>Ga0265295_1000311_pt1 | contig 99360 bp, 84 predicted proteins | sample Munlansysbiofilm_FD_192503 | JGI IMG/M metagenome (GOLD analysis project Ga0265295, IMG submission 192503) | Leachate microbial communities from a municipal landfill in Southern Ontario, Canada - Methane capture system biofilm | ecosystem: Engineered > Solid waste > Landfill > Unclassified ... | reverse complement strand
CCGGGGCGTTGGGTATGGAAAAAGCCTTTGGGCTGTACATACCCTTCCTGGCAGTCGCGGTTTTTGTGGTGGGATTCTGTATGAGAGTTGTGGATTGGGGGAAATCGGCTGTGCCGTTTTGTATCCCTACTACATGCGGCCAGCAGGAATCCCTGCCATGGATCAAGCAGAGCACCATCGAAAATCCATCCACCACGGGCGGCGTCGTGATGCGGATGCTTTTGGAAGTGTTGTTGTTCAGGTCTCTGTTTCGCAATACCAAGGTTGATCTGCAGGAAGGTACAAAGGTTACCTACAGTTCAAGCAAATGGTTGTGGCTTGGCGCCCTGGCTTTCCACTATTCCTTTTTGATCATCGTCCTGCGGCATATGCGCTTTTTCACAGAGCCGGTGCCGGGCATTATCGCCGGCATTGAAGCCATGGACAGCATGCTGCAGATCGGCGCTCCGACGCTCTATCTTACCGACGTCGTGTTTGTCGCCGCAGTGACCTACCTTTTTGTGCGCCGCGTAGTGGTTCCCCAGATCCGTTACATATCTTTGGTGCAGGATTACTTTCCGTTGTTCCTGATTCTCGGCATCGCCTTTTCGGGAATTTTCATGCGGTATTTCGCCAAGGTCGACATCATTTCCGTCAAGCAGCTGGCCATGGGTCTGGTGACATTTTCCTGGGTCGTTCCGGAAGGGATCGGGGTGATGTTCTACATCCACATGTTCCTGGTCTCCGTCCTGCTGGCCTATTTTCCGCTCAGCAAACTCATGCACATGGGCGGCGTGTTCCTTTCGCCCACGCGCAACATGAACTGTGCTTCCAGAAAGTTCAGGCACGTCAACCCCTGGAAGTTCGAGAACGTTCATTATCACACATATGAAGAATACGAGGATGAATTCCGTGAGAAGATGGTCGATAAGGATCTTCCCGTGGACAAGCCTCTAGCAGAAGGAGCCGAGTAATGTCTGATCTGCCACGCCCTGAAGCGCTTTTTGCGAATATCGACTACACTCCGCCCAAGGCGGACTGGATGGACGTGCCGGTGGAGATCAAACCCGGCCGGTACTGTTACGCAGCCAACCCGGACAGCGTGAACTACTTGAGCCTGCCTCATGCCCGCAAGTGGAATCCTCTCGACGACGACTGGAAACTCCCGGAGAACTGGCAGGAAATCATCTTCAACGGTCTGCGCGAACGTCTGCAGAAGTATCGCTCGTTCAAGATCTTCATGGACATCTGCGTGCGTTGCGGCGCTTGCGCGGACAAATGTCATTTCTTCATCGGCTCCGGTGATCCGAAGAACATGCCGGTGCTGCGCGCAGAGTTGCTGCGTTCCGTCTATCGCGGCGAATTCACGACCTTCGGTAAGATCCTTGGCCGGTTTGCTGGTGGGCGCAAGCTGACTCCCGAGGTCCTCAAGGAATGGTGGTACTATTTCTTCCAGTGTTCCGAGTGTCGCCGCTGTTCGGTCTTCTGTCCCTACGGCATTGATACCGCCGAGGTGACCATCATCGGCCGCGAGCTCCTGAACCTGCTCGGCCTCAACATCGACTGGATCGCCACCCCGGTGGCCAATTGCTACCGCACGGGCAACCATCTCGGCATCCAGCCGCACGCTTTCTTCGACATGATCGACTTTTTCTGTGACGACATCGAAGATATCACCGGTATCCGTCCAGAGCCTTCGTTCAACAAGAAGGGCGCCGACATTCTCTTTATCACCCCCTCCGGAGACGTTTTCGCCGATCCGGGTACCTATACCTGCATGGGTTATCTCATGCTGTTTGAGTACCTGAAGCGCGAATACGGTCTGGACGTGACCTGGTCCACCTACGCTTCCGAAGGCGGAAACTTTGGTTTCTTCACCTCCCACGAAACCATGAAACGCCTCAACTCCAAGATGTACATGGAAGCCGACCGCTTGGGCGTGAAATGGATTCTTGGCGGCGAATGCGGCCACATGTGGCGCGTCATCCATCAGTACATGGACACGCTGAACGGGCCCGAATTCCAGCATTCGCGCATGGAAGTGCCCTCCAATCCGATTACCGGTACGGTGTTCAAGAATGCCGCCAGCACCAAGATGGTCCACATCGCCGAATTCACGGCGGATCTGATCAAGCACGGCAAGCTCAATCTGAACAAGAAGCGCAACGCCAACATCCACCTGACCTGGCATGACTCCTGTAACCCCGCTCGCGGCATGGGTCTTCTCGACGAACCCCGTTTCGTGGCCAAGAGCGTTGTCGAGAAGTTCACCGAAATGCCTGAGGGCACCATCCGCGAGCAGACCTTCTGCTGCGGTGGCGGCGCCGGCCTGAACGCCGGTGAGAACGACGAATTGCGCATGATGGGCGGACTGCCTCGCGCCAATGCCGTCAAGTATGTCCATGACAAATACGGCGTGAACATGCTCGGATGCGTCTGCGCCATCGACCGGGCTGTACTGCCCAATTCCATGCAGTACTGGGTACCGGAAGTCGATGTTTGCGGCTTGCATGAACTTGTTGCCAATGCCCTGGTCTTTCCTGGTGAAAAGGAACGCGAAACCGATCTGCGCGGTGAAGACCTGCCCGGGATGGAGGATGAATAATGTACGACAAGAATAAAATTCTGATCGGTCTTGCCGTGTTCGTGGTCTTCATGACCTATCCGTTTTGGAACAACATCGGCAGTGCCGCATATCAAAGACCCGAGTTGGAAAAGCCCAAGAACGCCAAGGACTGTGTGGAAAGCGTCGAATTCATGCGCGCCGAGCACATGGCCATGCTCAACGAATGGCGTGATGAAGTCGTCCGCGGTGGGGAGCATGAATACCACTCCACGGCCAATCATCAGGTTTTTCAGAAGAGTCTGAGCAAGACTTGCATGAAGTGCCATGAGAACAAGGATCAGTTCTGCGACAAATGCCATGCGACCGTTTCGGTGAACCCCTACTGCTGGGATTGTCATGTTGATCCGAAGGGGGAGAAGAAATGAAAACACAGCGTAGAAACTTTCTGAAGATCGCCGCCATGGCTGTCCTGGGATGGGGCGTACGCCCCGCTTCGGAGCTCCTGGCTGCAGGAGGGGGGACGGCGAGCGAAGGCCTTCTCTTTGCCTCCCGGCACAAGGTTCATGTCGGGCCCAACGCGCTCACTGCTTCGCGCTGGGCCATGGTCATCGACACCGCGAAACTCAATGAAAAGGTGATGGAAGACATTGTGCACACATGTCACTCCATCCATAACGTTCCAACCATACCCGGAAACCAGAATATCAAATGGATCTGGGAAACCCACATGGATCATCTCTTCCTTGAAGATCTCCATGAGTATCAGCCCGAGGCGGGCGCCAAATCCGCGTTGGCCCTTTGCAACCATTGCGACAATCCACCATGTGTGCGCGTGTGTCCGACCAAGGCCACGTTCCAGCGCGAAGACGGCATCGTCATGATGGACTTTCATCGCTGTATCGGTTGCCGCTATTGCATGGCTGGATGCCCCTACGGTTCGCGGAGCTTCAACTTCATGGATCCTCGAAAGCATTTGGAAACGACGAATCCCGACTTCCCGACGCGGACCAAGGGCGTTGTCGAAAAATGCGAATTCTGCGCAGAGCGTTTGGCTGAAGGAAAGATGCCCGCGTGTGTCGAGGTTTCCGAAGGCGCGTTGGCCTTCGGCGATTTGGGCGACCCTGAATCCGAAGTGCGCAAGCTTCTAGCAGAGCGTTTTTCCATCAGGCGTAGTCCGACCCTTGGAACCAAACCTTGTGTTTACTATCTCGTGTAAGGGGTGAGCCATGCTTGAAAAAGCCATAAATGGATCAAAAGTTTATTGGGGATGGATCGCCTTTTTGCTCCTGCTGATGAGCATCGGTGCGGCGTGTTACTGGCAACAACTCTCCCACGGTCTGACGATCACGGGTATGAGCCGTGATGTTACCTGGGGATTTTACATCGCGCAGTTCACCTTTCTGGTGGGAGTCGCCGCATCGGCCGTCATGCTGGTTATCCCCAAATACCTTCATAACTACCATAAGTTCGGCAAGATTCTTATTCTCGGCGAGTTTAACGCTGTGGCCATGGTTATTTTGTGCCTGCTGTTCATCGTCGCCGACTTGGGCTCGCCGCAGCGCCTGATGAACGTTCTCATTCATCCCACGCCCAACTCTGTGTTGTTTTGGGATATGGTTGTTTTGAACGGTTACCTGTTGATCAACATCCTTGTCGGCTGGGTCACCCTTGAATCCGAGCGCAAACAGGTCGCTCCCCCCAAGTGGATCAAGTTCTTCATTTATCTGTCCATTCCGTGGGCGGTCTCTATCCACACCGTCACGGCCTTCCTGTATTGCGGTCTGCCCGGCCGCGGCTACTGGCTGACCGCCGTGCTGGCCGCGCGCTTCCTGGCATCAGCCTTTGCCGCAGGCCCTGCATTCCTGATTCTGGTGACGTATATCGCCAAGATCTTTACCGGCTTTGATCCCGGCAAGGGCGTATTGTCCACGCTTGGAAAGACGGTGGTCTACGCCATGTGCGTGAACCTCTTTCTGCTCTTGTGCGAAGTGTTCACGGTTTTCTACAGCCAGATTCCTTCGCACATGGCTCACCTTCAGTACCTGTTCGTCGGCTATCACGGACACGGAGTGCTGGTGCCTTGGATGTGGTCGGCCATGATCATGGCTGTTGTCGGTATCCTTATCCTGATCGTTCCCAAGAACAGGGAGCAGGACAACCTGCTGATCATCGGCTGCCTGCTTATCTTCATCGGCGCCTGGATCGACAAGGGCCTGGGAATGATCGGCGGCGGCTTTGTGCCGAACCCGTTGCATGAGATCACGGAATACGTGCCCAGTCAGCTGGAGCTTGGCGTATCCCTAGGCATATACGCCACGGGCTTCCTGGTTTTGACCATCCTGTACAAGGTCGCGATCGGCGTTAAGCAGGAAATCGAATAACAAGATAATCGCGGGCGTTATTTTTAGCGCCCGCGTTTCTTATCCCTTGAAATTAAAGGGTTAAATCCCTTTACCATCAAGGCCGCTATTTAGGTTTACAGCCTTTTTGAAGGTGTGTAAGGGTCCCTTATTCAACCCGCATAAGCGGGAATTAAAAAGAATTTTGGAGGTTGATCATGGGTTATTCGGTTATCGTCGACAGCGACAAGTGCATCGGTTGTGGCGAATGTGTGGATGTTTGCCCTGTTGAAGTATATGAGCTTCAGAATGGCAAGGCCGTTCCTGTGAACGAAGAGGAATGTCTTGGTTGCGAATCCTGCATTGAAGTTTGCGAGCAGAACGCCATCGTCATCGAAGAAAACTAGGTCTTTTTTTTATGGCAGGCCCTGCCGGGGCCTGCCAGTTACCTCCGGCAATTTCAATTTTGAACTTCGCGCTGCGCCCGGCCTGAAGTACTTTATCCTAAGTCTTTTTTTTCCATGTAATCGACATTTCTGCGGGATTGAACGTATCCCGGCGAGGGAATTTCTCCATGAATCTGGATTTATCGCAATTTTTCACGGAATATGAATCGCTTGTGGCTCAAGTCGATGCCGTCTTTCAAAAGGTTTCGGGCAATTTTGCCTCTGAAGTGCGTTGTAAGGAAGGATGCAGCGATTGTTGTCACGCCCTTTTCGATGTGACGCTGATCGAGGCCATGTACCTCAATCACAAATTTTCCGAGCTTGATGAAATCCTCAGGAATGAAATTCTGATCGAAGCCGACAAGGCTGACCGCAAGGCGTATGTCCTCAAGAAAAAGGTTTCGAAAGAGGCCGGTGAAGTCGATCACTCTGAAATTCTGCTCCGGACGGCCAAGGAGCGCCTTCGTTGTCCGCTTCTTGATTCTGCGGACAAGTGCGCTCTTTACCCTTACCGTCCCATCACGTGCCGGATTTACGGCATCCCTCTTGATATCGGCGGTAAATCCCATACTTGCGGCTTGTCGGGTTTCGAACCCGGTCGCCCCTATCCAGCCGTGAAGCTTGAGCGTATTCAGGACATGCTTCTGTCGCTCAGCAACCGCGTTCTGGATTCCGTTGGATCCCAGTATGCCGATTTCCGCCTGATGCATGTGCCTGTCTCCACGGCGCTCATGACGGTTTATTCCGATGAATTTTTTGGCACTGGCGGTGTCCAGCCCGAAGCCCCCACGGAACAGGGAGCTTCTGAACCCGGAGGCAAAGATGCATAGACCCATGAACATGACTGACGAACATGAAGCGCAGAAGAAGGCCATCTATGAAAAGATGGCACCACGCAGGCGCAAGTTCGTGGATCGGATAGGTTACGATCGCTGGAATCCTTTTGCGGAGCCAAAGGAGCCGATTGAATGGCGGACCGACGGAACAAAGCGCACGACTCAGCAGCTTGTGCGTGAATATCTGCAAAATCATGCCCCAGAAAAGTACAGCAATGCCTACGGGCAGGGCGTTCTTGAAATGTGCTTGGGCATGGTGAACGGTGATGAGCGATACATTGGAATGTTTGAATTTTCCAGATGGTATGCTGCAGAACTTGAAAAGCATAATATTGATATCAACGACTATATGCCTTAGGTAGGTACTTATGAAACAAAGAGCTGATTATGGTCCTAAAAGTGTCGATGCGCTAAAGGCCGCATTGCAAGATAATCCGGATTCTGCTGCACTTTTGTATAATCTGGGCGTTTCCCTGGTTGCTGACCGGAACCTGACTGAAGCAAAGAAAGCATTTGAAGAAGTGCTGGCGCTGGAGCCGAACATCGCGGAAGCTTATGTGCAGCTTGGTGGTTTGGCAATGCACGAGGGTGATCTTGATGAATGCCTCAAAATGAACAAAAAAGCTGCCGAAGTACGGCCACGCTTTGCTGTTCCATGGGGAAACATCGGATTCGTGCATATGCAGCAGCAAAATCCGGATAAGGCTGTGAAGGCGCTTAAAAAAGCATTGAGCTTTGATCCGCAATTCATCCAGGCTCATACTACGCTTGGCAGTGCCTATCTTGCACTTGGCGATCCCGACGGATGCATCATGCAATGCTCAAAAGCGCTCGAAATCGAACCGATGTTTGGCCCTGCCTACAACAACATAGGTCTTGCCTATCTTGACAAGGGCGAACCCAAGAAGGCGATCATGTATTTCGACAAGGCTGTTGAAACGGGGTTTGAGATTGAAGCTCAAGTGCTTGAAGAAATCAAGCAGTACCGTTAATCCAAGCCCAGACTGGGTTGAACGAAATACCGGTTGACAAAACGGCGGTATTGTACGAAGATTCACGAGCATCAATTTTTCAGAACTAGCTGAAATTGTTAAGAGGTTGAGGGTCGCGCAGTAGTTTAATACCAGCGCGATGACTGTGCACGGTCTAATCTTTTTAAGGAGGATGTGTAATGGCTAAACATGCGACCCCGTTGCTGGATCAGCTTCAGAGCGGTCCGTGGCCGAGTTTTGTGGCGGACATCAAGGAGGAAGCCGAGAGACGTCATAAAAACGTGAATAACGTGGAATACCAGATTCCTGTTGACGTTTGTGATGACCTTCTCGGAATCCTGGAACTGTCCTATAAGGACGGCACCACTCACTGGAAGCACGGCGGAATCGTCGGCGTTTTCGGTTATGGCGGCGGCGTAATCGGCCGTTATTGTGACCAGCCCCAGATGTTCCCCGGCGTTGCTCATTTTCATACCATTCGTGTCGCTCAGCCCGCGGGCATGTACTACACGACTGATTTCCTGAAGCAGCTCTGCGATCTGTGGGACATGCGTGGCTCCGGTTTGACCAATATGCATGGCGCCACCGGCGACATCGTGTTGCTGGGAACGACCACTCCTCAGCTGGAAGAATTCTACTTTGAGCTGACCCACAAAATGAACAACGACTTGGGTGGTTCCGGTTCCAACCTGCGTACCCCCGCTTCCTGTCTTGGTGACTCCCGTTGCGAATGGGCCTGTTACGACACTCAGGAACTGTGCTACCAGATGACTCAGGAATACCAGGACGAACTGCATCGCCCTGCTTTCCCCTACAAGTTCAAATTCAAGTTTGATGGTTGCCCGAATGGTTGTGTGGCTTCCATCGCTCGTTCCGACATGTCCTTCATCGGTACATGGCGCGACGACATCCGCATCGACCAGGAAGCTGTCGCCGCTTATGTCGGTGGCGAAATCCAGCCCAACGGCGGCGCGCATTCCGGTAAGGATTGGGGAGCCTTTGACATCCAGAAGGAAGTCATCGACCTGTGTCCCACCGAATGCATGTGGATGGAAGATGGCAAGCTGCAGATCAACAACCGCGAATGTACCCGTTGCATGCACTGTCTGAACGTCATGCCCCGCGCACTGCGCATCGGCAATGACCGCGGTCTTTCCATCCTGGTCGGCGCTAAGGCTCCGATTCTTGATGGCGCCCAGATGGGTTCCCTGCTCGTGCCCTTCATCAAGGTCGAAGAGCCCTACGACGAGATCAAGGAACTCATCGAAGGTATCTGGGAATGGTGGATGGAAGAAGGCAAGAACCGTGAGCGTCTTGGTGAGCTCATCAAGCGTCAGGGCCTGGCCAAGGCCATCGCCGCTGTCGGCCTGACTCCTGTGCCTCAGCATGTTATGGAACCCCGTCACAACCCGTACATCTTCTGGAAGGAAGAGGACGTTGAAGGCGGCTGGGATCGCGACATCGCGGATTACCGTAAACACCATCAGAGATAAGAAGGGGGTTGAAAATGGCTTTTGTTTCTTCCGGATACAATCCCGAAAAACCAATGGAAAACAGGATTTCGGACATCGGCCCCCGCCATGCTTCCGACTTCTTTCCTCCGGTCATTGCCAAGAACAAAGGGCAGTGGCTGTGGCATGAAATCTGTGAACCCGGCATCCTGATGCATAAGGCCGAGAGCGGCGACGAAGTCTACACTGTTCGTTGCGGCGGCGCTCGTCTGATGTCCATCGGTCACATTCGCGAAATCTGCGAAATCGCCGACAAGTTCTGCGGTGGGCATCTGCGCTTCACCACTCGTAACAACATTGAGTTCATGGTTACCACTCTTGATGAAGCCAAGAAGCTCAAAGAATACTTGAACGCCCAGAAGTTCGACGGTGGAAGCTTCAAGTTCCCCGTTGGCGGCACCGGCGCCGGCATCACCAACATCGTTCATACCCAGGGTTGGGTCCACTGCCACACCCCTGCAACGGACGCTTCCGGTACGGTCAAGGTCGTTCTGGATGAACTCTTCGAAGAGTTCGGCCAGATGCGCATGCCTGCCCAGGTCCGCATCTCCATGGCTTGCTGTCTGAACATGTGCGGCGCCGTACACTGCTCCGACATCGCAATCCTTGGTTATCACCGCAAGCCTCCGGTCATCGACCACGAGTGGCTGGACAACCTGTGCGAAATTCCGTTGGCCGTTGCCGCCTGCCCCGTAGGCGCCATCCGTCCGACCAAGAAGGAAATCGTCACTGAAAAGGGCGAGACCAAGACCGTGAACACCATTGCCATCAAGAACGAGCGCTGCATGTTCTGCGGTAACTGCTACACCATGTGTCCGTCCCTGCCCCTGTCCGACCAGACTGGTGACGGCCTGGTCATCATGGCCGGCGGCAAGGTTTCCAACCGCATCAGCAATCCCAAGTTCTCCAAGGTCGTCGTGGCCTTCATTCCCAACGAACCGCCTCGCTGGCCCAAACTGGCCAAGACCATCCGCCAGATCGTCGAAGCCTATGCTGCCGACGCCCGCAAGTACGAGCGTGTTGGTGACTGGGCTGAGCGCATTGGTTGGGAGCGTTTCTTCGAGAAGTGCGGACTGGATTTCTCCGAGCACATGATCGATGACTTCCGTGATCCTGCGTACTACACTTGGCGCCAGACCACGAACTTCAAGTTCTAAACTGGTCGCTGAGAACCGACAACCTATAGGGCCGACGCAAGTCGGCCCTAAACCATAAGAGAGGCGAGCATGGCAGATCCTAAAGAGATCGTGTTGGAGTACATCCAGTCCAAGTCCAAGCAGAAATCGAAGTTTTACTTCAATGACTTGGCCGCTCTTTTTCCCGATATGAAGATGCGCGAAGCCAAAAAAGTAATCAACCAGCTTGTGTCTGAAGGTGTTCTTGAATACTGGTCCAGCGGCAGCACCACCATGTACGGTGTTCCTGGCGCTGGAAAGCAGGCACACACAGAAGGCGAAGATTAAGATTTCCTGATGCCTGCCTCTTCACTGACGTGTCCTCGGATACTTGTTGCCGGCCTTGGTGGCGGTTCCGGCAAGACTATCGTCAGCTTGGGGCTGGCTCGCGCCTTCACAGAGCAAGGTCTGACAGTTCAGGCCTTCAAGAAGGGTCCAGATTATATTGATGCCAAGTGGCTAGGTTTAGCCAGTCGGAGCATCACAAGCAATCTGGATCCTTTTTTATTGTCTTCCGAAGTGCTTCGGAATCTTTTCTGGTCCAGGGCGCAAAGCTTTGACCTGGCCCTGCTGGAAGGCAATCGGGGACTTTACGATGGCAAGGATGTGCTCGGGTCCTGTTCATCCGCTGAACTCGCCAAATCCCTCAAATGTCCTGTCATTATCGTCGCCGACTGCACCAAGGTGACGAGGACCATGGCCGCCATCATTCTTGGCCTGACCATGTTTGACCCCGAAGTGGATATCCGGGGCGTGATCCTGAACCGGACCGCCGGCGGCAGACATCAAAAGATCCTGCGGCAATCCATCGAGAAGTATACCGATGTGCAGGTTCTTGGCGTTCTGCCGAAGCTTCCGGACAATCCCATCCCGGAACGGCACATGGGCCTCATCTCAGATGCCGAGTATAGCCGGGACCCTTTTTTAGAGCTTGCCGCCTTTTTGCGCACTCATGCCGACCTTGACGCCTGCCTGAATATCGCCCGCCAGGCTCCTGCCGTCGAGATGGATCTGGCTCCGCTTTATCCTACATCCCGAACGCTCGCTCCTGTGCGCATTGGTGTTGCCCGTGATGCCGCGCTATGGTTCTATTACCAGGAAAATTTCGATGCCCTGCGCCATGCCGGTGCCGAATTGGTTGAATTCAGCCTTCTGGCAGACCACGAGATTCCCGCCGTCGATGCCATTTACATGGGTGGTGGGTTTCCCGAGACGTTGGCGGAGGGGCTGACTCAAAACACTTCCATGCGAAAGTCAGTCAGAGAGCATGTCCTTGGCGGCATGCCGCTTTATGCCGAATGCGGCGGACTGATGTACTTGAGTCGAGAGCTTCAGTACGAGGGCGTCTCCTACCCCATGGCTGATGTTTTTCCCTTGGACACCAAGGTTTTCAAAAAGCCGCAGGGGCACGGGTACACGAGCGCTCTCATAGCCTCTCCAAACCCGTTCTATCCGCTCCAAGCCCGGCTGACCGGACATGAATTTCACTATTCCCGCTGCGTAGACACCAGCGGCATAGAATCCTTTGTTTTTCAGATTGAACTCGGACAGGGCATGGCCAAGGGGCACGATGGCGTTTTGCATCGAAATTGCCTGGCGGGCTATACGCACATGCACGCCCTTGGGAATCCGCTCTGGGCCGGGAATTTCGTTTCAGCCGCCAGGATTTACAGGGATTGCCGCAACGCCGGACGGGCGTGTCCTGATATCAGACTGAAATAGTCCTCTTGACGTTTCTAGTAATTGTTATTAATAATTCATCTCAAGAGAAACGGAGGTGAATTATGGGACAGTTAAGAGCTTTCAAGGACCTGGTAATCGATTGGGAAATGACCCCGGAAGATGCGGTCGCCATTTATCTGGAATGGGGAAACAACGGTTATCGTGGTGGCTACCAGTACGCGGTCAAGGGAAAGGAAGATCATTCTCACTACTTTGTCGTGAATACCTGGGATGAAAAGCCGATAGTAACCCTTTTGTACCGCAACTCCGATGGAGCCGACGAACTGGCCGTGTTGCCGCTTCCCGAGAAACTGGCCGACAAGTTCATGAAGGGAGTGTACAACCACAAGGGCATTTATCCCGTCAACGCTGATGTGAAGCAGTGGCTTGAGAGTGAACTCTACAACTAGCTACTGAAACCATCTCGCAAATATCCTTGAAAAGCCGGCAAGTCCGGCTTTTCGCTTTTCCGGGGCATTGACTGTTTTGGTCATGGGGCTATCAGAATGAAGCAGACGACGATTGGAGCTGGGAGAGTGGTTTTTCGAGTGTTGACCTGATCTTAAGAACGTGGAGAAAAAATGACGTTGAGTACATGTCGACGATGCGGAACATGTTGTGAAAAGGGTGGGCCCGCTCTGCACGAGGCGGATAGGGGATTGCTTGAGCACATTCCCATGAAGGATGTCGTGTGTCTCAGGCGAGGGGAATTGGCTTTTGATCCACGGACACAGTCCTTGCAGCCTTTGCCTTTGGAATTGATGAAGATCCGTGGGAAAGGCGCGGGCTGGGAATGCGTGTATTTCCTGCCTCAGACTAAAGCCTGCTCGGTATATGACTATCGACCTCTTGAATGCAGGTCTCTTTTCTGTGCCGACACAGGGGCTATCCACAAGGCCATGGCCGAGCCGACTTTGACCCGCGAAGACATCGTTGAAAAGGGATCGGGGCTTTGGAGCTGCATCGAAGATCATGAAAGCAGTTTTTCCGTGACCGAGGCTCTTGGGCTGGCCAATGCCGAACAAGATTGCGCGGGCGCTATCTGTTTCGAACTGGACGACCTGATCAGGCGTGAGATCCATTTCAGGCGGGTTCTTGCCGAAAAGGTGGGGGCCGAGGATGAGGATTTATGGGCGTATTTCGGACGCCCTCTTTGGCTTGCGCTTTTGCCGTTGAATCCAGGATTTTCGCGTTATGAACAAACCTGAAATTTTGTGTCAAATTGTTGACTTGACTTGGCTGGGTATTATCTATTCGCGTATATCTCGAGCATAAGGAGTGGTACTGCTTTGGAATATAAAGATTATTACAATCTGCTCGGAGTGGCGAAGGGCGCAAGCCAAGACGAGATAAGCAAGGCTTTCAAGAAGCTTGCCCGCAAATATCATCCCGACTTGAATCCGAACGATCCAGCGGCCGAAGGCAAGTTCAAGGAAATCAACGAAGCCTACGAAGTCTTGAAGGATCCGGAAAAGCGCAAGCTTTACGATTCGCTGGGGCCAAACTGGAAGGAGGGGCAGAATTTTCAGCCGCCTCCGGGGTATGAGAATTTCCAGTTCAGGTCCGGCGGATTCGGCGGAGAAGGCTTTAGCGATTTCTTTGAAACGATTTTTGGTCAGGCCGGAGGGTTTAACCAGTCTGGTGGGTTCGGAAGTCGCTTTGGAGGCGATCCTTTCGGCCGTTCCATGCGCAGCAAAGGCCGCGACGCAGAGGTGCGCCTGACCCTTAGCATGGAAGAAGCCTATCGCGGCGGTCTCAAGACCATCACTCTGCAGGAGCAGGTCCGTGGTGCCGACGGCATGCCGCATCTGCAGTCCAAGACTCTGGAGGTCAACATTCCAGCGGGCGTCAAGGACGGTGCCAAGATTCGCCTCTCCGGGCAGGGTTCTCCGGGATCAGGCGGCGGTCCGTCAGGCGACCTGCTGTTGCAGGTTTCCATAGCCGAGCATCCTCTGTTCCGGCTCGAAGGCGTGAACGTGATCCACGATTTGCGCCTGGCACCCTGGGAGGCCGTGCTTGGCTGCTCGGTACGCATCCCGACCCTGGACGGCCCTGTGGACATGAATATCCCGGCGGGTTTGAGCAGCGGTCAGAAGTTGCGTCTGGCCGGCAAGGGGCTGGGCAAGGGCGCAAGTCAGGGAGACCAGTTCGTGCGCATAGTTATCCGGTCGCCCAAGACCTTGACGGATCGGGAACGCGAACTCTGGGACGAACTGTCCGCAATATCCACATTTCAGGCCAGGTAGGAGCAGGGAATGACACTTGTGCAGATTCACGAACATGGGCTTCCGGCAACTTCCGAGCGCATCGGTACCAGAGAGTTTCTGGAACTGACCGGCCTTACCGAAGACACACTTTTGGAACTTGTACGCATGGAGTGGATAGTCCCATCCACAACGGCCCAGCAGGAATATCTGTTTGTGCACATGGATGTGCTGCGTGGTCGAAAGTACAGGCGGCTGTGCGCCGATTTTGAGCTGAGCCCTGTGGCAGGCGTCATCATTGTCGATCTGCTGGAACGCATCGATCATTTGGAAGAGCGATTGCGCGGTCTGTCGAACCGGATTTGACTGCGCGGATATAAGGAGGATTCTTATGGATCTTGGCAAATTCACGCAAAAATCACAGCAGGCAGTGGCCGAGGCCCAGGCCGTGGCCATTCGTCTGGGGCATCAGCAGGTTGATGCGGATCATCTGTTCCGCGCCCTGGTTGATCAGGAGAACGGACTGGTCCCGCGCCTTCTTGAAAGGGCCGGATATGATGTCCGTGCCCTGACTGCCGCCCTGGACCAGGAGCTGGGCAAGATGCCGCGCGTCAGCGGCCCCGGAGCCCAGCCCGGACAGATATACGTCACCCAGCGCATGAACGAAGTCATGCTCGCGGCCCAGGATCTGGCCAAGAAGATGCAGGACGAATACGTCAGCGTGGAGCACGTCTTGCTGGCCATTCTGGAAAAACCCGGAACAGGACCAAGCGCCGTGGTGCTGCGCCAGTTTGGATTGACCAAGGACAAGATTTTGGCCGTGCTGGCAGAGGTGCGCGGCAATCAGCGGGTCACATCGGACAACCCCGAGGAGACCTACGACGCGCTCAAGAAATACGGACGTGATCTGGTAGAGGACGCGCGCAAGGGCAAGCTCGACCCCGTCATCGGCCGAGACTCCGAGATTCGGCGCTGCATTCGCATTCTGTCCCGGCGCACCAAGAACAACCCGGTCATGATCGGCGAGGCCGGTGTCGGCAAGACGGCCATCGTCGAGGGCCTGGCCCAGCGCATCCTGAACAGGGACGTGCCCGAGGGCCTCAAGGACAAGACCGTTTTCGCCCTCGACATGGGCGCGCTCATCGCCGGAGCCAAGTATCGCGGCGAATTCGAGGAGCGCCTCAAGGCCGTTTTGAAGGAGGTGCAGAAGTCCGAAGGGCGCGTCATCCTCTTCATCGACGAGCTGCACACCATTGTCGGCGCGGGCAAGACGGAAGGTGCCATGGATGCGGGCAATCTTTTGAAGCCCATGCTGGCACGCGGCGAGCTGCACTGCATCGGCGCGACCACTCTCGACGAATACCGCAAATACATCGAGAAGGACCCGGCCCTGGAGCGCCGCTTCCAGCCCGTGCTGGTGGAAGAACCAAGCGTCGAGGACGCCATCTCAATCCTGCGCGGCCTGCGGGAGCGCTTCGAGGTCCATCACGGGGTGCGTATCTCGGATTCCGCTCTGGTCACCGCCGTGACCCTGTCCAGCCGCTACATCTCGGACCGGCAGCTCCCCGACAAGGCCATTGATCTCATCGACGAGGCTGCGGCCATGATCCGCACGGAGATCGATTCTTTGCCTACTGAACTCGACGAGATCAACCGCAAGACCATGCAGCTGGAGATCGAGCGCGAAGCCTTGCGCCGCGAAACCGACGCTGCGTCGCGTGAACGGCTGGAGCGTCTGGAAAAGGAACTGGCCGAGCTCAAGGAAAGCCAGACGGGGCTCAAGGCGCAATGGGAACGGGAAAAGAGCGGCATCGACGAAATCAGCCAGCTCAAGAAGGATCTGGAGGCGACCAAGGAGGCCATCGCCAAGGCCGAGCGCGAATACGACCTGAACAAAGCGGCGGAACTCAAATACAGCCGCCTCATCGAGCTTGAGCGCAAGCTTGAGGCGCTCTCGGGCGGAAACGACGGTGAACAGCGCCTCCTGCGCGAAGAGGTCGGCCCTGACGACATCGCGGCCATCATCTCCAAGTGGACCGGGATCCCCGTGGTCAAGCTGGTCGAGGGAGAGCGCGAGAAGCTTTTGAAACTTGGGGATATTCTCCACGAGCGGGTCATCGGCCAGGACGAGGCCGTGCAGGCCGTGGCCGACGCCGTGCTGCGCGCCCGGGCCGGACTCAAGAACCCGCGGCGTCCCATCGGTTCCTTCATGTTCCTTGGGCCCACGGGCGTGGGCAAGACCGAGCTGTGCAAGACCCTGGCAAAAAGCCTTTTTGATACCGAAGAGAACATGGTGCGCCTCGACATGAGCGAATACATGGAAAAGCACACCGTGGCCCGGCTCATCGGGGCCCCTCCCGGCTACATCGGCTACGACGAGGGCGGCCAACTGACCGAGGCCGTGCGGCGCAAGCCATACAGCGTGGTACTTTTCGACGAGATCGAGAAGGCGCATCCGGACGTCTTCAACGTGCTTCTGCAGATCCTCGACGATGGCCGCCTGACCGACAGTCACGGCCGAACCGTGGACTTCAAGAACACGATCATCATCATGACCTCGAACATCGGTTCGCCAATGCTTCTGGATGGAATCAGCGAAACCGGGGAACTGCGCGAGGACGTGCGTGAAGGAGTGATGGGGGTGCTGCGCGGGCATTTCCGCCCTGAGTTCCTGAACCGGGTGGACGAGATCGTGCTCTTCAAGCCACTTCTCATCGAACAGATCAAGCGCATCATTGAATTGCTCCTGGACAACCTGCAGTCGCGCCTGGATGAGCGCAAGATCACCCTTGAGCTGACCGAAAGGGCCAAGGAATTCATTGCCCGCGAGGCCTATGACCCGGTCTATGGCGCGCGGCCGCTGCTCAGATACCTGCAACACCATCTGGAGACGCCGCTGGCCCGGGAGATCATCGGCGGACGATTGCATGACGGGCAGAAAGTGGTGGTTGATGAAATGGACGGCACCCTTGGCTTTGAACTCTAGATACCGCGACCGGATCCGATTGGCCGGCTTTGGCAGACCATGCCGGGGCCGGTCTTTTTTTTTGTTTTTTGACTTCCGGAACAGTGCGGGCGCAAGGCGCGGCTTCATTTCTGGACCTCGAGCCCGAAACGGATTAACTCGTCCTGCTTTGGTTCATGAACGCAGACGCATATTTCAAGGAGCACCGGCATGACAGCCAAGACCTGTCTCATTCTCGACATCGGCAGCGGCACCCAGGACGTTCTCTTGTATCAGGAGGGGCTGGAACTGGAAAACTGCCCCAAGTTCATCCTGCCTTCGCCTGCCCGGAACGTGGCGGCCCGCATCCGGGAACTGACCGCGCTCGGCCGGGATATCTATCTTCATGGCCAGAACATGGGCGGCGGATTCTGGCGGGCGGTCAAGGCCCATCAGGACGCCGGGCTCAAGGTCTTCGCGCATCCGGACGCGGCGCTGGCTCTGGGGGATGATCTGGATCAGGTGCGCGGGCACGGCATCGACATCACTTCGGTCCCGCCGCTCACGGCATCCCAGGTGCTCCTGACGGATTTCGATCCCGGTTTCTGGCGCGGTCTGTTGCAGCACGCCGGCCTGCCCCAGCCCGATCTCGTCCTGGCCTGCGTGCAGGACCACGGCTTCCATCCCGGCAAGAGCAACCGCATTTCGCGCTTCGCGTACTGGGAGCGTTTCATGAACGAAGATGGCGGCGACCTGTCCCGTCTCCTTTACGCGGATCCGCCGGAAGAGATGACCCGCCTGCAGTGCCTGCGCCGCTCCATCGGAGTGGGCATGGTGGCCGATACGGGTTCAGCGGCCCTGCTCGGGGCCCTCTTCGATCCCGGCGTCGAGCGCACGGCCGCCACGGACGGCGTGCTCGTGCTCAATGTCGGCAACAGCCACACCATCGCCTTTCTTGTGCTCGGGCGCCAAGTCCTGGGCGTTTATGAACACCATACCGGACATCTGGACGAGACCAAGCTCCTGGATCATCTGGCGCGGTTTAGGCGTGGGGAACTTGATAACCAGGAAGTCTTCGATGACGGAGGCCATGGCTGCGTGACCGTTGCGGATCTGCCCGATGGTTTTCGGCGCATCGTCGTTCTGGGCCCCCGGCGCGCCCTGCTGGCCGACGCCAAAGTGGAATTCCTGGCTCCGGGCGGAGACATGATGCTGGCCGGATGCTTTGGGCTCTTGAAAGGATGGCGGGAGGCGGGCCGGTAATCCGGTCGTTCTGGCCCGTAAGGTCGGCCCTTTGACGGGCACGGGCCTTCAGCGCAAGAGCGCGTCGGCCAGATCCGACCCGAGCTGTTCGGCCCGGATGAGCGCCTCGCCGTCTTCCTTGACCTTGCCTTTCTCGAACACCCTGAACACGGGCAGCACGCCGATGACTTCGTATCCCAGCGCTTCCAGCGGCAGGCGCATGGCGTCGACGGTGAAGCCCATGTCCCTTTCGTCAACCTGTTCGCAGATGGCCCCGATGACGGCCTTGCGGCCCTGGTCTGCCAGACGGCTGGACCAACCCCGGGGACATTCCCGGTTGAAATTGTAGAAGCAGTACAGGCGGTCGATGAAGGCTTTCATCCAGGCCGTGATGTTGTAATTGTGGGTGGGTGAGACCAGGATGAGACCGCGTGATTCGAGGATGTCCGGGTACAGGAAGGACATGCCGTCCGTGAGGCCGGTGCAGATTTTGTCCTTCCGGCACTTTTCGCAGCCGACGCAACCCTGAAAACTCACGTCGCGCAGGTGTATGCCATGAGTCTCGACCTTGTGCTTGCGGGCTCCGTCGATCATAGACCTGAACAGGGTGTCGGAGTTCCCGCCTTTTCTGGGACTCCCGCTGATGCCCAGTATCCTGGCCTGCGGCGGTTTGAGGTCGGTGCCTTTGCTGATGAGGTGTTCCCGTGCGTTCATGGTCAGGCCTCCTGGTAAAGGGTTTCGGGTACCGGATGTCCGTGCCGTCGTCTGGTTTCGGGTACACCGGGAAGTTTTTTCTGTCGATGAAGGAGGCGCCCAGGCCTTCGCCGCGATGAAGGCGTATTTTTCGCCACCAAACTTAAGGGAGAAACACATGCCGCAGACGGACATATATCAACGCATAAGCGCTGCATGCGCCATTCCAAAGGGGCAGGTCGAGAGCGTGGTCGCGCTTCTGGACGAGGGCGGGACGGTGCCTTTCATCGCCCGCTATCGCAAGGAGCGCACCGGCGGGCTTGATGAAGTCGCCATCCAGCACGTGCGTGACGCGCTCGAAAGCGGCCGCGAGCTGGACAAGCGCCGTGAGGCCATCATCGGCAGCCTGACCGAACGGGGGCTTTTGACCGACGCCCTGGGGCAGGCCGTCCGGAAGTCTGCTACGCTGGCCGAACTCGAAGACATCTACCTGCCGTACCGACCCAAGAAGCGCACCCGGGCGACCATGGCCAAGGAGAGGGGCCTTGAGCCTCTGGCGCATGCTATTCTGGCCGGGAAGGTGGTCCCGGAAGCCGTCGCGTCCGGCTTCGTCAACCCGGAACAGGACGTGCCGGACGTGCAGAGCGCACTGGCAGGCGCACAGGATATCATCGCCGAAATCATGAGCGAGGATCGGCGCTGCCGCGAGGGCATGCGCAGGCTTTTTGCGGCGGGGGGCGTTATTGCCTCCGCCGTGCGCAAGGGCAAAGACGAGGCGGGCGAGAAGTATCGAGACTATTTCGACTGGCGCGAAACCGCCCGCACGGCGGCAGGGCATCGCATTCTGGCCATGCTGCGCGGCGAGCGCGAAAAGATTCTCTCCCTGTCCCTGCGTCCCGATCAGGATAAGGCCCTGACCGGTCTGGCCAATCTCTTTCCCTTCCCGAAGGGCCCTTGTCACGCGGTGGTACAGGAGGCCGTGGCCGACGGATATTCCCGTTTGCTGGCTCCGTCGCTGGAAACCGAGCTTTGGGGCGAGCTTCGGGCCAAGGCCGACGCCGAAGCCATCGGCGTTTTCGCGGCCAATCTGCGAGAGCTGCTTTTGGCCCCGCCGCTCGGCCCGCGCCGGATTCTGGCCCTGGACCCCGGCCTGCGTACCGGCGCCAAGCTCGTCTGTCTGGATGAGCAGGGCAATCTGCTGCACTGGCAGACGATTTTTCCCGTCGGAGGCAAGGGGCAGGCCGAAGAGGCTGGACGGGTCATTACCGCGTTGGTCAAGAGCCACCGCGTGCAGGCCATTGCTGTTGGCAACGGCACGGGCGGGCGCGAGACCGAGACCTTCGTGCGCGGTCTGGGTTTGCCCGTCGATGTGGATGTGATTCTGGTCAACGAAGCCGGGGCCTCGGTCTATTCCGCGTCCGAAATAGCGCGCCGGGAGTTTCCGGATCTGGATCTGACCTATCGCGGTGCGGTGTCCATCGGGCGCAGGCTCATGGACCCGCTGGCCGAGCTGGTCAAGATCGACCCCAAGTCCATCGGCGTGGGCCAATATCAGCACGACGTCGATCAGACGGCCCTGAAGAAGAGCCTGGGCGACGTGGTCGTGTCTTGCGTCAATCAGGTCGGCGTGGACGTGAACACGGCCAGTCCCGAGTTGTTGGCTCATGTATCGGGCCTTGGGCCTGTACTGGCGACGAACATCGTCGAGCATCGCCGGGAGAACGGTCCATTCAAAGACCGCAAGGGCATTCTCAAGGTCAAGCGGCTGGGACCCAAGGCTTTCGAGCAGTGCGCGGGTTTCTTGCGTATCGTGGGCGGTAAAAACCCGTTGGACGGAAGTGCCATCCACCCGGAGCGCTACGCACTGGTTGGGCGCATGGCCAAGGACGTGGGCTGCGGCGTGGAGGATTTGCTCAGGGATGAAAGCGCGCGCAAGGGCATCGAGCCTGGCAGATATGTGGACGACGAGGTGGGTTTGCCAACCCTGAGGGACATCATGGCGGAGCTCGAAAAGCCTGGCCGCGATCCCCGTCCGGCGTTCCAGGTTTTCCGCTTCGCCGACGTGCATGACATATCGGACCTGCACCCGGGCATGACCGTACCGGGCATCGTCACCAACGTGACCCGTTTCGGAGCCTTTGTGGACGTGGGCGTGCATCAGGACGGGCTGGTGCATATCAGTAACCTGGCCGATCGCTACGTGAGCGATCCGGGCGAAGTGGTCCGTGCCGGACAGCAGGTGCGGGTCACGGTACTGGAGGTGGATGCGAAGCGCAGGCGCATAGGGCTGTCCATGCGTACGGGGCAATAGGTTTTTTGAATTGGAGAAAATAGATCCCTGGGTCATATACAACCCCTGGGATCTATACGACCTATAAAAAAACCTTCAGGAAGAAGAAGGCCGGTTGGTCAGCCACACCCCGGAAATGACCATGGCGCCGCCCGTGATGAGGGACGAGGTCACGGGTTCGTCCAGGATGACGTAGCCCATGGCGATGGCGAAGACCGGGACCAGGTTGATGAAGATCCCGGCCCTGGCCGGGCCGATGGCCTTGATTCCGGCATAGTACCAGGTGAAGGCCACGCCTGTCGCGATGACGCCCAGAAAGAGGATGTTGCCCCAGTCCACCAGCCCTGCCCGGGCGATGTCAGCCGTCAGACCGTGGGTCAGGGCCGGACCGATGAGCATGAGGGTACCCAGCAGGCAGGACCAGGTCACTGTCAGGAGCGGGTCGAGCCTGCGCATGACCCTGCTGCCGGCCAGGGAATAGGCGGTCCAGGCGCCCACGCAGCCGAGGATCATGAGATCCCCGCGCGAGAGTCCGCCGTGAAAAAGGTCCAGGGGATTTCCGCCGGAGAGGACGATGGCTGCCCCGCTCAAGGATAGCAGGGTGCCCAGGATTTTCGCGGTGGTGAGTTTGTCTCCCAGAAACAGGGCCGACATGACCCCGATGACCACTGGCACGGAGGCGATGATCAGCGCTGCCCGACCGGCCGGAACGGTCTGCAGGCCGGTGAAGAAGAAGGCGTTGTAGAGGAAGATGCCGGTCAGGCCGAGAAAGGCGACGGGCAGGATTTCCTTTTTGGGCAAACGCGGGAAGCCGTGGCCTGCGTGCCAGGACCACAGGAAAAGAAAAATCGAGGCGGTCACGAAGCGGAGCAGGGCGGCGGAGAAGGGGCCCATGTCCTGGGCCAGGACGCGCCCGGAGATCCAGGTGGCGCCCCAAAAGAAGACGGAGCCGACGAGTTTTGCGTAGACGAGCATGCAGATTCCTGATTGTCGCAAGATGTAAAAAAAAGCTGCTTACGCTCGAAGTGGCGGAGCTTCAAGGGGCGAAAGGTCGAAATCGGTTTTGAAATGACTTGCCCCGCGCCCCCTGTCTTTGCTAGAGTCAGTGCATTCTTTGTTGAATCAATGAACCATCAATATTCCAGGAGAAAAACATGACCGCAAGACTTGCCAGAGAAGAACGCAGGGCGCACGTCATTGACGCCTTGAACCAGGCCCGCGCCATGGAGCTTTTTGCCATCACCCAGTACATGAACCAGCATTATGGCCTGGACAGCATGGATTACGGCGAACTGGCCGCCAAGATGAAGCTCATCGCCATCGACGAAATGCGCCATGCCGAGATGTTCGCCGAGCGCATCAAGGAACTGGGCGGCGAGCCGACCACTTCCTATGAAGGCGAACTGAAAAAGGCCCAGGATGTGCGGAGCATCTACCCCTACGACGCGGTCCTCGAAGACGACACCATCGATATCTACAGCCAGTTCCTGCTGGTTTGCCGTGACAACGGCGACGCCATCAGCGCCAAGCTTTTCGAGACCATCATCGAGGAGGAGCAGGCCCACATGAACTATTTCGAGAATGTGGGCACGCATATCGATACCCTCGGAGATACCTATCTCTCCAAGATCGCGGGAACCTCCGCTTCCACCGGCCCCTCTACCAAGGGTTTCTTGATCAGCGGCGGCAACTGATTCTTCCCGGCCCGAAAGCCGTCAGGCGTACGAGCGTGATGCCCGTGCGCCTTTTTGTTTTCAAGGCTCGGGGGAGTCTTCAAGCCCTGGAACCGGGGCGTGCTTGTCCCCATCGGCATGCGAAGCCGATGCTTGACCGGGAATGGTTTACAGGCCAATTTATCGGGCGATCTTGCATGCGCGGGTCCTGTTATCCGCGGCATGAAACCCATTGTCCCTTATACAGACGGGAGTGTTGATGTCCAAATTGCCGGATTTTACTTCAGTCCGTGAACTGCGTTACGGCCTGGATCCCTATCTTGACGCCTGGCTGCTGCATTTCATGACCGAAAACAATATCGAGCCCACAGTCAACCCGGCGGAAAACGCCCAGCAGGAACAGCTGCGTTTCATGGTCGACGTCGATGACGACCAGGTCTTCGTGCCCTGTTCGGACGAGATGTTCGAGAATCTTCTACACACCCGCCTTTCTTCGGCCCTGCGCCAGGAGTACCGGGAGAAATGGCGCATGCTGGTGCATCTGGCGCGCATCAACATCAAGGATCGTTACACCCGTCGCAAGATTTTCGCTCTGTCCCGGCACAAGGTCCGGCAGGTGCTTCATGCTCCGTTTCTCATTCCTTCCCGATTTTTGAAGCAGCTCATGACCATCTTCATGGCCATGAGCGGGGTGCACGATCCGCAGCGCAAGGAAAAGCGCCAGGCCAACAAGCGCGCCCTGGATTTCATGAACAGCCCGGACATGACCCGGAGCCTTTACGCCTGCCCCGAATCCAACCTGGGCTGCGCAAGTATCAAACATTTGCGATGGGAACTCGAATTGCTTGAGATGGCCCGCCTTTGCAGGCTGTCGCTGCGTTCGCAGATCTGGGAACAGCCGGACATGGTCCGCGACGACGCCGCCTTTTTCGACAAGATATGTGCTCCGTGGCCGGAATTCGCCGAGATCATGACCAAAATCATGGGCCCATCGAGCGAACAGAGAAAGCTCAAGATTCTGTATTTGCCCGGCAGCAGCGGCGGGATCATCTTCGATCTGCGCCTCATCCGTGTGCTGATCCGGTTGGGGCACAAGGTCATCCTGGCCCTGAAGGAGGGCTTTTGTCTGGACAGCTCCGTGATCTGGGACGCAGAGCACGACAAGGCCCTGCAGGAAGCCCTGGGCGAGGCCCTCTTTGTGGAAAACAGCCGCATGAGCAAGAACGAACTCCTGCGCGCCCAGCGCGAGAATCCGCTTCTGGTCATCTCCGACGGCACCCGCGAGCGGCTCAACCTGTGGCGCACCAGCGTGACTTTCGCCCGCTCCTGGAAAGAGGCTGACCTGATCATTGCCAAGGATTTCCCCCATCATCGCCGGCTGATCAAGAATTCCCACCTCTTCACACGCGACATTCTGTGCCTCTACAGAGACCGGGATGGGCTGGACCAGGTCCGCTTCAAGGAAAAATCGCCGCGCGTGACCAAGATCACCGAATCTCAGATCGTGGCCCAGTCCGACGCCATCATCGCGCAGATGCGTACAGCCAGGGGAATGGGCCGCCAGGTCATGTTCTACAGCGCCATCATCGGTAGCATACCGGGTCAGACCAAGGTCGCTCTTGGCGTCGTAAACACTTTTGTCTCCCATTTGCGGTCCAGGCACGCCAACCTCCTGATCATCAACCCCGCCGAACACTTCGTGGAGGGTATGGACGGGGATGATCTCATGTACATGTGGGAGCGGGTCCAGCGCAGCGGGTTCATTGATGTCTGGCGTTTCCAGACCGTGGCCGACATCGAGACCAGCTTCGAACTGATGGGTGAGGCGGTCCCTGCGGAATGGCACGGCAAGGATTCGACTTTCTCCACCGGCTGCACCAAGGAGATGAACATCGCCCTTGAAATGCAGCAGAAGCATCTTGAAATGCAGATCATCGGTCCTGATCCCAAGCGCTTTTTCAGGCGCATGGAGTACGGGGTGGGCAAGTATTTCGATGCGCGCATCACGGACAAGGGGCGCGGCCTGTGAGGAGATTGCTTACGGCGTGCCTGTGCCTGGCGCTGCTGTGCGCCTGCGCCGTGGCTCCCAGACAGCCCCTGCTTGTCGAGCAGGGGCCCGAACGAGAGCTTGCGGCGCGTGTCGCGGCCACCGCGGCTGGTGATCCGGCCGCGCTGACCCGGGCCATCGAGCACTCCCTGGTCTACGTGCGTACCCGTCCCCCGGAGGGCAAACCTTTCGGTGCGGACGGCCCGGCGTGCACCTGGGGGAAGCTTGGGGACTCGCTGGAGCACATGCGGCTGCTCGTCCCCCGGCTCGCGGAAGATCCGGACCTTTTGGTCCGTGAGTTCCGGTGGCTCGAAGTTCGGCCAGAGCCGCTCATGACCGGCTATTACGAGCCGTGGATGGACGCCAGCCTTGAGCCGGATCCGCGATTTCCGGTGCCCATATACGGACTTCCGGCCGATTTGCGCAGCGTCGATCTGGGCCGGTTTCATCCGCGCTGGAAAGGCCAGCGGCTGACGTATCGCCTGGATGAAAAGGGCATCGCGCCGTATCATTCGCGGGAGGCTATCGACGTTCAGGGCGCCCTGGCCCAGACGGAGACACCCATCGCCTGGACCCGGGATTTCGTCGACGTCTTTTTTTTGCAGGTGCAGGGTTCGGGCCGGTTGAACCTGTCGGACGGTTCGATGCGCCATGTCCTCTACGCAGGCAAGAACGGTCACGAGTACGTTTCCCTGGGCAAGGTCATGATCGAACGCGGGCTTGTTCCGGCGGAGGAGATGTCCATGCAACGCATTCGTGCCTATCTGCGTGAGCATCCGCATGAAGTCCGGGAACTTCTGAACACCAACCCGAGCTACGTCTTTTTCCGGCTGGAGCAGGACGGACCGCTTGGGGCCATGGGGCGAACATTGACGCCGATGGTCAGCATGGCTACTGATTCAGCCTTTCTGCCCCTAGGCACGATCCTGGCTGTGGATGCCGCGCTGCCGGATGCGGGCGGCACGGAAACACGGACGGCGTTTCTGGGATTGGCCCAGGACCGTGGCGGGGCCATCAAGGGCAGCCGCCTGGATCTTTTTTGCGGCGCGGGGCAGAGGGCCGAATTTCTGGCCGGGCATCTGCAAGCCGAAAGCCGCGTCTATCTTCTGCTCAAGAAATAAGGAATGATCATGCAGCCCATGGACCCCCGGACCCTGAAGGATCTTTTGCGTCAGGCCTGGACGGCGCAGCTCGCGAGCGTGGCCCTGTGGCATGAAGAGGACGCCCCGGCGGACCTCCCGTCGCGTCCCGGCGACGGGCTCGTGGAACTTGTCCTGCGCCAGCATCTGAAGAATTTTCTGCTCTGGCACGTCGAGGACAGGGCCAGGCGCAAGGATGTGGACGACAGTGTCATCACCGGCTGCAAGCGTGAGATCGATGGTCTCAACCAGCAGCGAAACGATCTCATGGAACAGGTCGACGCCTGGCTGGTGCGTGCCGTGGCCGCCTTTACCGCCCAGAAGGACCTGCCCGAGGAGTCGCGCCGCTTCAACACCGAGACGCTGGGCGCGGCCCTGGATCGCCTCTCCATTCTGAGCCTCAAGATTTTTCACATGCGCGAGCAGACGGCTCGCGAGGACGTGGACGCCGGGCACCTTGCGAGCTGCCGGGACAAGCTCGCCCTGCTTGAAGCTCAGCACCGGGATCTTTCCCGGTCCATCCTGGAGCTGATCGACGACTATGCTCAGGGCGTGAAAAGCCCCAAGGTCTATTTTCAGTGCAAAATGTATAACGATCCGGCCCTCAACCCGGAATTGTATGCCGCAAAGCCTGTCGCGGGCTGACGCGGGAAGGAGCCAGTATGCGCGATTACGAAGTGGTCATCGGCCTTGAAGTCCATGCCCAGTTGAGGACCCGGAGCAAGATCTTCTGCTCCTGTTCGACCCAGTTCGGGGCCGGGCCCAATGAGAACACCTGCCCGGTCTGCACCGGGATGCCGGGCCAACTGCCCGTGCTGAACGCCCGGGCCGTGGAATACGCGGTCAAGATGGCCATGGCCGTGGATTGCACCGTCAATCGCCGCTCCCTTTTCGCGCGCAAGAACTATTTTTATCCCGACCTGCCCATGGGCTATCAGATATCGCAGTTCGAGCTTCCCGTGGCCGAGCACGGACACATCGTCATCCACACGGAAAAGGGTGAAAAGCGCATCGGCATCACCCGCATCCACATGGAGAACGATGCTGGCAAGAACATCCATTCGTCTACAGACAACGCCTCCTACGTGGATCTGAACCGGGCCGGAGTGCCGCTGATTGAAATCGTCAGCGAACCGGACATGCGCTCCGCCGAGGAGGCCGTGGCCTACCTGAAGAGCCTGCGCGCCATTCTGGTTTATCTGGGTATCTGTGACGGCAATCTGGAAGAAGGGAGTTTTCGCTGCGACGCCAACGTCTCCATCCGCCCTCGCGGGCAGGAGGAGTTCGGCACCCGCGCGGAACTCAAAAACATGAACTCTTTCCGCAACATCCAGCGCGCCATCGAGTACGAGGTGGAGCGGCAGATCGATTTGGTCGAGGACGGGGAGCAGGTGGTGCAGGAAACCCGGCTTTTCGATACGGTCAAGGGCGTGACCCGTTCCATGCGCGGCAAGGAGGAGGCTCACGACTATCGCTATTTTCCCGACCCGGATCTCTTGCCCCTGATCATCGAGGAAGAGTGGATGGACAAGTGGCGGGCCGAATTACCGGAGCTGCCCGAGGCGCGCTGCCTTCGTTTTCAGGATGTTTTGGGGCTGCCCGTTTACGACGCCCAGGTGCTGACGGCGGAGAAAGAGGTGGCCGATTATTTCGAGACCGCGCTTGCGACCTACAACGAGCCCAAGAAGATCTCGAACTGGGTCATGGGCGAGGTTTTGCGCGAGCTGAACGATCGCGGCGTGACACTGGACGGATGCAAGCTGCGGCCGGAGGATCTGGCCGGGCTGGTCAAGCTTGTCGATGATGGCGTGATCAGCGGTAGCATGGCCAAGGGCGTGTTCAAGGAACTTTTCGAGACCGGCGGGGATCCCGAGGCCTACGTCAAGGCCAAGGGCCTGGTGCAGATTTCAGACACTTCGGCCATCGAAGGCCTGGTCGATGAGGTTCTGGCCGAGAATCCTTCGGAAGTTGAGCGTTACAAGGGCGGGGACAAGAAGCTGACTGGCTTCTTTGTCGGCCAGGTCATGAAAAAATCCAAGGGCAAGGCCAACCCGGGGCTGGTCAATCAGCTCTTGGCGAAAAAGATGGGCTAGACGGAATCGAAAGGCTCAACAAAAACGAAACGGGCGGCTCAAGGGTCGCCCGTTTGCGTTTGGAGCGCAAGGGCGCTGCAATTCTCCCTTCGTCATTATGCTATTGCCGTAAAGTGTCCCCAGATAGGTAGGCGGGATGGACCAAACCATTTTCCTGCACCCGTCCGCAAGAATGATATCCCCCGCCAGCACCTCAAGACCCGCTGTCGGCATGGTCCTCGGCCTCGTCGGCTGTCTGACTGAGCCAGGCATCGTTTGCTGAATCGCAGCCTGGTGCGTCGCCCTGATTGCCCGCCCTGCAGGCTGCGATTCAACTCTACGAGGCCGGTGAAGGAGTTCCAGCGGGGCCGAGGACCATGCCGACAGTGGGTCGCGGGCCGCACATCGCGGAATCTCACGGACTCCTATCTTTGCATCATCGCCGCAGTCAATTGCACGGCTTTTACCATGTCGTCGACCCGGATGAACTCGTCCGTGGTGTGCACCCGGTTCATGCCGATGCCAAGGTTGATGCAGGATAGCCCCTGGCCGGAGAAGATGTTGGCATCGCTGCCGCCGCCCGTGCCCTTGACCGCCGCGATGAGGTTCAGATCGTTGCAGGCATGCAGGGCGCGGTGCAGGAGTTTGCTGTCAGCGGGGACGTCCATGGCCGGGTAGGAGATTTCATGGCTGAAATCGAAGTTTCCGCCCGCCTCCTGGGCCGCCTCGACGCAACACAGGCGCATGTGCTCGATCTGGGCCATGAGCCTTGCGTTGCTCTGCGCGCGGGCCTCTCCGGTCAGGGTCACGCTGTCCGGGACGATGTTCGTCTGTCCGCCGCCCTCGATGCGTCCGAGATTGGCTACGGTTTCCTCGTCGATGCGCAGAAGCTTCATGCGGCTGATCGCATTGGCCGCCATCTGGATGGCGCTGATCCCTTTTTCAGGCTCGATGCCGGCATGGGCCGAGCGGCCATGGAAGGTTATGGTCATGCCGGCCTTGGATGGCGCGCGGACAATGATGGTGCCGACGTCCCCGCTCGAATCAAGGACCACGACCTCCCGGGCCTTGACCCGTGAAAAATCCATGTGCTTGGCCCCGAACATCCCGGCCTCTTCGCAGACCGTGAAGAGTAGGAAAAGTTCGGGATGGGGGATGCTGTTCTCCTCAAGATGGAAGAGGGCTTCCAGAATGGCGCTGATGCCGGCCTTGTCGTCGCCGCCGAGGACCGTGTTCGAGGCGGAGCGGATGATTCCGTCGGTCAGGACGGGTTCAACGCCCAGGCAGGGAGTCACGCAGTCCATGTGCGCCGAGAACGCCATGGCGTCCCCGGGGCCGGTGGCGGGCACGCGGACAATGACGTTGCCTGAGTTGCCGCCGAAAAAAGCGCCCGCGTTGTCGACGTGGACGTCATAGCCCCGGGCGCGGAGCAGGGCACACAGATGGTCGGCCACGGGTTTTTCCTGTCCGGAGGGGCTGTCGAGGCGGACCAGGTCGAGAAATGTGTTTATCAGTCGATCTTTATTTATCATGGGAGTGAGGTTCCTTGTGGATGGGAGTTGCCGGGATCATTGCTTTTTGATTAGAAAAGGTCAACAAGTCAGAAATGACTCTGCACTGGCCAGGCAATGTCCACGCTCAATTTTGATTCGCCAAATCATATGGCCAGTCGGCGGAAAATTCAATGAAACAGGGAGCATTCATGCAAAGAGATAACATGGTTGAAACACACAGCACATTCATGGGCTATCTGCTCTGGGTTTTCGGATTCACCGGAGCGCACCGTTTTTATTATGGACGCCCCATTTCCGGAACGATCTATTTTTTCACACTGGGTCTTCTTTTCATAGGCTGGATCGTGGACCTTTTTCTGATCCCGTCCATGGAACGCACGGCCGCGCTGCGTTTTCGGCCCGGCCGCATCGATTACTCGTTGGCCTGGATTCTGCTCACTTTTCTGGGCGTTCTGGGCGTGCACCGCATGTACATGGGCAAGTGGATCACGGGCGTCCTCTACATGCTGACCGGAGGATTCTTTCTGATCGGGTACATCTATGATTTTTGGACATTGAACGACCAGATCACGGTCCTGAACGCCACCAACGGTTAGCAGCCTGTCCCCAAACGACGATTTGCGTCGTCGCGCCAAAAAATCCAGGCCCGAAGCGTAGGTAACAATACGTTTCGGGCCTGGATTATCATTTATCCTCGACCTCACCATTTTTTGCCGGCCGGCCGGCGGGCGCGCTTTTCAATAGCCGGTGGGGAGGTACGGGCGTTTCTAGTTCTGCCTTGTCGGAGCGGTGTCCGAGAACCATTTGCGAGCCAGGGTATCGAGTTCTCCTTCGGCCTGAAGAGCCCGTAGCGCCTCGTTTATTCTCCCGAGCAATTCGGGATGGCCCTTGCGCAGCGCGATGGCCACATCGGAGCCAGGGTCCGGGTTGATGAGCGTCCGGATTTCAAGGCCCCGCCGGGTGGCCAGGTATTTTCCGACTTCGAGCGGCATGATGGCCGCCGCTGTTTCTCCGCGAGCCAGCAGGTCCATGGACTCTTCCTTGCTCCAGGTCTGCATGATGCGGATTTTCTGATGGATGCCCACTTCTTTCCAGCGCAATTCCACAAAGGAATGCCTGTCTCCGGTTATGACAAGTCCGAACAGGTCCTCGACCCTGGACACGGTGCTGTTTGCCGGGACAAAGACCACGTCGTGGCGCGTGGAGTAAGGGGTGGAGAACTCGAAATATCCGTGGCGGAATGCGTTGACCTCCATGCCCACGACCATGTCGACCCGGTCGAAGAGGAGCATGTTTATGATATCGTCCCAATTGCCCTGTTTGAAAAGGGCCGAAACCCCGAGTCGGGCACAGACCGCCTTTGCAACGTCCACATCGAATCCGGCAGGTTCATCATCAATGGCGAATTGATACGGCGGGAATCCGACCGCAACGCCGCAGGTCAGCGATTCCTGGGCCAGTACGGGAAAGGTACCCAGACAAATGATCAGCACGAAAGATGGTAAAATTCGAATCATGGGAACTCCACGGGAAGTGAGGGGCATTATAATGAGCCTTACCCAATCCTCCGTGTTTGAACAAGGCCGGGATGCGAACTTTCAGGGTCTTTCGTCGCCAATCCCGGCGCCCGGAAATGAGAAACCCGGCCTGGCCGGGTTTGTGTGCTAGTCTTGATCGGGATTGAGTATCTTCTTGTCGAGCACGAAGACCGCTCCGATGAGCAGCAGGACGAACACTATGAAGGAGAAGAATCCGAACCCTCCAGACGAAGGGGCTTCAGCCGTTTCGCTGTGGCCTTCGGCCGTGACCTTTTCCACGGCTGGTTCTGCATGAGCGGCGTCAGCAGGCTCGGCATGAGCTGGTTCCGCATGGGCGGCGACATCTTTTGCGGGCTCGGCGTGCATGGCGGCGTCGGCGTGGGCCGGGGGCGTCACTCCACCCAGAAGTTCGGTCTGGCGTGGATGAGCGCCCAGAATGTTCACCTTGCCGGTCAGGATGTCGTATACGGCCCCAACCACCACGACTCGGCCATCTTTGGCGCGGTCAGCGATGGCGTGGCTCTTGCCCAGGAGGTCTTCGATGGCCTGCCAAATATTGGCTTCGATGGCCTTGACGATGAGCTCGGATGTGTCGGCGTCGGGGTGCTCGTGGCTGGCCTTTTCCACCGCAGGCACGATGTTATCCACCAGGGCGGGGATGCTGCCATGGACCTCTGCTCCGGTGGTCACGGCCGTGACGGCGCCGCAATAGGTGTGACCGAGCACCATCAGTACCGGTGTGCCGAGGTGATCCACGCCATATTCGGCGGACCCGATTTCATCGGTGTCGGCCACGTTGCCGGCCACCTTGATGACGAACAAATCCCCGACGCCCTGATCAAAAAGAATTTCAACGGGGACTCTTGAATCCGAACAGGCGATGACCGTGGCGAAGGGGGCCTGGCCTTCAGTGGTGGTCAGCAGGCGTCTGGAAAAACTGGTGTTGGGGTGGGTCGATTGGCCAAGGGCGAAGCGCAGGTTGCCCTCGGTGAGCATTTTGAGTCCTTTTTCGGGACTTACGGGGTGGACTCCGGGAGCTGACGCCATGGCCGCAAGCGGAGCAAGGACGAGCAGAAATACCAGGACAAGACGTTTGATGTACATGTTGAACCCCTGATTGAATGTTTACGGTGAGCAGCCTTGGCTGCGATCTTGTGCGTGAATGATGCTTGAGAAAAGATTCTCAATATTAGCGCAGCTTCAGGTGCATTTCAAGGAGTGTTGCGGAAAAAAGTTTCTTTTGTGAGGGGTGCAGCTGGACGGGCAATCAAAAAAGCGGCGCGAGGCCGAAGCCATGCGCCGCTTGCAAACGGAGTTTAAGTGCGCTCGCGACTAGGCTTTGAGCACGGTCTTGTCCATGAACACGATCACACCGATGAGGGCGGCGATGAATACGAGGACAAGCATGAAGCCTGAACCGCCGGATTCCTGCCCGGCCTGGGCGTCCTCGGCGGGTGCGGCGTGGGCGGTTTCGGCGGGAGCAGCATGGTTGTCTGCCTGTGCAGCGTCTTCCTGCACCACGGCCTCTTGGGTTTCGGTGTCGGCCTTTTCTTCCGTCACGGCCGCCTGCGGTTCGGTCACGGCTTCTGCTTCGGGAGCGACTTCCTGCGCGGGTTCAGCCGCCTCTTCGGTCTCGGTCACGGAAGGCTGTGAGAGCAGGTACTGTCCGACCAGAATCTGCAGTTCGGGGTGAGCGCCCAGGACCTTGACGACCCCGCTCTGCGCATCGACCACGGCACCCACGGCTGAAATCTGGCCCTTCAGTACCGCATGGATCAGGTCGGGAGAAGCCACCAACGTGTTGGCATAAACCGTCCACACCGCGTCTTCGGTCAGGCCGAGAACAACGACCAGGGGCGCGGTAAGATCCGCAGCCTGCACGGCAATGCCGGTCTTGGGTCCAAAGCCGCCTTCGGGCTTGACCACGGCGAGTCGTGATTCGCTGAGGCCGAAGAGATCGGTTGCGGGCACGGAAATGGCCGGATCGGCGATGACTATGGCCAGGGGAGCCGGGGCAAGGCTCTGCTCCAGGACGAATTTTTCATTGCCAAGGGACAGGGCCTTGAGGGCAGCCTCGGGAGCGGCGGCCAGAGCGGACACGGCAACGGCACAAAAGAGCACCGTCAAGGAGAGGATTCTTTTCATGTACGGTTTCCTTATGAAATGAAGTTTGTGGTCTCAAAGAGCGCCCGGGTCCGAATCATCCCCGGAGCACAACCCTTGTTTGTACGCTTCGATGACGTCCCGGTACGCGTTGGCCAGGACGTCGCTCCCGCAGTACCTGCAGGAGATGCGCGCCACGGCTCACCTGCCCGTGATCCGCGCGGGCTTGCCACAGATCGGGCAGGGGATGGCGTCGATATCGCGGGATTTATCCTCGCACATCATTTTTCCAGTTGCTGGATGCCTTCCACGACCCAGTGCTTCTCTCCGCCGGATTCATAACGGCTGAAGTGCCATGCCTCGCGAACCTGTTCGGCTGGCGCCGAGGCCGAGTCCTCGCGCAGCATGGTGTCGAAAAGAACCGTGGCGATGGTCTGATTGCCCAGAGTCTTGACTTCAAGAAGAGTGGCTTCGAGCAGCAGGATTTCCGTCTTTCCGGGGTTGGGGTCCGCCGTCGCCTGAGCCTGGATTTCGGCAAAGACGTCTTCGGAGGTGAACTGCCGCAGGTCATTCATGTCGCGGGCGTCCCAGGCTGCCTGAAGGCGGGTGTATGCGGCCTTGGCGCCTTGCAGGAAGTCGTCGGCGTCAAATCCTGCCGGGTAATCGGGGGCCGTAGATGCGGCGTGCTGCTGCGAGCTGCGCAGGTTGTCCCAGGCGCCCCGGTTCATGTCGTGGACCCGGGCGGGTCCTCCTGCGGTCTGTGTGGCCGGTTGGCGGCTTCGCAGAAAGCGCATGAGCAGAAAAAGACCGCCGCCGATGAGCAGGATGTCGATAAACGAGATCCCGGAAAATCCGCCGCCAAAAAAGAGCGAACCGAGCAGGCCGCCCATGAGCATGCCGCCGAGCATTCCTCCGAACATGCCGCGTCCACCCATGGGTGAGGCTCCGGGTGCCGCCTGTTTCGTCTGCGAGGAAGTGGGCGCTGCGGGTTTTTGATAGCTTTTGGAATAGGACGGCCTGCTCCCGAAAGAGCCACCGCCACCCATGCGCCTTGCTTCGGCCAGGTCGGGCATGGTCAGCAAGACAATTCCAAGGCTGAGAATGATGGCTCCCAAGAATGAGAATTTTGTCACAAGTCCTCCTTGATGAGTTTGATCCTGTAACCGATATGGGCACGGGATGGAAACTGGAAACATGAATGCGCGTTATTGGTGAATATAATGATCCGATGAGGATGGGGAAGGGTTGTGCGCGCGGAAGAACAACTCCAAATGTAAAAAAAAAGGCAGGAGCGAAAAATTTCGCACCTGCCAGGGAAGCCGGGTACCCGAAAACAACTGTTACCGCTGCTTCCTTTCGGACCTGACGGGGTTGGCAGCGTTTCCGCCACCCGGCTTCCCTTTCATTTTTCAAAAATTGGCGGAGAGGAGAGGATTCGAACCTCCGGTACCCGTTGAGGTACACACACTTTCCAGGCGTGCGCCTTAAACCAGACTCGGCCACCTCTCCGCGATCGGGAAAAACGTCTCTATGTCAGAGGACTTTGTTTGGCAAGGGAAAAATTGTCATGATGAGCATTTTTCCTGGCAATTTCATGTCTTGCTTAGGAATACCGGCATGAACAGGGCGTTTGGACTTGCACGGAGCCATAAGTGTCACGAAATCGAAAACAGGTTAAAGCTGTTGCCGAACCCAGGCCTGGATTTGGGCGGCGGGCATGGCTCCGGCCTGGCGAGCGGTTTCCCTGCCCTGCCGGAAGAGGACCAGGCTCGGGACGGACTGGATGCTGAAGCGTGTAGGAACGGCGTGCTGGGCCTCGGTGTCCATCTTGGCCAGGATCACCTGGCCCTGGAGGGCTGCGGCGGCCTGGCTAAAGGCTGGAGCCATCATCTTGCACGGTCCGCACCAGGGCGCCCAGAAATCGACCAGCACTGGCAGGGTGGAGCGGGAGATGAAGCGCTCGAAGTTTTGGTCCGTGAGTTCCACGGGATGGGCAGGCATGAGGGACGTCGCACATTTGGCGCAAACGGGATTCTGGCGGATGCGCTCGGTGAGAACGGCGTTTACGGTCTGGCAGCTTGGGCAGACGGCGTGTATTTTTTCCATGAGGTTGGACTCCGGTTTGTGGTGAAGTTGAGAACTAACAGGGGATAAACATCCGGCTGCGATGGGCAAGGTGGTGGGAGGAGATGGTGAATGTGTTTACGGCACGCGGCGCGTTGGTGGTGTGCGATAGTTTGACGATGAGCTGTTGGAAGATGGATTCCCGCCTTCGCGGGAATGACATGGAGATGTGCAAAAATGACATGGAGATATATGGGAATGAGGTAGTGATATGCGGGAATTGCATATAGCTGTGCGGGATTCCGCTTTGTCCATGCAAACTGGACAGAGCACATAATTGTCGGAATCAATGGGCGTCATTCCCGCGAAGGCGGGAATCCATCTTCACTCTTTGCACCACGCATGTCGAACCGTGAATGACGATACCACGCGAAAAAAGGCAAAGGGTGAAACGGAAGCCAACAAAAAACCCCTTCGCGGGAAGGGGTTGGTGTCAGTGGCATGGCAGGTAGTGGCTCAGATGCCCATGATGTTGTAACCTGAATCCACGTAAATGACCTCGCCGGTGATGGCGCGGGAGAGGTCCGAGGCCAGGAAGAGGCCGGTCTTGCCCACGTCTTCCTGGATGATGTTGCGGCGCAGGGGGGCGCGTTCCTCGATGGTGGAGAGGATGGTCTTGAAGCCGGAGATGCCGGACGAGGCCAGGGTCTTGAGCGGACCCGCGCTGATTGCGTTGACGCGGATGCCGCGTTCGCCCAGATCCATGGCCAGGTAGCGCACGCTGCACTCCAGCGCGGCCTTGGCAACGCCCATGATGTTGTAATGGGTGATGACCTTTTCCGCGCCGTAGTAGGTCATGGCCATGACGGAGGAGTTGTCGTTCAACAGGGGTTCGTAGGCCTTGGAGATGGCCACCAGCGAGTAAGCCGAGATATCCATGGCCAGATGAAACCCTTCGCGGGAGGTGTCCACATAGCGGCCCTTCAGGTCGTCACGGTTGGCGAAGGCAACGGAGTGCACCAGGATGTCGAAGTTACCCCATTTTTCCTTCACCATTTCAGCGGACTGCGCGATGGCGGCATCGTCGGCCACGTCACACTGAAACATGAAATCGCTGCCAAGTTCCTCATGGATGGGCTCGACGCGTTTTTTGAGCGCCTCTCCTGCATAGCTGAGAGCAATGGAAGCACCGTTGTCCTTGAGTTCCTTGGCAATGGCGTAGGCAATGCTCTTGTCGTTGGCCACGCCAAAAATCAGGGCTTTCTTCCCTTGAACGAGCATGGATTATCTCCAGTTGTGTTTGTGCCTTACGGCAATTGCAAAGGGGAACCAGTCAGCAGTTCAAAAGCTTCCAGGTATTTTTTCTGTGTTTCGGCGATGACCTCGGCGGGCAGAGTCGGAGGCGGCGGGGTCTTGTCCCAGTCCGTTCCGCTCAGCCAGTCGCGCAGGTACTGCTTGTCAAAACTTGGCTGCGACTGACCGGGGACATACTTGTCCGCAGGCCAGAAACGGGAAGAATCCGGGGTCATGACTTCATCGATGAGCAGGATGTCCTTTTCGTTCAGGCCGAATTCAAACTTGGTATCCGCGATGATTATCCCCCGTTCGGCAGCCAGATCTCTGCCACGTGAATAGATGGCCAGGGAGAGTTTCTGGATCTTTTTGAGCAATCCCTCGCCAATGCGTGATTTGGCGTCGGCCAGGGTGATGTTTTCATCGTGAGCGCCAAGGTCCGCCTTGGTGGACGGGGTGAAAAGCGGCGTTTCGAGTTTGTCGGAATCCACCAGCCCGGCGGGCAGCTTGTAGCCGCAGACCGATCCGGTGGCCTTGTAGTCCTTGAAGCCCGAGCCGGTCAGATAACCGCGTACGATGCACTCGATGGGCAGCGGCTTGGCTTTTCGAACCACGACCGCACGGCCTTCCAGTTCATCCCTGTAAGGAGCGAGGGCAGCAGGAAAATCGCGTACATCAGTGGCCAGAAGATGGTTGGAAACCAGATCCTTGAACGCGTCCATCCAATAGAGGGTGATCTGATTGAGGACCACGCCCTTGTAGGGGATGGGCTCGTTCATGATTACGTCAAAGGCGGACATGCGGTCCGTGGTCACGATCAGCAGGGTCTGTGGGTCGATTTCGTAGATATCGCGGACTTTTCCGCGAGAGATGAGCGGAAATTCACGAATTTTTGTTTTGGTAACGATTTTCATGGGTTCTCCAAACGTTGTTCGACGCTACGGGCATGAGCTTCCAGGCCTTCCAGGCGGGCCAGACGGGCCACCTTTGAGCCGTGGGTGCCAATGTAGGCCTGGTCGGTGCAGATCAGGCTGGTTTTTTTGCAAAAAGTGTCCACCGACAGTGCGGAGGAAAAGCGTGCCGTGGAAAGAGTTGGCAGCACGTGGTTCGGCCCCGCGAAATAATCGCCCACGGGTTCGGGGGTGCTGTGGCCCATGAAAACCGCCCCGGCATTGCGCACCGAGCCGATCCAGGCCCAGGGGTCGGCCACGCTCAGTTCGAAATGTTCGGGCGCGAGGCGGTTGATGAGTTCCATGCCCGTTTCAAGATCGGGCACATGAATGAGTGCGCTCCAATCGGCAAGGGACTTGGCCGCGATCTCCTGACGTGGAAGCGAGGAGAGCTGCAGGGCAAGTTCCTTTTTGACCTCGTCAAGAAGGTGGTTCTCCGAAGAAATGAGAATGCTTGAAGCCAGCGGATCATGCTCTGCCTGGGAAAGCATGTCGGCGGCCAGCCATTTCGGGTTGGCCGTGGAGTCGGCCAGGATGGCGATTTCACTGGGTCCTGCGATCATGTCGATGCCGACTTGCCCGACGAGCAGGCGTTTGGCCGTGGTAACAAAGATGTTGCCCGGACCCGCGATGACATCGACCCTTGGAATGGACTCGGTGCCGTAGGCCAGGGCCGCTATGGCCCAGGCGGAACCGCACATGAAAATGGTGTCGATTCCCAGAATGGCGGCGGTGGCCAGAATATATGGGTTGAGCGTCCCATCCTTGCGCGGCGGACTGACCACGCAGATGGTTTTCACGCCCGCGACCTGCGCCGGGATGGCGTTCATGAGCAGGCTCGAAATGAGCGGGGTCTCCCCGCCTTGCCCGCCTGGCACGTAAAGCCCCGCTCGGTCCACGGGCAGCACAAGCTGTCCCAGTGTGGTTCCGGGGGCGGGCGTTGTGATCCAGGAATTCTGCTTCTGCCGCAGATGAAAATCGCGGATGTTGGCGGCGGCTTCACGGATGATGTCCGCATCCTCTGCCGGTATCTGCTTCAGGGCGCGGAGAATGTCTGCCTTGGGGACGGCCAGTTGCGTGGGCGTAAGGCTGGGGCAGTCAAAACGACGGGTGTACTCGGCCACGGCCTCGTCTCCACGGTCACGAACCTGGGCAAGGATGTCCCGCACCAGCGGTTCGACATTGTCCTCGCCAGCGTCCCGGCGCACGAGCCAGGACGTGATTCCGGCCCAGTCGTTGGAAGATGTATATTCAAGGAGTCTTAACGGCATGAATGCTCTCGCATGTGTTCACTGTGAGATGAAGGGTCGATAAATGCAGGATTCCCGTTTTCACGGGAATAACAGAAATTCGCTCGCCGCTTCGTGTCATTCCCGCAAAGGCGGGCCATGTCGGGCAACAGCGCGGAATCCATCCTTTCGAGCAGGAAGTTGCTTCACGCAACAACAAAATCCCTATGCCCCGAACCCCCCAAAAGTCAATTCCTTCATCAGGCGTGAAGTGCTTCATGCGGGGTTCATCATCCGTGAAGACCGCCAGAAAATAAAAAAGGGCCGGAGTTTTGCGTCTCCGGCCCAAAGTGGCGTCAGGTGTGAAAACGCGAATTAGAACTTGTAAGAGAAACCGACGGTGGCGAAGTAGGAATTGTCTTCGTCAGCATCGTCGAATTCAGGAGCGAAAAAGCCCAGTTCGTTGATGGCGGCCAGGTTTTCGTAGATCATGTACTTGTTGACCATGTACACTTCCCAAGCGGAATCCTTTTCATCGAAATCAACACCGGCTTCCTTGTCGGAAGTACCTTCAGCGTAAGCAATGGTCAGGTTGTGGGACAGCTTTTCGATAAAGGTAATGTCAGAGAGCTTGATGCCTACTGTCCACATTCCGGTGCCGTCATTGCCAACGCCCAGAGTGTCAGAGGCAAAGCCATCAGAAGCGCCAGTGCTGAAAGCACGCGCGCCGCCCAGATAAGGAGTGAGTTCCCAGCCTTCAGCCAGAGTGGGCAACAGCTTCTGGTCGTCATTGTCGTCTTCAAAACCGGTAGCATATGTGCCGAACAGGGTAGCAGTCAGCATGTCCATCTTGTAGGAGGCGGCCAAAGCGGAATACCAGCCTTTACTTTCGAAATCAGTGTCATCGGCCTCGGCCTGTCCGTAGATCAGGTCGGCAGCAAATGTCAGCGGATCAAACATGGTCAGTTCAGCGTTGGCGCCTAGAACCCAGATGTCCACGTCATCACCAAGGTTCAACCCCTGAGTCGTGAGTTTCTTGTCGCTATTTTCGCCTACCCAAGCGTAAGCAAAGTAAGGCGTGACGGAGAAACCATCAAGAGTGATGGGGGCAGCCAGAAAGGCCATATCTACATCTTCTTTGCTGAGAGCCTTTGTTTCAGAATCATAATCATAGTTGTCGGACTTGTCGACACCGCGCGTGTAACCCACGGTCAGACCGAACATTTCATTGATGGGTGCGCTCACAATCAAAGCTGCGGCGTCGTCATCGAAAACCGGGTTGCCGAAAACGCTAGGCAAAGAGATTGTCTGGAGACCAGCCTTTACGTTGATGGTGGTGTCCGGGAACATGAAATCCATGTAGGCGTGCTTTACGCGCATGATATTCGTGCCGTCCGTACCCCAGTCGCCGTCAGCGCCCTGGCCCCAATCGGTGTTCATTTCCAGACCCAAGACAGCCTTGAGGTTTTCGCTGGCAACGAAGTCGAAGTATACCCGCATGCGCTGGGTGGTGTAATAGTTGTCGGCGTCACCTGTGTCGGAATCAAAATCCCGAAGGTTGGCGGACCACATGCCATAGACGTCCAAGTTTCCCTTCACCTTCAGTTCGGTGGCGGAAGCGCTGGAGGCAACGCCGAACAGCATGGCTGCCAGCAGTGCTACGAGTGCAAAACGTTTCATTTACTTTCTCCTTTTGCTTTGTGCTAAATAACCCTGACGCTCAGATTGTCTTTAAATTGGTATTTGTTCAAAAAGCAAGCTTTTTTTGGGCTGTATTTACGGAAAGTTCAAAAAATTTTACCGGAGAGCATGACAAAAAAGGGCCGGAGTTTTGCGTCTCCGGCCCCATGGCGTCAGGTGTGAGAACCCGAATTAGAACTTGTAAGAGAAGCCAACGGTGGCGAAGTAGGAATTGTCTTCGTCAGCATCGTCGAATTCAGGAGCGAAAAAGCCCAGTTCGTTGATGGCGGCCAGGTTTTCATAGATCATGTACTTGTTTACAAAGTAAACTTCCCAAGCAGAATCCTTTTCATCGAAAAGACTTTCGGCGTCCTTGTCGGAAGTGCCTTCAGCGTAGGCAATGGTCAGGTCGTGGGAAAGCTTGTCCACGAAGGATATCTTGTCCAACTTCAGACCAACGGTCCAGATCCCAGTTCCGTCAATGCCTTCATTCAATGAGCCGGTAGCGAAGCCTGCGTTGGAGGCGCCGGTGCTGAATGCCCGTGCTCCACCAATGTACGGGGTGAGCCCCCATGTCTGGGTCAGACCGGGCAGGTAGTTGTCCTTATCAGCGTCCTTGTCAGCGCCAGTGGCGTAGGTACCGAACAGGGTGGCGGTCAGCATGTCCATCTTGTAGGAAGCGGCCAAGGCGGAGAACCAGCCCTTGGTTTCGTAGTCATCGTTCTCGCCGACACCATAAATCAGGTCGGCGGCAATGGTCAGCGGGTCGAACATGGTTAACTTGGCATTGGCGCCCAGAACCCATACTGTTGAATCATCGCCCTTGTTGAGCAATTTTTTTGCACCTTTTCCGGTGACGCCCTGCAACTTTGCTCCATCCAGGGTAGTACCGTTAACATTCTCACCGATCCAAGCGTAAGCAAAGTAAGGCGTGACGGAGAAACCATCAAGAGTGATGGGGGCAGCCAGAAAGGCCATATCTACATCGTCTTTGCTGAGAGCCTTTGTTTCAGAATCATAATCATAGTTGTCGGACATGTCGACACCGCGAGAGTAACCCACGGTCAGGCCAAACATGTCGTTGATGGGGGCGCTTACAACCAAGGCTGCGGCGTCGTCATCGAAAACAGGGTTTCCAAAAATGCCGGGCAATTTAATGGACTGAAGACCGGCCTTGACGTTGATCTTGGTGTCCGGGAGCATGAAATCCATGTAGGCGTGCTTTACGCGCATGATATTCGTGCCGTCCGTACCCCAGTCGCCGTCAGCGCCCTGGCCCCAATCGGTGTTCATTTCCAGACCCAAGACAGCCTTGAGGTTTTCGCTGGCAACGAAGTCGAAGTATACCCGCATGCGCTGGGTGGTGTAATAGTTGTCGGCGTCACCTGTGTCGGAATCAAAATCCCGAAGGTTGGCGGACCACATGCCATAGACGTCCAAGTTTCCCTTCACCTTCAGTTCGGTGGCGGAAGCGCTGGAGGCAACGCCGAACAGCATGGCTGCCAGCAGTGCTACGAGTGCAAAACGTTTCATTTACTTTCTCCTTTTGCTTTGTGAAGAATATTACCTGACGCTTAAGTGGCCGATTACGACGAGCCGGGTAAAAAAAGCAAGCCATTTTTTAAGGCTTTCGAGTAAAAAGTTCAAAAATTTTTATGGTTCAATTTGTTGAACTTTGGTCTCTGCTTCTGTCAGGTTAAGAGGGTAGGCGACGACCATGGTTCTTTTTTTGTTTGTTCCGATCATGCCTGTGTGCGAGTTGATGTTGACAACAAGATCGGTCGCCCCGTCATTGTCCAGATCAGTCAAAGCATAATCAATCACGGTACCCTTGATGCGGGCGGTTTTCCACTGCAGACTCATGCCCACTCCGTCCCAGTAGAGGCTGTGGATTTCTCCCTGAGGGTAGTCCCTGTAATTGGAGAATATCTGCGCCGAAACGGAGATGTTTCTGCTGATGATCAGTTCGTAGCGCTTGTCGCGATCAAGATTGGACGGAATAGCGCGCAGGGGGATGAACACCTTGTCCGGAGGCACCACGTTTGCCGCCGGGGGAGCAAGGCCAAGTGGGGCGGTGGTGTATTCGATTCCCAGATTCGATCCGGCATAGGATTCGTCGGTTACGGTAAGCACCGCGCCGGTGGAACTGAATACGCGCATTCGGTCGTAGTCGTCGATCATGATGATTTGGTAGTCGTTTTCCAAGGGGAGGAACGTGACGTTGAAAACATTTCCGCCCAGAGGCAGATTCACAGCCGGTCCAAGCTCGTATTTACCTCCTGTCATAATCATCTGGTGGATGCTGCTGGAGAGATACTTGGTCTTGCCCACTTTTTGCCCGACCAGAGTCGGAGCGAAAGCCGGAGGCATATTCAGCACGCCCAGATAATATGGAATCGGATCAGTCTGGATAGAAAATTTTTCTCCGTCAAATTCAACTATGAGGGATCTTGGATCCTTGTCCAGGGCAGCCGCGATGACAAGTTCATGGCGACCGTTACGATTGATATCCATGCTGTTCAGTCGGACATAGTTGCGCCCTCTGGGCAAATCCATCTTGGCAATCTGGCGCATCTCACTGTTAATTACTCGGTAGGCTATGAGGCTGCTGTCGGCCATGATGAAGATTTCATTCTTTCCATCCCCGTCCCCGTCGCACACCACCATCCCGCGCGAGGCGAACGGCAGGTTCTGGCTCCGCCAGCGGCCCATGGAGGTGTCGGCGTCTTCATATTTGAGGGAGGGGTTGGCGTAGGCTGTGCCTGACTTGGTTTCGTTGACGATGAGGGCTTCGTTCATGGGGGTGACCACGGGCTGCGCCTGGGCCACGGCCGATTCGGGCTTGCCGAAGACCTGGGTGTTGATGTCCTGGGCGACCGTTTCGAGGGTCGGGATGACCTTGCTCAGTTGCGTCTGGGTGGGGCGGGGCTGGTTTGCGCCCGCGGGGTCTATGGTGTTGACGTCCAGGCTGCATTCCTGACCCATGACGGTCAAAGATCCCCAGACCAGATAGTCGACGCCCAGCGCCTGGCGGATCTTTTCGGCCGCACCGGAATCAGCGGGCAGGCTGGTCACGGTCTTTTTGACTGTCCCTGCATCAAGGGGAGTGAAATTTTCGGGCCAGGTCAGGCGCGTGGTCAGCATACTCTGAATGCCCTGGCTCAAATATTGATACTCCTGCGGTCCATGCACCCCAAAGGGCAGCACCGCGAAGGTCTTGGCCTCCTGGGCCAGGGCCGGGGCGGCGCAAAGAAGCAGGACGGCGAGGTTGATGAGAAGTCTCTTGAACATTGTCTCCTCCGGGAATACAGATTTCGGACTTTGTCGGTTGAATGGCTAACAATAAAGTGGTTCTTCATGGTAAGGAATCTGGGGAATGTCAACAACTGCGGTGGATGCGACGGGTCGGGTTCGGTGTCATTCCCGCGCCCGTTTGCCCGCCATGGGTAGGCGGGAATCCATGATTTTGTTTTTCATCGCATCTTAATAATAACAATAGAGGTATCCATGATCTCAAGACGCGATCTTCTCTTCGGCATGGCCCGGCGCCTGCGCGAGTCGGGCGGGGACAAGCCCGTTTCCGGCATCGGCGCGGACATTGGCGCCGCTGATGCCGCCTATGTCCGCAAGGAATATGGCGATGCCCGTGACCTGTACAAGGAAGTGCTCAAGGAAAACCGCGCCCACAAGGAGGCCAGGATCAGGCAGGGCATGTGCCATTACCATCTGGGTGAATACGTGCAGGCCAAGGACCAGTTGCTCATGGTCTGCAAGCAGCATCCCGGTGAATACCTGGCCTGCCTGTATCTGGGCCTGGCCTATGCCCGGCGCGACCAACTTGAGAAATGCATGGAGGTCTGGAAGGGCTTCGTGGACCGCGACCACATCGCCGTCATGCGCGAAATCAACGTGCATCGCGCTCTCTTTGAAACCGGCGAGCCCTTGACCGGAATGGAAGTGGCCGAGGCCGTGGAAAAGGCGCTGATGCAAGCGTAGCGCTTTCAGCCTTTCGATTTTTGACCTGTGCCCGTTTTTTGCGGTTGGCCCGGCAAGGACTTTTTTTGCGGGTGAAAGATGCTTCTTTGCGCGCCCGATGTTTTTGCCTTCCAGACCGGGGCAAAACGCCCCGCTTGCTTCTCCCTGTGGAGATTTCCTCCATGATTCCAGATGATTTGCCTTCCGGACTCACCGTTTGGGGCGAAATGTCCCTGTGGGGCGAAACGCCCCGATTTTGGGCTTGAAATCGCTTTATAGCCGGTTCCGGCACGCTTCATTGACGAATCCTCCAGCAGTCTTTTTTTTAGCGTATAATAAAATCAAGTATTTATAATATTTGTTTGGGTCCGGCCTTGTCTGGTCAAAGACAAAAGTTGGCGCACGTTGGCATGCGCGTTGCTTTAAGCGATTGAACCAGAAGGAGGCTTGCTTGCCGATCAGGCGGGCAGGCCAGTCAAGGAGGAGTGAGTGACCGACGCCAATATCTTGCTTGTCGACGACGATGCGCAGTTCATCGAAATCATGAAGAAACGCCTGACCATGCGGCGCATGGAAGTGTTTCACGCAAGCAGCGGCGAAGAGGCCATGCAGAAGCTTGCTGTGCATGGCGAGATCGAGGTTGTCATCCTTGACGTGAAGCTGCCCGGGCGAAGCGGCATTGAGATGCTGCAGTTCATCAAGCAGCAGTTTCCTCTGGTGGAGGTGATCATGCTGACCGGACACGCTACCGTGGAATCGGCCATCGACGGCATGCGGCTGGGGGCTTCTGATTATCTGATGAAGCCCTGCGCCATTGATGTGCTGGTCGAAAAGGTCAAGGAAGCGGTGGAGAAGAAGCGCAGGCATGAAGAAAAGATAGTCGACGCACGGGTCCGGGAGATCGCCAGTCGCCGCACGTAGCGGCGATCAAAATGGAGCGCTCATGACTGACAGCATCCTTCTTGTCGATGACGAGACGCAGTTCCTGGCCACAATGGCCAAGCGTCTGCGCAAAAGGGGTTTTTTCGTCAGGGCGGCCGGCAGCGGCCTTGAAGGTTTGCGGGCGCTGCAGACGGAACCCGCCGATGTGGTGGTCCTTGATGTCGGCATGCCGGACATGGACGGCATTCAGGTCCTGCGGGAGATCAAGCTGCGTTTTCCGCAGGTGCAGGTGCTCATGCTGACCGGGCACGCCGACATGGAAGTCGCCATTTCGGGTATGGCCATGGGCGCGTTCGACTATCTGATGAAGCCGGTGGAGCTTGATGTCCTGATCGGTAAACTCCGGGAGGCCAGTTCTCGGAGCAGGAAAGCGGGTGAGGAAAGGGGGATGGCGTGACCATCTGTATACATTTCAAGGACATTTGATCAAGAGGAGGCGGAAACACGTATGGGATTCTTTAAAGAATGGGGTTCATACATGGTGGAGGGTTCACGTTCCTTCGCCCGGTGGGAAGTGGAAAACGCCCGAATTATCCTGGGCGATAAGAGGCGAATCTGGTTGCTGGCGCTGCTGCTTATCCCCTGCCTTCTGGGCGGATGGGCTTTTGCCGACGAAATCGGACAGGCCTTGCCCACCGCCATCGGCGGCAAGCAGGCATACAGCCCGTCCTACTACAGCTTGTTCATATTTTTGATCTCGATTTTCATCGGCGTGGGCGCCGGTCTTATTTCCGGTTGTATCGGCGCGGGCGGCGGCTTCATCATCGCCCCGGCACTGATGAGCGCTGGGGTCAAGGGCATCCTGGCCGTCGGCACCGACCTCTTTCACATCTTCGCCAAGGCCATCATGGGCAGCGTCCTGCATCGCAAGATGGGCAACGTGTCCGTGCCCCTGGCTTTCGTCTTCCTGATCGGCGCCATCGTAGGCACGACCGTGGGCGCGGGCGTCAACCGTGCGCTCTACAACATCAATCCGGTATTGAGCGACGCCTTCATTACCGTAGTTTACACGATCATGCTCGGCTTTCTGGGCTTTTACGGCATGTACGACTACTTCAACGCCAAGAAGACCGCACATTCCGGCGGAGCGCATGATACCGGCGAAGGCACCGGAATGACCGGTATAGCCCAGAAGTTGCAGTCCGTTAATTTTCCGCCGATGGTCAGCTTCGATCAGGGCCTCATTCCCGGCGGACGCAAGATCTCCTGGGTATTCCTGGTGCTCTCGGGCGCGCTCGTCGGAATGGCCGCAGGTATCATGGGCGTGGGTGGCGGCTTTCTGACCTTCCCAATCTTCGTGTACATCCTGGGCGTTTCGTCGCTCACCACCGTCGGCACGGACATTTTCCAGATCGTGTTCACGGCCGGTTACGGCGCCATCACCCAGTACGCCATCTACGGTTTCATCTTCTACACTCTGGCCATGGGTATGCTGCTCGGTTCCCTGCTTGGCATCCAGATCGGTGCCCTTGTCACCAAGGTTGTGCCCGGCATCACTATCCGCGGCTTCTTCGCCCTTGCGGTCATGGCTGGTTTCGTCAACCGCTTTTTTGCTCTTCCCAAGAAACTGGTCAGCATGGAAGTCCTGCCAGCTTCGATGGAAGGGGCGTCCAAGGTCATGGACACGGTGGGAATGTATCTGTTCTTTATCGTCATTGCCTTGTTCGGCATCTGGGTATTCGGAGCATTTTTCAAGAATATCAAGACACTGAAGTATAAGGATTGATCATATGATTCATAATAAAAAGGAATTCAGCGGGGGAATTGCCCTGATAGTGGTCTTCTTCATCGTTCTGTTCGCCATGTTCCAGCCTTTGTTCGACGGGCACAACGCCATGGCCTATCTTGATAACCTGTACAACTCCATTTCCAAGGGTTCTGCCTACTACGTGGATAATTTGAGGGAAGAAGTTAAGACCGTTGGTGATTTCGAGGTCGACGTGACCATGGCACTGGCGAGTGAGGCTCAGGCCGCTCAAAGTGTAGTCCTTATTTCAAGTGCGGGAGCCGTCGCCGAGGCTCAGGGCAAGAATCTGACCGTCAAGGGCGGCTATACGGCCATTCTCAACGCCTGCCTGGACGATGCGGATAAGATGTACCACAACGACGCCGAGTCTCTGAAGGCCAAGTATCCAGAGTATCAAGACAAGGACGATCGGCAGGTGCTCTACAACTGGAACGCGGTTCTGGGCGGTTTCGACCGACAGTTGAAGAAGCAGAAGGCGTTCGCCGAGGCCAAGGTGGCAGTCAATATCACTGCCAAGGTCGTGGAAACCGCTTACAATTACTACAAGGTGGTTCCGGAGCAGATCAAGGACAAGATGGGCATTGTGTTCTTCTCGTTGGCCTTCTACGTCATCTACACCATGTGGTACGGCTTCGGCATACTCTTCATCTTTGAAGGTTGGGGCCTGAAGATCAGCGGTCATTGATCATAAACGCATTGCAGGGGCTTTCCCTGCAAGAGAATCATCATCGTCGGCGTGGCCTCCCCTGGAGGCCGCGCCGAAATTTTTGGGCCGGGCGAATGTCCTTTGCCAGGTGGCGCGGCTCAAGGTACGGGAGAGCACATGAATCTTTCCGAATATTACAATACCGTCATGGAACTCAGCCACGGCATCGTCATCACCCTGGACGAGGACGGGCGGATCATCCATGGAAATTCGCGCTTCGAGGCGCTTTCCGGCTACGAGATCGGCGACATCGCAGGGCAGGACTGGTTCGAGCTTTGCGTGGATGCGAAGCGGGTGGACTCTTTACGGGCGATTTTTGCCGGGATTGTCGAGGCCGGGACCCTGGCGTTCATGAAAGGCTCGCTCATGGCCAGGGATGGCCGCAAGATTTATATCGACTGGAACATGAAGCCCTTGTTCGACTCCCGGCGCAGTCTGGTCAGTGTCCTTTGCGTAGGCCAGGATGTCACGGCCCATGTACTGCGGCAGCATGAATTGCTGATCGAGCACGGGCGGCTGGTGGCCCTGAACAAGGAGCTGTCCTGCCTGCACGCCATGAATCGCATCGTCTCGAACATGGACAGCGAGCTGCCGGACATTCTGCGCGAGATATTGGCCATCATCCCGCCCTCGTTCCAGTATCCCCAGTCCACCGGCGTGCGCTTGCTGCTCGACGGCGAGGTGATCATCAGCGGAAAGTTCACGCCCGACGCCTCGTGCCGCCTGGAGCAGGATGTGCTCGTGCATAAGGTGAAGCGCGGGCACTTGAGTGTCAGCCTGTCGGGGAGCGCCGAGGACGGGACCAAGTTCGCCTTTCTGTCCACGGAGTCCGAACTGCTTGGAGCCCTGGCCAAGCATGTGGGCTGGATCATCGCCAAGCGCGAGGCCCTGTCGACAAAAAGGAACCTCGAACGTCAACTACAGCATGCCGATCGGCTGGCCAAGATCGGCCAATTCGCTGCCGGCGTGGCGCATGAGCTGAACGAGCCACTGGCCAACATTCTGGGTTTTGCGCAGTTGGCCGAACAGACTCCCGGCCTTCCGGCGCAGGTCATGAAGGACCTGGACAACATCATAAAAGCGGCGTTGCATAGTCGCGAGGTGATCAAGAAACTGATGATCTTCGGTCGCCAGGTGCCGCTGCGCAAAACCCTGATCGACTTGAATCAGATCATCCGCGATTCCCTGTACTTCATCGAGATGAGCGCCTCCCGGGGCAAGGTCGAGGTGCGCATGAACCTGGCCGAAGGACTGCCCTCGATCATGGCCGACCCGCAGCATTTGAAGCAGGTCATCGTCAATCTGGTGGTCAACGGCATCCACGCCATGCCGGGGGGAGGGGTCTTGACCATAGAAACCCTGTCCTTCAAGGATGACGTCTATCTTCTGGTCAGCGACATCGGAGTAGGCATGACCCCGGAAGTCATGCGCCAGATTTTCAACCCGTTCTTCACCACCAAGGACGTGGATCAGGGTACGGGCCTCGGTCTTGCTGTGGTGCACGGGATTATCCATGCGCACGGAGGGATCATCGAAGTTGAAAGCGAACCGGGCCAGGGCACGCGTTTTGAGATCACGTTTCCATGCAGCCGGAGCGTGCGCGAAACCAATTCGGCCATCGACGACAAATAAGGACGAAAGAGCATGCAGGACAAGGCTACGACAATTCTGGCCGTGGATGACAGCCCCGCCACCCTCGAAGTCATCTCGCGCAATCTGACCGGGGCGGGGTATGTGGTGCATACCTGCGGCAGCGTCGAGGAAGCCGGGGCCTTTCTGGACGAGACGCCCGTGGATCTGATCATCACCGATTACAAGATGCCCCGAGCCAACGGACTGGAACTCATCAAATATGTGCGGGACAATTTTAAAGACACCGAGATCATGATGATCACGGGCTATCCCTCGATCAGCGGGGCTGTGGAGGCCATGCGCGACGGGGCCGGGGAATACTTGGCCAAGCCGTTCACCGGCGAGGAGCTTTTGGCCGTGGTTCGGCGCATTCTTGAAAAACAGGCCAGAAGACGCGCCGCCCATGCCGACGACCAGGAGCTCAGCGCTTTTGGGATCATCGGCAACTGTCCGGAGATGCAGGCCGTTTACGGGCTTATCCGCAAGGCCGCGCAGACCAGCGCCAATGTGTTCATTTCCGGAGAATCGGGCACGGGCAAGGAGCTGGTCGCCCGCGCAGTGCATTACAATAGCGATCGCAGGGCATCTGCCTTCGTGCCGGTCAATTGCTCGGCCATTCCAGACACCCTGCTTGAGAGCGAACTCTTCGGCCACGTCAAGGGAGCCTTCACCGGGGCCAAGGACAGCCGGGCCGGTTTTTTCGAGATTGCCAACGGCGGGACCATCTTTCTGGACGAAATCGGAGACGCCAGCCCAAATCTGCAGGCCAAGCTGCTGCGGGTCATGCAGAGCAAGGAATTCTGTATGGTCGGGTCGTCACGCACCCGCACCGTGGACACCCGCATCATCGCGGCCACGCACAAGGATTTGAAGCGGCTGGTGGAGCAGGGCCTTTTCCGGGAGGATCTCTTTTACCGCATCCACGTGGTGGAGATCCGCCTGCCATCCCTGGCCGAGCGCGGGGACGACATTCTCATGCTGGCCAATCATTTCCTGCGCAAATTCGCTGCGGACATGAACTGTGAGCCCCCGCGCATGACCGATGAGGCTCTGGACGCCGTGGCGCAGTATGCCTGGCCCGGCAATGTGCGGGAGCTTGAGAACCTGTTGCAGCGTCTGGTCATCGTCGGAGACGGGCCGGTCATCGACATCACCGATCTGCCAGAGTCCATGCGCTTTTCCATCACTCGCGGCCGCCATGGGGACAAGACCCTGGCCGAGGTCGAAGCGGATCACATCCGCGCGGTCCTGGCCCGCATCGGAGATAACAAGACCCGTGCCGCCGAGATCCTGGGCATCGACCGCAAGACGCTCAGGGAGAAGTTGAAGCGTTTGGGATTGGGGTGATTTTTTCCATTGACCAGGATGTTGAAAATGAAAATGGCGGAATGCGGGGAATAAAAGCCGCTGCAAAGCGCCGTCATCCCCTTGAAGAAGGGGATCCATGACTTTTCTTTGAAGACACATCCATGGCGGTCGTAGACCGGGTTGGAGCGGGCAAGGGCCGCCGAAACTCCTTCTCCGGCCTCGTAGAGTTGAATCGCTGCGTGCAGGGCGAAAAATCCGGATAGCGCGGTGGGCAACGATTCAACAAACGATGCCTGGCTCAGTCAGACAGTCGGCGACCCTCGCCCGCCCCAACCCGGCCCGCTCGTGCGGTGGTGGGGCGAACTGTCTGAGAATTTCAGATGCTCAGATTGTCGAAAATGGCGGGACGCGGGGAATAAAAGCCGCTGCAGAGCGCCGTCATCCCCTTGAAGAAGGGGATCCATGTCTTTTTCTTTGAACGGTACCTCAGTGCGGTCGCGACCCGGGTCGGCCCGGTCCAGATGATTTCCGCTTTCTACAGATACTTCTTGAAAACCGTCCCCAGACTTTCGGCCGTGAAGGGCTTGCGCAGGATGTCGTTGACTCCGGCCTCCAGGGCCGCCTTGTTGTCGTTGGCTTCGTCCTGGGTCGTGACCATGATCACGGGCAGATCCTTCTTGGAGAAGGACTTGCGGATTTCCCGGGTCAGGTCGATGCCGGTTATGTCCGGCATGTTCAGGTCCGTCAGCACCATCTCCGGCGTGTTTGATTGCAGCCATTCCAGGGCGCTGGCCGGGAATTCGAAAAGCACGGGCTCATAGCCCAGCTCATGCAGGGTGGACTTGTAGATGTTAAGGATCATGCGCGAGTCGTCCACGGCACAGATGCGCTTGCGGACCGTCTTTTTCTCTTCCGGGGCCAGAAGCTTCAGGGCCAGTCCCGAATATCCGTGTTCTTTGAGAATGGAGTAGAAGAAGTCCCGGATGTCCTGATGGGCCTTCGACAGCTGACTGAGGGCCATGGGCTGGAAACGTTCCTCCTCCATGAGGCTCAGGAATATTTGTTTGGCCTGGGCGTTGATGGCGGTCCTTATGATGTGCTGGGCGTCCTCATCCCTTTCGCTGGCCAGGTTTTTGATTCCGGCGGCCATGATCTCGTTGAAATTGCGGTCGATGGCCTTGGCGGCGGCGATGCATACGTGATCCACCGGATCGCTCAGGCCCTGCGTCAGCACGTAAGCCCCACGGTCCAGCGGCAAGAGGCCCAGGGCTTCGTAGGCGGCGAAGCGCACGTTGGCGTTGGCTGGGTGGGTGTGCAGCAGCTTGCGGATGGGCGAGATGGCGGCCGGGTCACCGATGTCGCCCAGCACATTTAATGTATGGACGCGCAGATCTGCGTCGTCGAAGAGTAGATTCTCGGTCAGGATGGGCACGGCCTTGGGACCGATGCCGACCAGGGTTTTTTTGGCGTAGGTGCGCAGATGGGCGTAATGGGAGCGCATGGCCTCGTTGAGCTTGTCCAGGGAGATGGAGTCCTGGACCTTGGCGAAGATGTCGAGGATGAGCAGATCGAGCTGGTTGTCCGTGCCCATGCGTTCCGCAAGCCGCAGCATGGCGGTGGGCGTGCCCAGCTTGCCAAGGGCCTTGGTGGCGGTGATGATCAGGGTCCGGTTGCCGGAGTAGAGAAACTCGCTCACGGTGTTGGTGGCTTGTGGATCGCCGATTTCACCCAGGGTGTCGAGGATCTGGTTGATTTCGCCTACGTCCGTGGCCGCGAGCAGGGCTTCGATCAGATTGTCGACTACTTCCTCCAGGCGCAGCTCTCCGGCCATCAATATGTACATGTCGCGGCACGGAGTCTGAGGGTCGCTTATGGCCTTGGCGAGCAATTGGGGCTGGGCCAGCATCTTGACGGCCAGAAGTTCCCTGACCATCGGTAGATTTGCGACCATGTCCCGGTGTTCGGAAATGAACCGGCAGAGGACAGGCACGGCGAACTCGGGCGCGGCTTCCCGAAACGCGCCAAGCACCTGCTCACGGATGTTTTTATCCATGTTCTCCAGGTAACCCAGCACCAGACGCGCCTTGATGGGATCTCTCCCTCGGATATTGTCCTTGATCTCGGCGAGCAGATGAGCGTGATCAGCCATGGCGACCTCCCAGGTTGGGGATGAGGGCGGACAGGAGCGAGCCCAGGGCATCGGCGGAGGCATTGGCCTGGTCCAGAATCTCTGCGTGAGACGTCTGGGCCATGCAATCCGGCAGGTTCTTGTTGGTCAGGCAGGATATGCCCAGGATTTTGAGGCCCATGTGGTGGGCGGTGATGGCTTCGGGCACCGTGGACATGCCGATGGCGTCGGCTCCCATGATGCGATACATGCGCGTCTCGGCCGGAGTTTCAAGGCTGGGGCCGGCCACGGCCACGTAGACTCCCTGTTCCAGGCGCTGTCCGCAATTCATGGCGGCCTGCATGGCCTGCTCGCGCAGGACGGGGCAATACACCTGGGACATGTCCGGGAAACGCGGTCCCCAGTCGTCGACATTGGGGCCGGTCAGGGGGTTGTGTCCGGTCATGTTGATGTGGTCGGTCAGCAGCATGAGCCCGCCGGTGGCAAACAGGGGATTCAGGGCTCCGGCGGCATTGGTCAGGATCAGGTTTTCGGTCCCGAGCAGACCAAGGCAGGCGATGGGCAGCGTCACTTCCTGCGGGCTGTAGCCCTCGTAGAGATGAAAGCGGCCGGAAAAGACGAAGACCGGCGTGCCCTTTATCTCGGCCACAAGAAGGGCTCCTGCGTGTCCTTCAACGGTGGAGACCGGGAACCCGGGGATGTCCGCATAGGGGATGCTTTTTTGAATCCATGCCGATTCGATCCATTTTCCCAGGCCGCTGCCGAGCACAAGAGCGGTGTTGGGGATGGAGGGGCAGTTTTTTCTGATCCAGTCGGTGGCGGTGCGGGCTCTGGTCTGTATATCGGTCATTATCGTTATCCTTGAGTTTTTGGGTCACGGAGCGTTTCTGCCCGTTGATCTGGACAGCGCTCCAAACGCTGGTGTACTGATTTGTCAAGCTGGCTTTTTGGAACTCCCCGGCTTGTGTCAAGGCGTCCATGGCGCAAAGAAATCAGACTTATCTTTCATCTTTCTTGCGGATTGTTTTGGTTTTGGCAAGGATTCCGAAGAGTTTATTTCCGTTTTTGACGAGGAAAGCCAAGCCTGCCGGACTTGCCCCGATGCGATTATGGATATAAGCGGGTCCGGCTTTATGAAGGAATTTTATCTTTTTTCAACGCCCAACAGTTCACACAAGGAAAGGCTCTTTTAGACATGAAGAACCCCATCGAATCCAAGAAACATAAAGTTCTCATTGCCAATCGGGGTGAGATCGCCATTCGCATCATGCAGGCCTGCCGCAAGCTTGGCCTGGCATTCGTGGCGCTTTTCACCGAGCCGGACAAGGACAGCGAGCACTGCGTCCTGGCGCGCAAACTCGGCGGAGACGAATCCCTGTACCGTGTCAGCTCATATCTCGACGCCAACGAAATCTTTGCCGTGGCGGATCAGGCCGGAGCTACGGCGATTCATCCCGGATACGGCTTCTTTGCCGAGGATTACCGCTTTGCCCGCCGTGTGGCCCAACGCGAGCAGAAGCTCATTTTCATCGGGCCTTCCTGGCAGGTCATCCGCGAGCTCGGCGACAAGATCAACACCAAGCGTCTGGCCCGCAAACTGGGCGTGCCCACGGTGCCCGGATCGGACAAGCCCGTGACGGACGATCTTGAAGCCGAACACATCGCCAAATCCCTGTTCGATTTTCAGAAGGAACAGGGCATCAACAAACCCGTCATCCTGGTCAAGGCCTCGGCCGGTGGCGGCGGCATGGGCATCGAGGAAGTGGACGATCTGGACAAGTTCCGAAGCGTCCTGCGACGCATCAAGAGCTACTCCAAGCGCCAGTTCCGCGATGAAGGCGTGCTCATTGAACAGCGCATCTTCGACTTCAACCATCTGGAAGTGCAGATCGTGTCCGACCGCACTGGCCAGAATCCCGTCCATTTTGGCACCCGCAACTGCTCGGTGCAGTCTCTCGGACACCAGAAACGCATCGAGGTCGCGCCCGGGTTCGATCCGTCCTCCCTGCGCTACGCCTTCGACGCGAAGAAGGTGCTCGAAGACATCACCGAATATTCCCTGCGCATGGCCCGCGAAGCCGGTTATGACAATGTCGGCACCTGGGAATGGATCGTCAGCCCCACGGGGCAGCCGTTCCTGATGGAGGTCAACACCCGCATCCAGGTCGAGAACGGGGTCTCCGCGCGCATCGCGGCCATCAAGGGCAAGGGCGAGGTCGATCTCATCGCCGAGCAGATCCGGGTCGGTCTGGGCGCGCCGCTTGGCTACACCCAGAAGGACATCACCCTGAACGGCGTCGGCATCGAATACCGCATCATCGCCGAGGATCCGGACAACAAGTTCTCTCCCTGGGTGGGCCGCATCACCTCCTTTGGCTGGCCGGAGCAGGATTGGCTCAAGCTGCACAGTCAGGTGCCCACGGACCGGGAATACGAAATCCCGACGGACTTCGATCCCAACCTGGCCCTGGCCATCATCTGGGGCAAGGATCTGGCCGAGGCCAAGGCCCGTGGCGTTGAATTCCTGAATTCGCTGAACCTGCAGGGTGAGAACGCTTCCGGCGAAGCCCTTAAGTCCAATGTCGAATTCCTGAAACGCAAGACCGAGGGCATCCTGGCTTTCTAGGTTTCAAGCCGGCGCCTGGATCACATCCGCGCCGAGCACTGATTAAGCGCTCAAGCTACGCCGGAAAATCCGGCATAACCCAAGCATGCGAGGCAATCGCGCACTCTTATGGATATCGAAAAACGCATACAAGAACTTCGGGACCGCCTGAAATATATTCTGGACATCTTCGGACCCGATGAAAATACCAATGTCATCATGCTTGAAGCCAAGCTCGGCGAGTATGTCGCTCGCGAGCCGGGCCTGCCCAAGCAGGAAGCCATAAGGCAACTGGAAACTCTGGAAGAGCTGTTTCGCTTCCTGGAGAAGAAGCTCGAACGCGAGCTGACCCCCATGAACAAGGTGCGCATCGTCCGGCACCCGCAACGCATCTGCCTCAAGGACATCCTTGAAAACGTGTACGACAACTACACCGAGATCGGCGGTCAGGACGAGTACAGCATCGATCCGAGCATGCTCATCGCCCGAGCCTACATCACCCGCAGGCGTGGCAACAAGGTCCACAACCAGGCCGTCATGGTCATCGGTCAGGAAAAGGGGCACGGCCAGGAGTTCCGCAACGGCGGTTCCGTCAAGCCCTGGGGCAACGCCAAGGCTCTGTACTACATGAAGGTCGCCGAGACCGAGAACATTCCGATCCACACCTACATCTTCACACCGGGCTCCTATCCCATCGAGGACTATCCCGGCGCGGCGCAGCAGATTGCCGACAACCTCTATGACATGGCCGGCCTCAAGGTGCCCATCGTGGCGGTCATTTCCGAAGGCGGTTCCGGCGGAGCCGAGGCCATTGGCCTTGCCGACACGCGCATCATGATGTCGCACGGCTACTATTCGGTCATCTCGCCCGAGGGCGCGGCCGCCATCGAAGGCCGCCTGCGCGGCGGGCAGCGCGCCGAACCCAAACTCATCGAGCACTGTGCCAAACAGCTCAAGATGACGGCGGACGACAACCGCGCCATGGGTTTTGTGGACTGGAAGATCAATGAGCCCGAGCTTGGCGCCCGGCCCGAACATTACGACTTCTTCCGCAAGCTGCGTAAATCCGTGGTCTCTTCGACGGACGAGATAGTCCTGAACGTCCGGGGAATGCGCTTTTTCCGGTCCCTTGCGCTGCGGCGTCACAAGGGCGCGGACGTGTACGTGCGCTGGAGCCTCGACAGCCGGGCCAAGGAGCGTCTGCTCTGGACCCGCTACATGAAATTCCGTCGCATGGCCCAGGACGCCTACCTGGACAAACGCCACTGGCTCAGCCGGGGCAGCGACTGGACCAGTGAGTTCATATCCTCCCTGTACTCCTATTTCCGCTACGATCTCTTCGGCAAGCAGCACAAGAAGGTCACGGAGCTGGCTGAGGACATGCACGCGGAGATGCAGGTCGTGGTCGGCCGCTCTTCGCGGTACTGGAAGAACGTCATGTCCAAGCTGTCTTTCGGCAAGACCAAGAAGGACGTGGACAAGGCCGGACTGACTTCCCTGTCCGCCTGGGACGACGGTGCGCAGAACAGCGGCAAGTGGCAGTACGTCAGCCCCCAGGCCAAGCTCGACCGGGCCGTGGTCTGCCCCAACACCGCCGTGCACGGGTGCCTTGACCAGTGGGCCCCGGATCTCTTCGGGGAGTGGGCCGGAGTGTGCAGCTTCTGCGGGCACCATTTTCCCATGGAATACCAGTGGTATCTGCACAACATCTTCGATCCGGGCTCCATCTACGAGGTCTTCAGCGAGATCGAGTCCACCAATCCCCTGAAGTTCGAGGGATTTGACCTCAAGCTCGACGAGGCCAAGCGCAAGACCGGCCACAAGTGCGGGTGCATGACCTTTGAAGCCCGCATCGAGGGCACTTCGGTCATGGTCGCCATGTTCATGGGCGCTTTCCGTGGCGGCAGCGTGGGCGCGGCCGAGGGGGAGAAGTTCATTCGCGCCATGGAAAGGGCGCGCAAGAAGCAGCTGCCTTTCCTGTCCTATGTGCACGGCACCGCAGGCATCCGCATCCAGGAAGGCGTCAACGGCGTCATCCAGATGCCGCGCTGCACCATGGCCGTGCGCCGCTACACGGAAGCCGGCGGCCTGTATCTGGTACTCTACGACACCAATTCCTACGCCGGGCCCGTGGCCAGCTTTCTGGGATGCTCGCCGTACCAGTTCTCGGTGCGTTCGGCCAATATCGGTTTCGCCGGCCCCGGAGTCATCAAGGAGACTACAGGCATGGATATCCCGCCCAATTACCACAACGCCTATCAGGCGCTGGCTCGCGGGCATATCCAGGGCATCTGGGATCGCCGGGAAATCCGGGGCAACCTGGTTCAGTCCCTGCAGACCATGGGCGGCCGCAACCTTTATTACCGTTAGGAGACCGTTGAAAAATGGCGATCTGCCTCGTCAGCGAAAAAATCCAGACCGTTCATGTATGCGCAATACACCGCGCGCCCTGGATTTTTTCGCTTCCTTGCATCTCACCATTTTTGAACGGTCTGCGAATTTTGAATTTTTCAGTCAGTTAGGAGTCATCAGTGATTGACGTTAAAGAATTGTTGCGGGAGCTGCGCGAGGAACCTTACGAGAAGATCTCCATCAAGGCCCCCCATAGCGGAAAAGTGGAATTCGTGGCCAAGGAGCCCGGAGTGCGGGTCGTGGGCCCCAGCGGCACCTGGAAGGAGGTCCCCGGGACCCTGTTGGTCCGGATGGAGCGCGAGAATGTCAAGAAACCTCTGTTCGCCCCGCAGAAGGGCGAGGTCATGTCCCTGGGCGAGATCGAAAACGGCCAGTTCGTACAGGCCGGTCAGGAGCTCATGACCATCCGTCATTACCTGACCCGCGAAGAGGTCATCGCCCGTATCCTGCGCCGCTCCCTGTCCCTGTTTCTGGCCCCGGAGAAGGGTAAGTATTATTTCTTCCCCGACGTGGACATCAAGATCAAGACCAAGGGCAGCCAGAGCGTGCACATAAAGGACGGGATGGAGCTTTTCATCCTTTCGCGCATGAAGCGCGAGACCTCGATCCGGTACAGCGGCCCGGACGGCATCATCTATGCCGTCTATTTCGAGACCAACGACTCCGTGGACCGGGACAGCCCGCTCATCGGAGTCTGTCCCGAAGACCAGCTTGGCCAGATTCAGGAAGTCGTCAGCCGCGTGCAGAGCGACTGGGAGGAGAGAGACTGATGGGCAAGGTCCTGCAAGTTCGAGTGTACGCCTACACCTACAGCGAGGAAGATGTCCGCAAGGCCTGGCCACGGCTGTGGAGCCTGGCCTTCGAAGAGACCAAACCCGGATTTCCCTACGAGATGGCTGGGGTGCTTGAGCTTGTCAGGGCCCTTGATGACCTGTATCAGTTCGGAGTCATTGCCGAGGCCATCAGCAAGGTTTTGGCCTCGGGACTTCCCAAGGTCGTGCAGGCGGTGGAGGAGTTGCAGCGGCACCTTGCCGACTGGAATCCGCAGGCCGCCAACCAGGCCTCCGACAGGATCGAAGAGGGGCTTGGCGAGCTGGAAAGGCTGGTGGCCAATCCATGACCGAATCAACATACACGAGGAGACGACATGGCAGGTAGTCTGAATAAAGCAATCCTGATCGGCCGTTTGGGCCGTGATCCGGAGATGCGCTACACTCCGTCCGGGCAGCCGGTGGCCAATTTTTCCATTGCCACGGATGAGACATACACGGGCAAGGACGGGCAGAAGGTCGAAAAGACCGAATGGCACCGCATCGTGGTCTGGGGCAAGCAGGCTGAATTCTGCGGCAATTATCTTTCCAAGGGCCGCCTGGTCTACATCGAGGGCAAGATCGAGACCCGCAAGTGGACAGACAAGGACGGCGTGGAGAAATACACCACGGAAATCAAGGCCGACCGCGTGCAGGGACTCGATTCCCGCCAGCCCGAAGGCGGCTACGCCCAGGCCCCGCAATACCAGCAGCGCCCCCAGGCCGCACCCCAGCAGGGCGGCGGGAAGGCCGGCTACGACGACGACATGGGCCCGGCCTTCCCCTCCGAGGCCAGCGGGATGGATGACGCGCCGTTTTGAGAGAGAACAGAATAAGGTTTGTCAATAAGAGAAGCGAAGCCATTGATATGGCTTCGCTTTTTTATGATCTTGACGAAATAATCTGTCGCCCTTTCTTCATCTGCCCATTATCAGAAATTACTGCGCCCATCATGCCCGCCTCTGGAACAGCGAGTTCTCCATCGCATGGAGCCTTCTGCTGAATCGCCCCTCCGCTATTATCGAAAGCCTGAATCGCCGCAACGGCAACCGAATCTATAACGTTTTGGCGATGCTTTCCTGACTCATGGACATCATCAATCCCTGCCGTCACTGGAAACAGCGGCTTGGAGATCTGCTGCGCCGGCATCCGTGAGTGCGGCCGGGGGCGATGGGGTTTCTTGATGGCTGGCAGGAGTTGCCGTTGTGGAGTGGGAAACTGTCAAATAGCCTGCATATCCCAAGAATAAAGATAGTGGCGTGTCGTACTTGGCACAGGTGCCAGGACACTGGAAATTGAGGCGACTGAAAGTGCTGGCCTTCTATAAGGTCTTTTCCATCACGTGCTTGTGGTGGTAGTCATAATTATAAATATGTATGACAAAGTAAGTACTTGCTGCAAACGCAACTTTTCTTGTACCAACATGTGAATAATAAACTTGCTCGGAGAAAGAATGTGTTGATGGTAAAAATCAGGGTTCAGGATCTAACAATCTGGGTCGTGAACCTCGAAGATGATTTTTGCTTTGCCATGAAACAAACACCTGGGTTCTGAAGCTGGGCGCAACGATGTACAAAAAATCGCTCACTGAAACGGATATCCGCACCAAATTCATCACTCCCGCGCTCACAGGTGCGAATGGTGAGAAATGGAATCTGATGACCCAGATTCGTGAAGAATTCTACTTCACAAAGGGCAGGGTCATCGTGCGTGGCAAGACCGTGAAGCGCGGTGAGGCTAAGAAAGCCGACTACATCCTCTATTACAAACCCAACCTTCCGATCGCGGTCATCGAGGCCAAAGACAACACTCATTCCGTCGGCGACGGCATGCAGCAGGCCCTTGAGTACGCTGAAATCCTCGACATTCCCTTTGCCTACAGTTCCAATGGTGACGCGTTTCTGGAGCATGACCGAACTATCACCAGCGGCATCGTCACCCGTGAAATTCCCTTGGGTCACTTCCCGACACCCGCCGAACTTTGGGCTCGTTATCGCGTGGCCAAAGGGTACACCGCCGAGCAGGAGGTCGTGGCCACCCAGGAATACTACGATGCTGGTTCCCAAAAGACGCCTCGCTACTACCAACTCGTAGCCATCAACCGCACCGTGGATGCCATTGCCCGTGGCGAAAATCGCATCCTGCTTGTCATGGCTACCGGCACCGGCAAAACCTACACCGCCTTCCAGATCATCTGGCGACTGTGGAGGTCCGGGGCGAAGAAACGCATCCTCTTTCTCGTCGATCGCAACATCCTGGCAGACCAGACCAAAACCAACGACTTCAAGCCGTTCGGTCAGGCCATGACCAAAATCACCAATCGCACCGTGGACAAAGCTTTCGAAATCTACCTCTGCCTCTATCAGGCCGTCACCGGGACTGAGGAAGAGCAAAACATCTACACCCAATTTTCTCCGGACTTCTTCGACCTCATAATTATCGACGAATGTCACCGGGGCAGCGCCGCCGATGACGCAGCCTGGCGCAAGGTGCTCGAATACTTTTCTTCCGCCACGCAGATCGGTCTTACCGCCACGCCCAAGGAGACCAAGGATGTCTCCAACATCGAATACTTCGGCGAACCCATCTACACCTATTCCCTACGCCAAGGGATTTCCGACGGATTTCTCGCACCGTACAAGGTGGTCCGCATCGGCCTGGACAAAGACCTCGACGGCTGGCGACCCGAAACCGGCCAGACCGACAAGTACGGGCAGATCATCGAGGATCGCGAATATAACGACCGCGATTTTGACCGGGGCCTCATCCTCGAAAAACGCACCGCACTCGTAGCCACCAAGGTCACACAGTTCCTTCGCGCCACAGACCGCTTCGCCAAGACCATCATTTTCTGCGAAAATATCGATCACGCCGAGCGCATGCGCCAGGCCATGGTCAACGCCAATCCCGACCTCGCCGCAGCCAACAGCAAATATGTGATGCGCGTCACCGGCGACAATGATGAGGGCAAGGCCCAGCTCGATAATTTCATTGATCCGGAATCCACTTATCCGGTCATCTGCACCACATCCCGGCTCATGAGCACTGGCGTTGACGCGCAGACCTGCCATCTCATTGTCCTCGACCGCCGCATCAACTCCATGACGGAGTTCAAGCAGATTATCGGACGCGGCACGCGCATCAACGAGGACTACGGCAAGCTCTATTTCACCATCATGGACTTCAAGCGGGCCACGAGCCTCTTCGCGGACCCGGATTTCGACGGTGAGCCGGTGCAGATTTACGAGCCGGGCCCCGAAGAGCCGCCCATTCCACCGGAAGATCGCCCCGGAGAGGAAACCGTCTATCCTCCGGGTGGCGAACCCGAAGGGCCAGAAGAAGTAGGGGAGCCGCCTGCCAAGTACTATGTGGACAATGTCGAAGTCCGCGTTGCTACAGAACGTGTCCAGTACCTCGACGAACACGGTAAGCTCATCACCGAATCCCTGAAGGATTTTTCCCGCAAGGCCGTGCGCCAGACCTACGCCACTCTGACCTCGTTTCTGAGCGTCTGGAACGACGCCGAGAAGAAACAGGCTGTCCTGGAAGAACTGGCCGCCAAGGGCGTGTTTCTGGACGAACTTGCCGATCAGGTCGGCCGGGACTATGACGCCTTCGATCTTGTCTGCCATGTCGCCTTTGACCAGCCGCCTCTTACTCGCCGGGAGCGGGCCGAAAAGGTCAAGAAGCGCAACGTGTTCGGCAAATACGGAGAAAAAGCTCGCGCGGTTTTGGACGCGCTGCTCTTCAAATACGCCGAAACGGGCATCAGGAGCGTCGAGTCCCTGGACATCCTCAAGGTCGATCCCTTGAGCACCTTCGGAACCCCCATCGAAATCATCAACCTCTTTGGCGGCAAGCCCTCGTATCTGGCCGCCGTAAAAGAGCTTGAAGACCAACTGTATAAGGACGTTGTTTAGCCCATGGCCAATATCTCAGGAATTGTGAAATCCATTCAGGACATCATGCGCAAGGACGCCGGAACCTACGGCGACGCCCAGCGCCTGGAGCAACTCGGATGGATGTTCTTTCTCAAGATCTTCGACGACCGTGAAAAGGAGATGGAGATACTCCGCGACAATTACTGCTCGCCGCTCCCGCAGCACCTGCGCTGGTCCTCCTGGGCCACGGACGAGGAGGGGATCACGGGTGAGGCGCTGCTTGATTTCATCAACAACACACTTCTGCCCAAACTCAAATCTCTGACCGTGGGCGGCGACAGGATCAGCGGCCTGATCCGTATGGCCTTTGAAGACGCCAACAACTACATGAAGAACGGCACGTTGATGCGCCAGGTCATCAACAAGATAAACGGCATCGACTTCAACGCCTCCGACGATCGCCACATGTTCGGCGACATCTACGAAAAGCTCCTAAAAGACCTGCAATCAGCCGGAAACGCAGGCGAGTTCTACACCCCCCGCGCCGTGACTCAGTTCATCGTCGAGCAGGTAAACCCGCGCCTTGGCGAATCCATCCTCGACCCGGCCTGCGGCACGGGCGGCTTTTTGGCCTGCGCCATCGAACACTTGCGCAAGCAGGCTAAAAGTGAAGCCGACGAGCACATCATTCAGGACTGCTTTGCTGGGATCGAAAAAAAGCATCTGCCCCATGTCCTGTGCATGACCAACCTGCTCCTGCACGGCATCGACGTGCCTTCCAACGTCCGCCACGACAACACCCTGGCTCGACCCTTGCGTGACTGGGGGCCAAAGGAGCGCGTGGACGTCATCGTCACCAATCCGCCGTTCGGCGGCATGGAGGAGGACGGCATCGAAGCCAACTTCCCCGCAGAGTTCCGCACCCGCGAAACAGCGGACCTCTTTCTCGTTCTGCTCATGAAGATCCTGAAGCCCGGAGGCCGCGCCGGTCTCGTCCTTCCGGACGGAACCCTCTTCGGCGAAGGCGTCAAGACGCGCATCAAGGAGGCGTTGCTGACCGAGTGCAACCTGCACACGATAGTCCGCCTGCCCAACGGCGTTTTCAACCCGTATACTGGTATCCGCACCAACCTCCTGTTTTTCACCAAGGGCGCTCCGACCCAGGAAATCTGGTACTACGAGCACCCGTACCCGCCAGGAGCGAAGAGCTACAACAAGGGCAAGCCCATCCGCATCGAAGAGTTCGATGCGGAGCGGAAGTGGTGGGGTACGGAAAAGGATGGCTTCGCCGCACGCGTGGAAAACGAACAGGCGTGGCGTGTTTCCATCGACCAGATCAAGGCCGGGAATTACAACCTGGATCTGAAGAATCCGCACAATTCCGACACAGGGCCGGGTGATGTGGAACATCTTCTGCCGGAATACGAAAAGCTCCTCGCCCAGATCTCGGAGACGCGCGGGCAGTTGAAGGCGCAACTCATGGAGGCTCTGAGCCGATGAGTAAGAAGAACCAGGCACCCGTGAAGCAGGGGGATTTTGAGTCGCTGGTTGCTTCTATTGTCCGGATTCATAAGCAAGCACAGGCGGTTGCCAGCAAAGCTGTCAATGTCAGCCTGACCCTTCGAAATTGGTTCATCGGGCATCGCATCGTAGAGTTTGAGCAACATGGCGATAATCGGGCCGCCTACGGTGAGAGCCTCATTGACACGCTCGCCCAAAGCCTTGCCACTCAAGGATTGCCACGGGTTACGCCCCGAGAACTTCGTCGCTACCGGCAACTCTACCAAGTTTATCCTCGAATTTGGGAGTCAGTGACTCCCAAATCTCTCGCGCAAGCGGGTTTTAACGCGCTTCTTCCCCTGGGTGATTTTCTGCCGTTCCCAATTCGGGAGTCAGTGACTCCCGAATCTCAGATTGTAGAGACAGCGACGCCACAATTGATCTATCGTCTCTCTTTCACTCATCTCTCGGAGTTGATTCAGCTGTCCGACGACATCCAGCGCCATTTCTACGAGATCGAGTGCATCCGGGGCAACTGGTCCGTCCGCGAGTTGCGCCGTCAGATCGCCAGCCTATACTACGAGCGGAGCGGTCTTTCGAAAGACAAATCCAAGCTCTCCGCCATGGCTCATGCCACAGCCCAAACCCTCCAGCCCGCCCAGATCATCCGCGATCCCTATATTTTCGAATTCCTCGGCCTGCGTTCCCGTGATGTCATGGGTGAGTCTGATCTCGAAGACGCCCTGCTCGACCGCCTCCAGGACTTCCTGCTCGAAATGGGCCACGGATTCTGCTTTGAGGCCCGGCAAAAGCGCATCCTCATTGGCGATGAGCATTTCTTCGTGGACCTCGTATTCTACCACCGCGTGCTCAAGTGCCACGTTCTCGTTGAACTCAAGACAGCCGCCTTCAACCACGAACACCTCGGCCAGCTCAACACCTATGTGGCCTACTACAAGAAGCACGAAATGACACCGGGTGACCAGCCGCCGGTCGGCATCCTGCTCTGCACCCGCAAGAACGAAGCCCTCGTCGAGTTCGCACTCGGCGACCTGTCCAATACGTTATTCGTCTCCCGCTATGCCGTGGAGATGCCGGACAAAGCCGCCATGGTGGCTTTCCTCAAACAACTCGGCAAAGAGATCGGGATGGAGAAGGGTGAAGCATGAAATCCGATTCCCTTCATCCTTCATCCGTCATCCTTCAAACATTTTTCCTGAAGTTCGAGCTGTTCGCCGACGCGACCGATGCGGTGGCAAGGATGCGGGAGTTGGTGCTGCACTTGGCGGTGACTGGCAAGCTCGTTGGCCAAGACCCGAGCGACGAGTCGGGCGAACTACTTCTCAAAGAGATCAACGCAGAACGATTGGCCGCAGTGAAGGCGCGGCAAATCAGTCCGATGAAGCCTTTGCCTGCGGTCGGCGAAAACGAGCTGTTGTTTGAGCTTCAACCCGGCTGGGCAGCCGCACGCCTCATCGAACTCGTGATGGAAATCCAAACCGGCCCGTTTGGAAGCTCATTGCACAAGAGTGACTATCAACTTGGCGGAATTCCTGTCATCAATCCCGCTTCGCTGAAGGGCGGGAAGATTGTCCCCATCGATGAGATGGCCATAGGTCATGCAACAATTAAGCGCCTTGAGGTCTTCAAGCTTAACGCGGGTGACATTGTTATGGCGCGAAGAGGCGAGATGGGGCGCTGTGCCATTGTAACAAAGAACGAGGCTGGGTGGCTCTGCGGGACAGGCAGTCTCGTCCTGCGGACGCCTCGTTCATTATTTGCGCCCTACTTGGTGATGTTGATCGGCGCTCCAATGTCTCGAACGTATCTCGGTGGAGCATCGGTGGGTACGACGATGCAGAACCTTAATCAGTCTATTCTGGCAAGCATGCCAGTCGGAGTTCCACCCCTCGCCGAGCAGAAACGGATCGTGGCGAAGGTGGATGAGTTGATGGAGTTGTGTGGTCGACTGGAGGCGCAGCAGCAGGAACGGGAGATGCGGCACGCCGCGCTCGCCCGAGCATCGCTGGCCCGCTTCGCCGACGCGCCCACACCGGCCAATCTCAATTTTCTTTTTCATCCGTCGTACACGATTTCACCCGCTGACCTCCGGAAATCCATCCTCACCCTCGCCATCCAAGGCAAACTCGTCCCCCAAGACCTCGATGATGAACCGGCGGCTGATACATTCATCGGACTGAAGGCACTCCACAAAGAGTCAAACGAGAGATCGGACATCCCGAATCACTGGGCACTTTGCAGCTACCGCTCGCTTACCACGCTTGTCACCAGCGGCTCCCGCGGATGGAAAGAGTTCTATGCAACCAAGGGATCGATCTTCGTGCGGACTCAGAACATCAAAACGGACAGGCTTGTCCTAGAAGACGTCGCTTTCGTTGATTTGCCTAAGTCGACGGAAGGGAAGCGCGCTCAAGTGCTAAAGGATGACATACTCATCACCATCACTGGAGCCAATGTAACGAAAGCGGCGCGGGTTGATGAGCAGATTCCCGAGGCATATGTTAGCCAGCACATTGCGCTAACGCGCCCTCGCTGGCCGCAGATGTCTGAATGGCTGCACATTTGTTTCATCTCTCATGGCTCGGCGCGTGGCGCGCTCGAACAACTCGCCTACGGCGACAAGCCGGGCCTGAACCTGAATAACATTCGGGATCTAATGATTCCCATACCCCCACTCGCCGAGCAACGCCGGATCGTGGCCAAAGTGGAGCAGCTGATGGCCTTGGTGGACGCATTGGAAACCCAGCTCGCCACCTCCCGCGTCACTGCCGCGAATCTCCTCTCCGCTCTTGTTGCCGAATTCACCGGCAGCCCGGAAGGCCGGGTCGCTTCAACCGCTCCTGTCAAACCAATTGTAGCCTCGGCACGGCCCAACCCTCAGAAAGCAACCATCGTAACTGCAAGGCCAGCCGCACAAGAATCCACAGTCAGTCTCAGAACCCTGGTTGAACTGCGCAAGGCCGCTGGCCTGACCCAGGCCACCGTTGCCGAAGCCATGGGCCTGAATCAAGCATACATCTCGCAGATGGAAACAGGCAAACGGCCAATCACTGAGGAGCTACGCCAGAAGCTTTTGAAGATTTTCGCAAAAAAAAAGAATCAACACCATGTCTTACAAAGCGCTGCTACGTAAAAGTTACTCGCTAGCGCTCCAAGATTTCCACAGAGCGCAACGTTATACCTAAAAGGAGCATCAATTGACATGCACGGAAATAGTGTCGCTGCTAAAAGATCTTGTGCTGTCTGGCGCAGCGATCACAGGTGCTGTTGTCGCTGTAAAAGGTTTAAGTACTTGGCAACATCAACTAAAAGGGCAATCCGAGTACGAGTTGTCGCGGCGAATATTAGTGACAGTATTCAAATATAGAGATGCGATTAATGGTGTAAGGCATCCTGCTATGTTCGCATACGAGATGCCTTCACCTCCAGAGGATGCAGCAGCAAAGATGAACCCAGAAGAAATACGATTCTATGGTACTTCTAAAGCCTACAAAGAAAGATGGAGCAAGGTTCAGGCAGAAAGAAAATCGTTATATGCCGATATTCTGGAAACGGAAGCCATTTGGGGTTCCGAACTTAAAGTTCTATTCAAGAATGTTTTTGTTCTTGAACATGAGTTGTTTACGAGAATTAGTCACTACATTGAACTCATAAACCCAGATGCCGCTGAAGCATCAAAAGAGGCTATAAGAAGCATAGACAAAAAAGCTCGTGATATTATGTATGACAATTTGAGCGATGAGCCTGATGAATACAAAAAAGATCTCTTTTCAGCAATCGAGCAGATAGAAAAGTATCTCAAGCCAAAATTGAGCCACGAGAAGGTATCGTATGGCGTTTCGCCAGACAAAATACCCTAAGGGGCGGAAAAGGGGTCAAGTCGTCTTTTGACGAAGCTGCACTAAATTTACTGCTATCGCACCTTCAGCCTTCACCATATGAAAAGCCATTTTTTCGCTTTGGCCACTGAAATGACTCCACTTCTTTTGTTATTGACAACTGTCTGATTGAAAAAAACGACAAATCCCCAGTAGGCTCCGCTTGCTGGGGATTTGTCGTTTGTGTGATGCTTTTGAAGGAAATGGCGTCTGTTTTTTATCGAAAGATGTCATTGCAACAGTTCGTCATTCCCTTGGACCCGCTCGGCTCGGTTCAGACCCGGGAAATGGCGGCAACTATTTGGTCTTTGATTTTTTCAGCTCCGTGAGTGAAGACAACTGGAGCAGGGTTGAATGACGGCAGGGCATGGGCTCGGTCTTTTGATGAGATAAGTAGCCATGTCGTGTGTAATCAATAAGTTGGGAAATAAAGGTGAGGAAAATGGAGAAGGCGAAGGTTTATTTTACCGATTTCCGCACGGTGGCATTCGGAGACGGGCTGCCCACCAAGCTCAAGAAGATGCTCAGAAAGGCCGGGATCGGGGAGATCGACATGGACGGAAAGTTCGTGGCCATCAAGCTGCATTTCGGCGAACTGGGCAACATCAGCTATCTGCGTCCCAACTATGCCAAGGCCGTGGCCGACCTGGTCAAGGAGCTCGGCGGCAAGCCGTTTTTGACCGACTGCAACACCATGTATCCGGGCAAGCGCAAGAACGCTCTCGAGCATCTGGAATGCGCCTGGGAAAACGGGTTTTCGCCGCTGTCGGTCGGCTGCCCCATCCTCATCGGGGACGGGCTGAAGGGAACCGACGATATCGCGGTGCCCGTGGTGGGCGGAGAATATGTCAAGGAAGCCAAGATCGGGCGGGCCGTCATGGACGCGGACGTGTTCGTCAGCCTGACGCATTTCAAGGGACACGAGATGACCGGTTTCGGCGGGGCCATCAAGAATATCGGCATGGGTTGCGGCTCCCGGGCCGGCAAGACCGAGCAGCACAGCGGCGGCAAGGCCTCCATCGACGAGGCCAAATGCCGGGGCTGCATGGCCTGCCTGAAGGAATGCGCCAACGAGGGGCTTTTCTTCGACGAGGAAGCAGGGAAAATGCGCGTCAACGAGGACAATTGCGTCGGCTGCGGCCGTTGCCTCGGGTCATGTAATTTCGACGCCATCGCGTTCAGGAATTTCGCGGCCAACGAGCTCCTGAACAAGCGCATGGCGGAATATACCAAGGCGGTCGTGGACGGCCGACCAAACTTCCACATCTCGCTTATCGTGGATGTCTCCCCCAACTGCGACTGTCACGGCGAAAACGACGCGCCCATCCTGCCCAACCTCGGGATGTTCGCTTCCTTCGACCCGTTGGCCCTGGACCAGGCTTGCGTGGACGCCTGCATGAAGGCCAAGCCGCTCCCGGGGAGCCAGCTCTACGAAAACTTGTCAAAGCCGGATTTTCTGGACCATAACGACCACTTCAAGAACTCCACGCCCCAGTCGGAATGGCGTTCCTGCCTCGATCATGCGGAAAAGATCGGACTGGGTACCCGGGACTATGAGCTGATCTTCGTCAAATAAGCCTTGCGCATGAAGCGGAGCGCTTATCGACGAGTCGGAACGGTTTTGACGTTGTTGGCCTGATTGGCCGGAATAAGGTCGACACGCTGCCGCTGGTCACGTTTCAGGCTGATATGGATCGCGGCATCATGCAGGACGCTTCCGGGAGTGAGCTGAGATCTTGTCCCAGCATGGACGCCAGGCAGGCCAGATAGGAAACAGAAAGCCGGAGGGCGTATGAGCCACGATAGATTGGCGGACATCGGAGTTGTCGGGCTGGCGGTCATGGGGGAGAATCTTGTGCTCAACATGGAGGGCAAGGGTTTCACCGTGGCCTGCTTCAATCGCACCGTGGCCAAGGTCGATGCGTTCGTGAGCGGGCGCGGCGCGAACAAAAATATCATCGGCTGCCATGACCTTAAGGAACTGGTCCAGGCGCTCTCAAGGCCGCGCAAGGTCATGTGCATGATCAAGGCCGGCGAAGCCGTGGACGCGTTGATGTCAGCCCTCATCCCCATGCTCGAACCCGGCGACATCATCATCGACGGGGGAAATTCGCATTATCTGGACACCAGCCGCCGCGTGCTGGAAGCGCGCGAGCACAACATCCTGTTCGTTGGGACCGGTATTTCCGGAGGAGAGGAAGGCGCGTTGACCGGCCCCTCGATCATGCCCGGAGGCGCCACCCCGGCCTGGGAGAGCATCCGGCCCATCTTTCAGCGCATCTGCGCCGTGACGCCCGACGGCGAGCCGTGCTGCGAGTGGATGGGCGAAGGCGGGGCCGGGCATTTCGTCAAGATGGTGCACAACGGCATCGAGTACGGCGACATGCAGCTCATCTGCGAAGTCTACCACCTGATGAAGGCCGGGCTCGGGATGTCCAACGAGGACATGCGTGCCGTGTTTTCCCGCTGGAACACGGGGCGGCTCGATTCCTATCTGATCGAGATCACGGCGGACATTCTCGGTTTTCGCGACGAGGAGGGCACCTGCCCCCTCGACGTCATCCTCGACGCCGCCCAGCAGAAGGGCACGGGCAAGTGGACGGTCAACGTGGCCCTTGATGTGGGGCAGCCCCTTACGCTCATCGGGGAAGCCGTCTTCGCTCGGTCCCTGTCGGCCCTGAAGGACGAGCGTCTTGCCGCCTCCAAGGTCCTTACAGGTCCCGCGCCATCGGGCATGGACGTGCTGTTCGAAGACCTCGAACAGGCCCTCTATGCCTCCAAGATCGTCTCTTACGCCCAGGGTTTTCAGCTTCTGCGGGCCGAGGCGCAGGAACAGGGATGGGCCCTCGACCATGGGAAAATCGCCAGGATATGGCGCGGCGGGTGCATCATTCGCTCCGCCTTTCTGAAGAATATTGAAAGCGCCTTTTCCGAGAACCCGGATCTTGTGAACCTTCTGCTTGATTCTTTTTTCAGCGAAGCGGTCGTGCAGGCCCAGACCGGCTGGCGGCGCGTCGTGGCGGCCGGGGCCGTGAACGGCATCCCCATGCCGACCCTGTCGGCAGCCCTGGCCTTTTTCGACGGCTACCGCGCGGCCGTGCTGCCCGCCAACCTGTTGCAGGCCCAGCGCGATTATTTCGGAGCCCACACCTACGAGAGGACGGACCGGCCTCGCGGCGAGCGCTTTCACACCAACTGGACCGGGCGGGGCGGCGCGACCTCCTCGACGTCCTATGAAGTCTAGGGAGCAAGGGGAATGATATATTCGAAAAACTGCGCGCGATGCGCGGGAGCGGCCATCATGACGGCCGTTCTGCGTTTCTGGGCGGCAAGCGGCCCTGTCGGCGCTGTGGAATTTGAACACGGACACGGAATTTCGTTTATCTTCAAATATCACGGGAAGGATTTCGTGCCTGGATTTTCCCCGGCATCGGGTTTCGACGGACTCAAGAACAAGGAACGGGGGGTCATGAATTTTATTGCAAGATACGTCTCCGATGAAATGCGCAGCTTCTTTTCAGGCGGCGGATATGATCTGGAGTACATCGATTACGACTGGTCCCTGAACGAACAGGAGGTCGCCCCATGAGCCGTGTCGCATCTTTCCGGCAAGGCAGGGTTCTCAAGATCCTGGCGATGCTTCTCGCTGCGGGGCTGTTGCTGGCGGCAGCCCGGTACTTCGATGTGCAGACCCTTTTCCGGCAGGCCTTGCAGTGGATCGCGGATCTCGGTCCGACGGGTCCGATCCTTTTTGTCGCCCTGTACATCATAGCCTGCGTGCTGCTTCTGCCCGGGTCCATATTGACCCTCGGGGCGGGGGTGGTCTTTGGTCTGGGCAAGGGCTTCATCGCCGTTTCCGTGGGCGCGACCCTGGGCGCGACCTGCGCTTTCCTGGTGGGGCGTTATCTGGCCCGGGACTGGGTGGCCGCGAAGATCGCGGGCAACGAAAAATTCAGGGCCGTTGATGATGCCGTGGCCCGCGAGGGCTGGAAGATCGTATTTCTGACCCGCCTGTCGCCCGTTTTCCCTTTCAATATCCTCAATTACGCCTTCGGACTGACCAAGGTCGGCCTCAAGGATTTTTTTCTGGCTTCCTGGATCGGCATGATCCCCGGGACCATCATGTATGTGTACATCGGTTCCCTGGCCGGGGATCTGGCCGGTCTTGGCGGTGGCGGGCGCGAGCGCACAGCCGGAGAGTGGGCTCTGTACGGGGTGGGCTTTCTGGCCACCGTCGCCGTGACGGTTGTCGTCACACGCCTGGCCCGCAAGGCGCTGGCGGGCAAAATCGCAGCGTGAAGGAGATTCGTCATGGCGGATTCGAAGGTGCATTCTGTAAAACTTGAGCCCCGGGACGAGCACAACAGGGCGCTGGAGTCCTTGGTTCATCCGTCGGGTTGGACCAATCCCAGGCCAAGGCCCGTCTACAACCTCGTGGTCATCGGCGGCGGGACAGCCGGGCTCGTGTGCGCGGCCGGGGCGGCCGGGCTGGGGGCCAAGGTGGCCCTCATCGAACGGGATTTTCTCGGCGGCGATTGCCTGAACTTCGGGTGCGTTCCGTCCAAGGCGCTGCTCCGGGCAGGACGCGCGGCAGCGGCCGTGCGGGACGCCGGAGACTTCGGCGTGCATGTGCCGGACGGGACCCGCGTCGACTTCGGTCAGGTCATGGAGCGCATGCGCAGGCTGCGGGCGTCCATCGCGCCGAGCGACTCCGCGCAGCGTTTTCGGGACCTGGGGGTGGATGTGTTCCTCGGCCAGGGGCGTTTCACGGATTCGCACACCGTGGAGGTCGGCGGGGAGCGACTGTCTTTTGTCAAGGCGGTGGTCGCCACCGGGGCACGGGCCGCAGCGCCGCCCATCGAAGGGCTGGAGACGGTGCGCTATCTCACCAATGAGACGATCTTTTCCCTGACCGAGCTGCCCAGACGCCTGGCCGTCATCGGCACGGGACCCGTCGGCTGCGAGCTGGCCCAGGCTTTCGCCCGCTTCGGCTCCGAGGTGCTGCTGATCGAGTCTTCCCGAGGCATCCTGCCCAAGGAGGACCGGGATGCGGCGGAGATCGTCCGCAAGGCGCTGCTTAAGGATGGCGTGAAGCTTCTGTGTTGTGGCAAGGAGGTCAAGGTCTCGGGGGCGGACGGAGACAAAATCCGGCTCGTGGCCAATTCCAAGGCGGGCAGCTATGACGAGGTTGTCGACGAGCTGCTTATCGCCGTCGGTCGCAAGCCCAACGTCGAGGGGCTGGGACTGGAGGAGGCCGGGGTGGTGTTTTCGGCCAAGGGCGTGCAGGTCGATGACCATCTGCGCACGACCAACCCCGACATCTTCGCCGCCGGAGACGTCTGCTCCCCCTTCCAGTTCACCCACGCCGCGGACTTCATGGCCCGCACGGTGCTGCGCAACGCGCTGTTCAAGGGACGGGCCAAGGTCAGCGCCCTGACCATCCCCTGGTGCACGTATACGGAGCCCGAGATCGCCCACGTGGGCCTGACCGAGCGGGACGCTACGGAGAAAGGCATTGCGGTGGACACCTTCACCCGGTCCCTGGGCGAGGTCGACAGGGCGATCCTCGAAGGGCAGACTGATGGCTTTGTAAGGGTGCATGTGCGCAAGGGCACGGACAGGATCGTGGGCGCGACGATCGTCGCCGGCAATGCGGGCGACATGATCTCGGAGATTTCGCTGGCCATGACGAGCGGTCTGGGGCTTGGAAAAATCGCAAACACCATCCATCCCTACCCGACCCAGGGCGAGGCCATCCGCCAGGTCGCCGACGCCTACAACAAGGGCAGGTTGACCCCGCTTGTGAAGTCTCTCTTTGGCTACTGGCTTGCCTGGCAGCGCAGACGGAAGTGAAGCCCGGGGCATATGCCGTTCCAGTCATGGCGATAACGTCATGGCAAGACAGAGCTGCTTCGTTTCATTGTAATTTGATATCGATTTCCGGACGGGATGAAGGTTGCGCCGCCCTTAAGGTCATGACGGCGCAGCGTTACCGATTTTTCTGATTCCGGTAGCAGGAACTGTTTGCGTATTTACATGTAAATTCCGTGGTAATTTTGGAATAATGATGGCTTTATCAAGCTTGAATCGGCCCGGAAGAAATTGTGGATTTGTTCATGTTTGCGCTGTTTTTCGGGAAGCACGAATAGGGGGAGCGGGATTCATGAAGCGCTCGAAGATGGCGCATGGCGCTGAATGGTCGGAAAACGTTCCGGTGCCGCGATGAAGTGGAGCCTGATCGGCGTCCTGTCGCTTATGGTCCTCTTTTTGGCGTGCTCCGTGTACGGCGAGCCGCTCAGACTGAGTACGCTTGAGTGGCCTCCTTTCGTTGGTCGGGATCTTCCGGACCAGGGGACGACCGGCGCTCGCGTGCGGCGCATTTGCGCCGTCGCGGGGCTGGAGCCGCTCATGTCTTTTTTGCCCTGGAGGCGGGTGCTCATGGAGGCTCGCACCGGGGCCGCCCAAGGCTACTTTCCTGAATACCGCTCGGCAAGTCGTGAGAAGGAGTTTTACTTCTCGAAGGCAGTCGGGTGCAGTGTGGTGGGGCTGGTGCACAAAAGTGGCATGACGCTGAACTGGACCCGGCTGGAGGATCTGGCCGCCTACAGGATCGGCGTCGTGGACGGGTATGTGAACACCGAGGAATTCGACCGTCTTGTGGACATGGGCATCCTGCATCCCATCAAGTGCAATTCCGATGAGCTGGCCCTGCGCATGATCGAGGCCGGGCGCATCGACGCGGTCGTAATGGACCGGGCCGTGTTCCGGCATCTTTCAGACCCGGTGAAACCGTCGCACGCGCCGCCTCCGCTGGTCTTCGCTGAAAAAATCCTGGTCGTGCATTCGCTGCACGTCTGTTTTCCCCGGACTCCCGCCGGAAAGTCGCTGGTGGAGCGCTTTAACCGCGCAATCGTTTCCGGCGGGCTTGAGCTGATTTGCGCCTCCACGTCCGAGGGCAGACCCTGACTCATCACCGCTTTGTCCTCCTTGCATCCAAAGATGTTCGCCTTTTACCGTATTCCGGGCAATCCGCTGAGTCGGGGTCGTTTCCTGGCGAATTTTTTCGGAGAATTCCGGTGACAGTTCTAGGACGGAAGCGCCTCTGTGTCTTCAATTGAGTGTGTGTTGTCGATATGTTGAATTGACAAACATGATCCTGTTGGTTTTGATGCGCACCTCGTGCCCAAGGATAACTCCCGGATGAGCGGCATGGTTTATTTGTTTTCAGGCACCGCAATCCACGCCGTCTGCGTGTAAAATCGGCGCTGACGGTCTTGCCAAACGGTCCCGGGCGCGGGACAAACATGGATGGTGCGGGATATGATTATCGGAGTGGGTGTCGACATTGCTGAACTGGAGCGAATCGCGCGGTCGTATGCGCGGTTCGGCGACAAATTCAGCTCAAGAATTCTGACCCCGGCGGAGATGGCCCTTGTTCCGGCCAATGCGGTCCCTTTTCTGGCCTCCCGCTTCGCGGCCAAGGAGGCGGCGGTCAAGGCGCTGGGCACGGGATTCAGCGGAGGGATCACTTTCCAGGATATCGAGGTCCGTTCCGACGCGCTCGGGAAGCCGCTGCTCTTTTTTCACAACCAGGCCGAGCTCAGGTGCCGGGCCCTGGGGGTTCGGACCACACACATCACCCTGTCCCACAGCCGCGAAAACGCCGTGGCCATGGTCATTCTTGAGGGATGAGCTTCACGCAGATTCTAATCCTGCGCTGAATTTTCACGCCGATGTTCGCGGAGCACCCAAGGCCGCCCCGCGAACATAAATTCATGGCTGAATTTCCACCGTCGCCTCGTGCGCGCCGGACAGGGCCTGGGGACCGGTCTTGCCCAGGAATATGCGCCCGGCATCCACTCCAAGCTCCTGCACGAGATGATTCTTCACAAACTCCGCCCGGGTGGCGGCCAGTCGCACAAGATCGCCGTCGGTGATGTTGATCAGCTCCCTGAGCTTGGCTTCCTGCACCTCGCGGGGGACTTCCTTGTGCATGCCGAAGGCGCCCTTTTCCTTTTCCACAGGTTCTTCCTTATAGGCCTCCCAGAGTATTTCCGGGTATTCCTCGTCCGTGATCTCAATCTCCTCCAGCTTGGTTTTTTCACGTTCCCGGCGGGGCAGATCATCGAATTTGATGACCTGTAGCTTGCGCATGAACTGCAGGTCGGCCAAGGCCTGCCTGTCGGCGGCGGGATCGGAGTGTCCAAGGATGGAGATCTTGATCCCCGGGCGCTGCGCCAGGATGTCGGCCAGGGCCTGCATGTTCTGCAGGGCTTCGGGCGCGGGCGCGGACAGGCCTGGCGGGAAGGGGAGTCTGTTCAAATCCTCGCCGCCTCCGTCGGGGACGAGGCTGGCCAGCAGGGAGAAGGGAGAGGCGATGGCTTTGACGATGAGGCCCAGGAAGGCTTGCAGGACAATGCCGCCGATGCTGAACTTCGGGTCGCTCAGATCACCCTTGACGGGCAGGTTGATGGTGATGTTGCCGGACATGTCCCTGAGCAGGGCGAGCCCCAGTTTGATCGGCACGTCGGCCGCGTCCGGGGATTCGACCTTGTCGCCCAGTTCAAGCTGACGGGCCTTGATGGCATTGCCCATGGCTAGCTTGCTGGCTTCGGTGCGCACGTTTATTTCCCAGTCCAGTTGTCCGCGCGTGACGGGATAGGCAATGAATTTGGAGGAATAGGACGACAGCCCGACCAGGTCCAGATTACGCAGGGTCACGGTGCTGTTTGTTTCCACGGGAGTCTTGAGCGGTGAGACCCATCCCTTGGCGGTGATGGGCGCGGAGCCGTCGATGATGGCGGTCAGGTCCAGTTGCGTGCGCTTCGCCGGGTCCAGGGAAAAACCTGTCACGGTCAAATCCAGCGGCGAGATTACGGATTCGAACTGCGGTGAAAGGGACTTGTCGGCAAAGGAGAAGCGGCCTTGGTTGATATTCACGGCGCCAATTTCCAGTGCCGTGAGTCCTTCGGATTTGGATGCCGTTTTAGCAGGCGCCTTTTTCCGGGCGGCCGGGGCGATACGGTCCAGGCTGGTCTTGCCCTGAGCGTCGATGACAAAGCCGCCGCGCGGTTCGTTCAGATCCACGCTGGCGATATTCAGGGCCAGTGGCGAAAGTTGCAGATCGAGCCTGCTTACGTCCAGGGTCTTGAAGCCGAACAGTTCGGTCCGCGAACGGCCTTCGGTGACCCGCAGTCCGTTGACTCGCAGGGAGCCGGAAATACGTTCCCCGGTCTTGCCGCCCATGCGCCATTCCAGCTTTCCACCCAGTCTGCCGGCGGGGATGTCGATGGCGGCTACATCCGCTACATAAGCCGAAGCCAGGGACAGGGGAATCCCGGACAAGTCGAGAGTCCCCCTGGTGGTCATGGTGGCCGGGACGATTTCGCCCGAGGCCTTGATGGTGCCTGATTCCTCCACCCGGCAGGACAGGGTTACGGGGACGGACCTGCCTAGGTCAGTGGACGGTTTTTTGGCCACAAAGGCGATCCGGTCCAGGTCCAGCCGCACGGGTTTGGCCAGGGTCTTGTCCGTCAGCGAAACCCTGGTCTCGGCCAGGGAGAATTGCTCCACGGCCACGGCCCAGGCGGGCGCCGATGTCTTGGCGGGATCGGCGGCCTTGGGGGTGTCACCCTGCGCGGGAGCGAAGAGCTTGGCGAGGTTGATGTCGCCGTTTTCCTGGCGGAGGAGGGCCACTTCAAGACCAAGCTCGACAGGGCCAATGCCGACGGTCCTCGCGCCGGTATCGATGCCCACCGGTCCGACCTGCAGAGATTCAACCTTGATGGGGGTGGGGGCGTCCTTGTCCGGGGTTGTCAGGTCCAGGCCCTTTACGGATGCTCCCTCCACGGCGACGGTCCAGGCCGTGGCGTTGGACTCGGATTTTGGCGCGGCGCCCTGCGTCTTTTTGGTGGGTGCGCTCTGCAGCGCGGCGATGAGCCTGGCGCGGCCCTCTTTGTCCAGAGCGGTGGAGACAGTGCCCCCTTCAAGGGTGAACACGCCGGTGCGAACATCCCGGCTGGCCATGTCGAGGAATATCTTGTCCAGGGCCGCCCGGCTTAGCCTTATTTCCCCGGCTCCTTCCGCCGCCTTCAGACTCAGATCGCGAATTTCAAGAGACGAATCCTCAAGGCGCGGCGCCTTGTCCTCTCCATCGATGGCAAAGCGAATACTCGCGTTTGTTCTGGCGGAGGCCAGGGTCAAGGGCAAGGCATCCTTGAAGTAGGGTTCATATGAGGGGACATCAAGATCGCGGGCCTCGATGAGGGCCTGCGCGCGGAAGGGGGAAACGGAAAAGGTCGCGTTGGTGTCGATGGACTCTCCGTCGGCCGTGCGCATCCGCAGACCGGCCACGGAGGTTGCATTGAGCGAGGTGTCGAGGTCCGTGATTGTCAGATCCAGGGATTCGATGTCTTTTGTGAAAGAGGTGGTCTCGTCCAAGAAGAGCACTCGGCCGTCCGTCAGGCGGATCTTGGGGACCTGCAAAAGCAGTGTTTTTGCGGTTTCGCGTCTGGCGACCGTGGCGTTGTCGATCTCCGGGACTTCCTGCCCGGTTGCGTTATTCGCCTCGACAACAAGGGTCTGGCCCTCGCTTGCCGTTTGCGTGGCATTTTCAGCATCGGCCATGGCGACCGTGGCGTTCCCGGCCATGGCCGCGTCCGGTTGGGTGCCGTTTTTTGCGGCGTGAGCGTCCCTGCTTTCGTCGGCCACGAAATAGTGCATCCAGTTCAGGCTTCCGTCCCTCTTGCGCACGATCCGGACAAAGGGTCGCTCCAGGACCACGGAATGCAGGCCGAGCTTGAGGTTCAGGATGGATATGTCGTCGATAATGACCTCGGTCCTGGCGGCGGAAAGCACAGGTTCCCCGTCGTCGGTCAATTCGATGTCGCGCCCTGTTATCGTGCCCTGCAGGGAGAAGGTGGGCAGGGTGTCCTCGTGCTGTTCGAAGGAGAGTTTGCTCTCCAGGTTGAGGAACCCCCCGGCGAGCTTGAGATTCTCGCGGGCCATGGCATAGGCCCAGTATTGGGGCAGTGCCAGGTCGATGACGTTTAGATCGAATTCGGTTTTGAGGGAGTCGGAAAAGGGGGTTGTCTGCCCTTCGAGGTTGAAAGGCGCGCCATTGACCCGAAAGGACAGGGTCGGCGTCATGAAGGTTTCCCAGTCCTTCTTGCGCGATGAAAACTGGGGCAGATTGAACTGGATCCGGTCCACGACATGGGTCACGCCCCTGGCCTGATCTTCGAGAACCAGCGTGCCGTTGCCAAGCGTGAAGGGTTCGATAATGAGCGGCAGCAGCATGGATTCCGAAGAGTCCTTGGGCTCTGTCGATTCGGGCGCGCCGGTAAGATCCGCAAAATTGGTTTGCCCATCTTGGTCGAGGCGAATATGAATGCGCGGACCATCCAGGCGCGCCTCGCGCACGACCAGGGCCAGACGCGGGATGGAACTGAGTTCCAGGTTGGCGTGCAGCGCGTCGAAGGCGACAAACTCACCGCTGCCGTCTTTTTCGCTGATGGCGAAATCGGAGATGTCCGCAGTCATGGCAAAAGGATTGATGCGAATTTCCCCGACGCTGACCTTACGGCTCAAGGCCGGAGAAACTTTTTCGACGAGTACGTAGTTTGCGATGCGCGGGACAAGAAGAAATCCGATTGCGGCGTAAAGGGCCACACAAACAGTCGTCACGAAAAGCGACTTTTGCCACCAAATCAATTTTTTCCAGGATTCGATTATGGTTGTCATGCCGGACTCCATGATGTTGTTTTTTGGGGCAGGTTAGCGTCCTTGGCCCTTGTTTGGCAAGAAATGGTTACAATTTGCTGTAGTTAATAGTTGTGATAGCGAAAATATCGTGCTTTTTCATGGGGACGCGCCGTAGCGCATGTCGGCCGTAAGGATGCTGCGGCTATCCGCTCAAGCCGATTTTCCTGGAGATGGGTGAATGAATTTGGGTTCCGGACAGGTCCACGCGGCGTTGCCGAGGGTTGGTATATTTATGACAAGGCACGGTTACGTGCTGTCGGAGATGTGATGATCAAGATTGCGTATGTTGTTGGCGGATTGCCCTTTGGTGGCGTCGAAAATTGGCTTTTCGACGTGGCCTTGAGAATGAAAAATTCAAAGACCTATTCATGTAAAATCTTCAACGTTTCCGGAACAGGCTTGAAACTGCCTGAATTTTACGCTGCCGGTCTGGATGTGATAAATATTGGCAAGAACAATTCCGCAGCATCTTCACATCGGCTTGATACCGCCTTTGTGCTCAGAAAAGAACTGAAGAAGTATTCACCAGATATTATTCATACCATGCATAATAGCGGAGATTATTTTGGCAGAATTTCATCTGTAGGTCTGTCGACGCCTGTTTTGACGCATATACATAATGCAAAAAAAAGAAAAAATTCAGTCAAAGAATATTAAATAAATTTTATTGTGTTTACAAATTCGTTTATATATGTTTCTCGTCATAATATTTTTAAAATAAAAAAATTGTTATACATAATGGAATAGACACGTCTCGCCTTAATTTTGAGCCGCATGACTTGCATGCGATGTATAGACTAAGTGGAAAATCATAATTGGTATTGGAAGATATGTTGAGCAAAAGAATTTTGAAGGCCTTATTGGGGCTCTGAAGATTCTTGTTGATTCCGGAAAAGACATTTTCCTTGTTCTGGTTGGTGAAGGGAGCAAGCGCGATCTTTACGAATCAATGATTTCAGACATGGGATTGGAGGGGCGGGTTGTCCTGACCGGATACAGAACGGATGTGGGGGCATTTTTACGCGGGTCGGATATTCTTGCCATGCCGTCTCTCTTTGAAGGTTTCGGGAATGTGCATCTTGAGGCAATGTATTGCGGAATTCCTGCCGTCGTTTCCCGAGTAGTACCTTCCCTTGAAGTGTGTTCAGAAGCGTCGCTAGTCTGCGATTTTTCTGCGGAAAGCATCGCATCTCAGCTTTCTGTCTTGCTTGACGATCCTGATTTGCACCAGAAGTTGGCGGATGCGGGGCGCAGGATTGTGGACGGATATACGATTGAACGTTGCATGGATCGGCTTTTTTCCATCTATGCCAAAACGCTTCGTGAATATCAGGCCTGAGTCTTGCGCTGGGCCAGCATCTCCCCCAATCCCGAATCGCGACGCGCCGGATTTTGTACTGCGTCTTTTACCTGTCGCGGGGTTCCGAGTAGGGTGAAGCGTTTTTTGGCCCGGGTCAGGGCGGTGTAGAGGAGTTCGCGGCCCAGAACCTGGCAGGGCTCTTCGGGCAGGACCAGCACGGTATGCCCGAATTCCGAACCCTGGCTCTTGTGCACGGTCATGGCGTAACAGGTCTCGTGCCGGGGCAGGCGGGCCGGGGAGAAGGATGTAAAGCCTTCCGCGCCGGGAAAGAAGATCCGCAGCTGTCCGTCCACGGACAGGGCGATGCCGACATCCCCGTTGAACAGGCCCAGATTGTAATCGTTTTCGAGAATCATGACTGGCCGGCCCGGGTACCAGGCTTCGAAGGCCTGACCCACCAGGATCTGGCCAGCCAGACGATTGAGGGCCTCGGTCCCGCGCGGCCCTTTGCGGATCGGTGAGAGCAGGCGCAGGGCCGCGAAAATCTCAAAAGCCCTTGCGGGCCCGTTTGTCCCGCCAAGTTCCCCGAACGCCTCGCGCAGCAGAGGCGCCACCGAAGCCTCAAGGGCCTTTGGCCCTGTGCCGTGTATCATCTCCAGATCCGCATGCCTTTCTTCCAGCAACGCAGCGGCCTCCTGGGCCTTTCCGTCCCGGATGAGTTCGCTCAAGGCCGCAATGCCGCTGTCTGGCCCGAATCGATAACTTTTTTTGAGCTCCACCACATGATCCGCCAGCGGGGCGGGGCGTTGGGTCACGGGCAGCTTGATGGTGCAGGTTTCGGCGACAGCGGCGGCGAATCGATCCGAGAAGGCGTTGACCGCCTCCTCCCGGCACAGATTGGCCAGGACTGCCCCGGCTTCCACCGATGCGAGTTGGTTGCGATCGCCGAGGAGCACAAGGCGGGCGTGTTCCGGCAAGGCTTCCATGAGACGCGCGGTCAGCTCCAGATCCAGCATGGACGCTTCATCCACCACCAGCATGTCCAGGGCCAAACGATTGCCCTGATTGTGGCGAAAGCCCCCGGCGCTCCAGCCGAGCAGCCGGTGCACCGTCTGCGCTCCCTGGTTCATGCAGGCCGCCAGTTCCGGTGGAAGGGTTCCGCCGGGGAAGGCCGTGGCCAGGGCTTCGGTCAGGCGCGAAGCGGCCTTGCCCGTGGGTGCGGCAAGACGGATGACGAAATCCCGGCCCGCATGCATCCGGGCCGCCATCTTCAAAATCCTGGCCACGGTGGTTGTCTTGCCCGTGCCCGGTCCGCCGGAGATGACGCAGAACCTGTTCCTGAGCGCGGCAAAACAGGCCACGGCCTGCCAGTCGATTTCGTCCCTTCCGGTTTTGAAAATGTCGGCCTGCAGAGATGGCGGCAGAGGTTCGGCAGGAGTCTGGGCCAGGCGCAGGAATGTGTGGGCCAAGGTCTGCTCGTCATTGAAAAAGCGGGAAAAATACAGTCGCGTTCCGGACAGGATCAGCGGCGCCTGGCCTTTTGGATCGGTGATCACATCCGAATCGGGAAGATCATGCATGGCAGATGCGTTCGGGACCAGTTCCGTCAGATGCGCAATGACTTGCGGGTCGGCGAGATCCAGACAAACGTGTCCTTCGCGCACGGCCAGCGAGGTCAGGGCGGTCAGGGCGGCGACCATGTCCTCATGTCCGGCGCGGGCCAGGGAGGCGGCGAAGCGGGCTTGGTACAGGTCGGCGTCCGTGAAGAGGCCGCTGGCCGCAAGACGGGGCAGAATGGCGGGGTTTGCGAACATCAGCGCTTCTCCATGTCGATGAGGGCGTCGTCCAGGGCGCTCAGGAAGCCCGGGTCCGGGCAGTCTGCGTACACGCCTTGCCCGGGCCGATCCGGGTCGATGCCGCGCAGGAAGACGTAACGCACGCCGCCGAAATGCGCCGCGCGGTCGTAATCCGGCAGGCGCAGGGAGAGGTGGCGGTCCAGGGCCACGCAGTAGAGGTGGTACTGCAGGAAGTAGTGGTTGCCGGCCATGGCCGCGTGCAGGGCGTCTTTGGTGTAGTGGCCTGGCGTGGGGCCGAGCCAGTTGGATTTCCAGTCGAGCAGGTAGTATTTTCCTTCGCGGCGAACCACAAGGTCCATGAAGCCAGTCATGAACCCCCGGCGTGGTTCGAAGCGCAGGCCTTCCATGCGCTCCGGTAGGTCTGCGGGTAGCACCCGGGCGGCATCTCGGTACACGGCAGCCAGGGCCTCGCGGGTCACGGGGCGCAGGGGGAAGAGGAATTCCAGCTCGACCAGCTTGTCCCGTGCTCCAATCGTCTCCAGGCGAAATTCCCCCAGATCGGCGCGCAGCGTCTGTTCGACCATGCCTCGGACTGTCCCCTCCCAGGTCGGATCAAAGCCGTATGCTTCCAGGGCGCGGGTCACCGCAGCCGGGATGGTGCCCCTGTCCGTGAAATCGATGTGCTCGAAAATCTGATGCAGGCACGATCCGGCAGCGGCTCCGCGCGGGAAGTTGGCCATGGACAGGGCGTCGCCGTCGGTCTGGCCGGATGCGTCGGCCTCGTCCAGCCCGGGCCGGGTTGCGTGTTCCGAGCCGCGTGTCAGGCCCGTAAAGCTGGCCAACCCCTGGCCTGGGCCAAGAGTGCGCTCCCAAGTCCGGCAGTCGAGGTCTGGCGCGTGGGTGAATTGCGGCGGACCCTGCTCGGGCTCCGTGTCGGGCATGGCCGTCACCTCGATGTGCTCGCAGGCCAGTTCGGCAAGATCGGCGGCGACCGTCTCTTCAGGGATGACATCCCAGCTCAGGGAGCCGTTGCCGTCTGCATGACGGCCATGAAAAAGCCAGGCCGCGCCGGAGGTCTCGGCCTCGCGGATGCGTCCCCAGACCACGTAGCAGCGGTTCTCCGCCCGGGTCAGGGCCACGTAAAGCAGGCGGACGCGCTCGGTGCGGGCTTCGATCTCGGCCATGCTTTTTCGGGCAGGCAGGTCCGGCGATCCCAGATCCAGCAGCAGGCCGTCATCGTGAATCAGCGCCCTGTCCTCGGGGCATCTGGCCTTTCCGTAAACAAAGGGACAGAAGACCACCGGATACTGCAGGCCCTTGCTCTTGTGGATGGTTACGATCTGGATCGCTTCGCGGTCCGTGTCCAGGCGCAGTTGCGATTCCTCGCTGGTGGCGGTGTGCAACTGCCGTGCAAACCAGGTCAGCAGGGCGTGCATGGATGCGCCCGATTCGCGTTCACGGGCGTGGAGCAGCTCCAGGCAATGCAGGACGTTGGTCATGCGCCGTTCCCCGCCCTGCAGGGAGACAAGGCGTTTGCGCACGGACAGGTCGGCGAAGAGTCGGCGCACGGCGGCCATGACGCCCCGGCGTTCCCAGAGGTCCCGGCAGGCGAGCAGGCGCTCGAACCATCTTTCAAGTTCCCCGCCATCCTCGTCCAGTCTGGCAAGTTCCGGCGCCGTAAGGCCGATCACGGAAGTGGCCAGGGCGGTCTGCAGCGCTGCCGGGCGACGGCAATCGGCCATGCCCCGCAGCACGGACAACAGCTCCATGGCCTCGGCGCTGGCGAAAACCGAGCTGGTGTGAGTCAGGACCCCGGGGATGCCAAGGCGATCAAGGGCCTGATGCACGGCTTCGCCCTGGGCGTGGGTTTCGACCAGAATGGCGATGTCGCCGGGCAAAAGGGGCTTGTCGCCGATGCGGACTCGCCCTTCGGCGCTATCGCGCAGCAGTCTGCTGATCTCGGCGGAGACGGCGCGGCAGATGCGCGGGAGCAGCGCGCCCTTGCTCAAGGGTTTGTCCTCGCTTTGAACCTGCCAGATGACCATGGGCGCGCAGAGCAGCCCGTCCTGCATGAATTTTTCCTGATCCGGGCCCGGAGCGCTGACCGGCTGGTAGGTGATGTCTTCATGCAGGAAGGGATTTTGGTTCCGGGCAAAAAGCCGGTTCACGGCCGCGATCAGCTCCACAGTGGAGCGGTAATTGACGCCAAGGGTCGTGTTCCGGGCGCAGTCCTTGGCCGCGTCCAGATAGGTGTGCAGGTCCGCGCCGCGAAAGGAGTAGATGGCCTGCTTGGGGTCGCCGATGAGAAAGAGGGCGCGTCCATTGCCGTCATCCTCGTCGCGGGCGGCAAACAGGGTGCGGAAGATGTCGTATTGCAGGCTGTCGGTGTCCTGAAACTCGTCGATGAGCGCGGCGTGGTACTGGCTCCGGGCCGCTGCGACCAGTTCGGGACTGGCCAGGGCCGCGTGCATGTTGCGCAGCAGATCATCGAATCCCTGCACGTTGCGCCGCTTCTTGAGTTCGTCCATGCGCGCCGTCACGCCGGTCAGGAATGCGTGCCGCAGGTGGACCAGGAAGCCCGCCAGGAGTTCGCTCAGTTCGCCTATCCGTCCTAAAAGCAGCTGCAATTCATCGAAGAGCCGGTGCTCCGGAGCCGCCGCTTTTGCGTTGGGCATCGTGGCAATGTACCCAGCCGTCATCTGGGTTACCGGATCAGGTATCTTCAGCGCCGGATCACGCAGGAAATCCCGTACGGCTGTCAGGCGTTTTTCGAGCTTTTCCGGAGAAAACTTGTTTTTGTTGAAGGGGTGCGGCCAGCCAAGAAACAGGTCGCGAATCTCCTGCTCTGCTGCGTTCCACGACGCGTGCAGCTTTTCGCAGGCATCTCTTACAGTCTGATCCAGGGGCGCCGGATCCGGCGGGATGGTGTCGGGAACGATCCTGATTTTCTGGGTCAGGAAAGGCAGGCTGGCCAGCTCTTCCAGATGTTCCGGGGTCAACCTTGCGCGCATCTCGGATCCGGTCAGGCCGGACAGGGGCAGGATGTGTTCGCGCCAGAAGTCCACGCAGACCTGGCGGCGCAGATCCTTGAGGTCGGGCACGAGTTCCGTGTCGAAGAGGGCCGAGCACTCGAAGCCGTTCTTGCCGAGCATGCGCTTGCAGAAGCCGTGGATGGTGAAGATCTGGGCCAGATCGAAGTTGCGCACGGCCAGGGCCAGGCGACGGGCGGCGTCCGTGCCGCCGAAACGGGCCAGGACGTCGCGTTCAAGCTCATCATCCGCCTCAAGTTCGTCGGCCAGCACTCCGGCCATGTCTGACAGACGCTTGCGGATGCGGTCGCGCAGCTCCTCGGTGGCGGCCTCCGTAAAGGTCACCACCAGGATCTGGTCCACGGTCAGATTCTTTTCCAGTAGCAAACGTACGAAAAGTCCGGCCAGGGTGTACGTCTTGCCGGTTCCCGCGCTGGCCTCGATGAGCGTCGTGCCGTCCAGGGGCGCGGTGCAGAGGTTCATGGGCCGTTTCATGACGTGCCTCCGAGGATCGGTGCGAAAATCTCTTCGGCCACGTCCATGAAGTCCTCCCAGTCGGGCTCCTGGTCCCGGTACAGAAACGACAGGTACGGGTCGTCACGCTCGGGGCTGACCATGTAGCCGCCTTCCCATTGCTTGAGCGCGCTGGCCAGGGCTTGCAGCCGCGTCTTGGGCTTGGCCGCGAAGCGTGCTTCGGCAAAGGCCAGGGAGGTGCGGGCAAAGAGGGGCAGGGGCGAATCCATGCCGCGTTCGTATGCGAGCAGAAGTTGCTTAAGCGTGTGCCCGGCGTCCTTGACCTCCGGGGCCATGAAGCTGCCTTGGGTGCCTATGTGCAGCGATTGCGCCGGACAGTCGGCTGCGGCCGCTGCCAAGTGCCTGATCCAGAGGCTGAGCATGTCCCTGGCGTTGGTTTTGGCCGGGCGGCAGCCAAGAATGCGGTCGCCGTGGAGACCGATGCGGCCCGTGAGCCTGAAGCGACCGAGATGCAGGCGCAGATCGAGCTGTTTTTCCTCGGCTTTGTCGATGAAAGTCCGGGCCTGTTCCGCAAGGGAATGGATGGAGGCCAGGAGCTTTCGTCCGGCGTCGGTCCCGGCGTGGCCGGGCGGCAGGATCTGCCAGGCCAGGAGCAGCTCGCCAAGATCGGCGTCAGGCGTTTGCAGAGTCCGGTCCAGGAGTGTCTGCAACGGGCCGTAGGCCTCCAGGCCCGATGGCGCCTTGAGCGGCTCTTCATCAGGAAAATCGTCCTCGCCGCCCGCCGGGTTGATGCGCATTTTCCTGAGCAGCTGACGGCAGGGGTGCATGAAAAAGCGGACCAGCTCTTCGATATCGATTTCGATCTCGGTTTCAGGCAGTTCCTGATCGGTGGGGATCGTTTCAGGGAAAAATGTCCTGGGGGCGTGGTTCCTGAAAAGGGCGCGCGCGGCGGCGAGGTTCTGTCTGGAATATGAGAAAATCGGCGCATCCGCGCTGAAATAGTCCGGGTGGAAGGCCTGCAACTTGTGCCGGAAGTGGAGCGCCTCGGAGGGCTTCTTCCCGCCCGCAGTGTAGCATTTGTCGAGAAAGTCCAGCAGTTCGGAAACCAGGACCGAGGGCGGAGCCTCGGCATTGTCCGATTGGGAGAGGCCGGGATAGGTCAGGATGAGATTGTCGCGTGCCGAGATGATGCTTTCAAGGAAAAGATAGCGGTCGTCCTCGCGCAAGGACCGATCGCCGGGCCAGGGGCGGGCGGTCATGAGATCGAAGCCCGGTGGCAGGTCCTGGCGCGGAAAGGCCGTGCCGGTCAGACCCGTCAGGCAGATCACCCGGAAGGGGATGGAACGCATGGGCTTCAGGCCGCAGAAGGTCAGGCCCGAGGCCAGGAAGCCGGATTCGCCTCCGCTTTCGTCCAGGCGCTTGCGGATGAGATGGAGCATGGTCCGGCCGTCGGCCTCGAAATCGCCCATGTCTTTGGTCAGGTCGGACACCGCCGTGCGTATGGCGAGCAGGGCTTCGGCCTGGGTGCGGTCCTGGGCGAAGAAGGTTTCAAGAATCCACAGCAGACACTCGCGCCATTCTTGCGGCGCGTGGGTGCCGCGCAACCTGGCCCACAGGGTTGCGAGATTGTCGATCCAGGCCGTGACCTTGCCCAGCAACTCCTGTTCGGCCGCGCCGCGCAGGGCCAAAGGGGCGATGCCGCGCATGGGCTCGGCCTGTCCGGTCATGTAACCCAGAAAAAGGCGGCCAAGTCCGCTCTCCCAGGTATTCTGGCCGTGCTCTCCCAGTCCGGCGTTCCTGCGGAAATTTTGGTCCAGGCCCCAGCGGATTCCGCTCTGCCGGATCCATTCCCGCACACGGCCCGTTTCGGCCGCGTCCAGCCCCAAATGTTCTCGCACGGGCGGGGCTTCGAGCAGGGCGCAGACCCGGGAGGCTTCGAAACGCTGCTGGCCGAATTCAAGGAACTCCAGAAAGATGCGAATGGTCTCGGCGGCCCGGGTAGGCTTGCGGTCGGAGATGGAGAAGGGGATGTTTTCCTCGGAGGTGCCGAACACGGCCTGGATCATGGGCGCGTAGCCTTCGATGTCCGGGTTCATGACCAGGATGTCCTGGGGCGAGAGGGATGGGTCCTCTGTCAGAAGATCAAGGATGAGATCCCGCAGCACTTCCATTTCACGCAGGGGGCTGTGGCAGCAATGGACCTGGATGGAGCTGTCCGAAAAATCGATCTTTTCTTCACACGGATTCAGGTCCAGCAGATCGGCCTGGAGCCGGCCGAGCATTCGTGATGCGTCGGGCTCCTCGTAAAGTTTTGTTTCCAGGGCGTCCCTGTCGAGCAGCAGTTCCAGGAAATCCCGCCCGACCGCGCCGAGCCCGGCCAGGGGGGTTGCATCTTCGGGGCGCTCCTCGGAGGTTGAGTCCTGGGTGCGGTAGGCGCGCCTCTGCTCCCGGCGGGTCATGAGATCCCCCCAGTACGTGCGGCAGGGGCTGAGCAGGAAGATGTGCACCTGGCTGCGCCGCGCCAGGGCAGTCAGCAGGTCCAGATAGATGGGTGGCAGGGTCGGGATGCCGAAGACGCATATGCGGGAAGGCAGTTCCGGCAGGGGCGCGCCGCTGTTCAGTCTGGCGATGGCCCGGTCCAGCAGGGCGGCGCGGTGCTCTGCTGGCATGTCCCGGATCAGTTCACGCCAAAGACGGGCCTGCCAGGCTTCACTGGCCATGTGTCCGGGCAACCGGAAGTCGCCGCTCGGCGCCCTGCTCTCCCAGCGGGCGGACCAGTGCGGGCGGAAGATGAGGTATTGATCGAAATGATAGGCGATGCGCTCGGCCAGTTGCACGGCCTTGAGCTGCGAGTCGTCGTGTACGTAGCGCTTCAGGGGGGCGAACTCCGGTTCGTCCAGCAGCCCGGGCAGCAGGCGCACGATGCTCCAGAGCATGCGTTCCTTGCTCAAGGGATATTCGCGGGGCACGTCGTCCAGCAGTTCGCGGCAGAGGTCGTAGGCGAAGGCCACCGGAAAGGGGAAGTGGACGCCCGCGCAGATCCCGTGCTTGCGGGCCAGCTGCATGGAGACCCAGCGCTGCATGCCGCCGGATTGGACCAGGATGGTTTCCGGCTGCATGGGGTCCAACGGACCGCCAAGGACCCTGGCGAGCAGTTCGGTCAGGATTTTCAGGCGGTTGGAGGCGTGAAGGAGGAATCCTTGCATGGGATCGGGAGGATCAGGACGCCGCAAGACCCACTTCGGCCTCGATCCCCGTGATGGCGCCGATGGCCAGGGTCAGGAAGTCGCCCAGCTCCAGGCCGATCTTTTCGCATTCCCTGATGGTCTCACGGCAGACCGAGGCGGCGAAGGCCTTGTCCTTCATCTTCTTTTTGAGGCTCTTGGCCTCCATGCCCTGCATGCGCGTGGGCCGGACCAGGGCCGCTGTGTGGATGAGGCCGGTGACGGTCTCGCCGCAGCGCAGGGCGTAGTCGAACTGGGATTCGGGCTGGTTGCCGTTGATCTCGTTGTGGCGGGCGATGGCATGCACCGCGTCATCCGGGAGCTTGCCGGTCAGCATTTCGGCCGTGAGCAGGCCGTGCCTTTCAGGCGTCTCCTTGGTCTGGGGATAATCGAGGTCGTGCAACAGTCCGGCCAGGCCCCAGGTTTCGGGGTCATGGCCCAGGCGGGTGGCCAGGGCGCGCATGACGGCCTCGGTTTCCAGTGCGTGTATGAACAGGTGATCCGGAGCGCTGTCCTTGATCATTGCGAGAGCTTCGTTGCGTGCGAGCATGATTTCTCCTTGGGTTTAATCTGAAGAAACTCATGCATTTCTTGACCGGGGTCAAGGTTTCAGCAACACGATGCCCCGCGCTTGCCCGGCAGCCAGGTCTGGATGATGTAATCCGCGCAGCCCACCCCGGGGGTGACGGTGATGGCCGAGGTCGGGCAGTTCAGGGCGCAGGCTCCGCATTCCATGCAGGCTTCGCGGTCCAGTACTTCGGCCTTGCCGTCCCGCATGGCGAAAATGCGGTGCGGACAGACCGTGGCGCAAAGGCCGCAGCCCACGCATCTGTCGCGGTCGTAGGCCAGGGTGGCCACGTTTTCGAGATGGCGGAAGTTTCTCATGTTGTCCTCACAGGAAATTGGCGGTCACGAAAAGGATCGCGGCCAGGACCGTGCTGCCGGCCAGGATCGGGATGGCTTTGCGCATCTCTTTCTCTACCCCCGATGGCGAGGTGTAGGGCGTGGAGCCAGTGAAGTTGAGAGCCAGCCAGGAAGCGAGCGACACGGTCCAAAGCCCCGCGCCCGTGGTGGCGACCCAGGAGTGCTCGGGAAAGATGGCCGGCGTCAGCACGGCCAGAGCCAGCCCCAGCCCGGCACCGCCCAGGGAGAAGAGGCGCGTGCGCAACGCAGGCAGGAGCAGGGGGAACAGGATGGCCCCGGCGGTCAGGCCAAAACCCGTGGCGGTGGCGGCCAGAGCCCAGCGTTGCAGGATGGCGTTCAGGGAGAATTCGGGGCCGACGAGGCTAAGCACCGCCGTCACCAGGATCGCGGTCAGGATCAGCTTCCAGCCCAGGACCAGTTCCACGGGAATGACCTCGGCCCGCTCCCTCAGGCTGAAAGTCACCGCGCGCATGGCTTCGTCGATGCCGTTGTCCAGGTAGCGGGGCAGGTCGCCGGCGCGTACGGGCCCGAAGACGGCCTCGAAGCCGCAGGCCTTGCGCAGGTCTCGGGCGCGCACTCCGTTGGCTCCGAGCTGGGGCAGGATGAGGCGGCGATGGGAGACGATGCGCTCAAGGCCGGTCTTGCGCACCTGTTCGGCGATGCCCCCGGCGCTGAATGTGCCCTTGCCACCCGCACACCAGATGTTGATACCGCGCGTGTCGGCGACCAGCAGCCAGAGGTCCCGTCCGGTCAGGGCGAAACGGACCGTGTCGAAGGTCAGTTTGTAGTTGGCCGTGACGATGACGGGTGCTTCGGGTCCGGGACTGCCGATGGCATACAGGCCGGGGTTGACGGTGTAGTTGTTGCGGTCAAGACCCAGCCGGGCGCGGCAGGTTCCGAGCCGGTCCAGCCGGGTGGGCCTGGTTCTGACACGGGGTATCCGGGCATGCGCGGTGGGCAGAAAGCCGTCCACGTAGGGCTCGATCCGATAGCCGGCCAGGTCGTCCACCCCTGCACCAGGGGCGGGTGGCGGGCCTCAGCACGGGCCAGGAGCCGCAGAGGCGGCGCCGGGAAGCCCGCATGTCTCGCGGAGTTCGGTGCAGGAGTCGGCAGGGGCCATGGGAAAGGGCTGCAAGGGCTTCATTTTGAACCTATAGAGATGATATGAGGTTTTTGAGTTCGGCCAGACGGGCTTTGTCCGCGCAATAGCAGATGCGCGGACCTTCGATTTCGCCACGGATCAGGCCCGCCTCTTTGAGCTGCTTCAGATGCTGGCTGACCGTGGATTGGGCCAGGGGCAGGATGTTCACGATCTCTCCGCAGATGCAGCTGTCCACCTGCAGAAGATGCTTCAGGATCGCCACGCGCGCGGGATGCCCGAGGGCTTTGCAGAGAGAGGCCAAGGTCTGGTCCTGGGTCATGGTGTGCTCCGGTCAAACGTATCGTATTTCGTAAAAATACGATGATTGAAGCCTTGTGTCAATGCGCCGGTCGTATTGAGTTTTCTTGGCGCAAGGGGCATGGTGCCTGGATACAAAGATGGAGGAAACTTACAATGCGCTGGAAACAATTCTTGACCCCGGTTCAGTCCATGAATCCCGACGAAGCCCGGGCCTATCTGTCCGACAAGACCCTGCAGGAAGTGACCATTCTTGATGTGCGTCAGCCGGGGGAATACGAGGAGGGTCATATCCCCGGAGCCACGCTTGTGCCGCTGGCGGTGCTGACCGACTCCCTGGACCAGATCGACCCGTTCAAGCCGGTTCTGGTTTATTGCGCCATTGGCGGACGCAGCCGGATCGCAGCCCAGACCCTGGCCGGCAAGGGCTATGAGCAGGTCATCAACATGAGCGGAGGTTTCAAGGCCTGGAACGGCCAGGCTGCTTTCGGCGCGGAAGAAGCCGGTGTGGACATTTTCGCGGAACTCGACAGCGCCGAAATGATTCTGGCCACGGCCTATTCCCTGGAAGAGGGGCTGCGCGATTTTTATCTACGTATGCTGGAGCGGGTCAGCGACGAGAAGGTCAAGAGCGTGTTCCGCCTCCTGGCCGACATCGAAATCAAGCACAAGGATCGTCTTTTCGCCGAATACACCCGCATCACCGGCAAGGACGATCGCGGGGATTTCGAGTGTCGGTTCGTCACTCCGCTCATGGAGGGCGGTATGACCACCGAGGAATACATGGAGCGCTTCAAGCCTGATTTCGAAAGCCCGGTCGATGTCATCTCCCTGGCCATGTCCATCGAAGCCCAGGCCCTGGACCTTTACATTCGTTCCGCCGCCTGGACTCAGAGCGATGACAACCGCGCCATCCTGGAGCAGATCGCCAGTGAGGAAAAGGCGCATCTGGAACGATTGGGCCAGCTTATGGACGAATTGGTCGGTGGCGGTTCCAGGGCAACGAACTGATTTGTGATGAGTAGGGCTTGATCCGATAATTCTACGAGTATTTATACACGTTCTGTCTCTGAGCTAGGTAGTATCAGGAAGGGTTTTTTATCAGCGCATACCAAAAAGGATGGGTAGTGAGAGAAGTCTTGCGCACCGTGTACGGTCTTTGCGCTAGGTTTTTTGGATCAAACTACTCATATTTTGGCCGGATATCGAAAACTCAAGGCATGACGACAGGTTGTCACGGGATGGTCGCTTAGGCACGCCCTTTGCTCAATGGAAAGTCCAGGCGCTCAAAAAGAAGTGCCGATCATATCCATTAAGATCTTTGGGGGGAATGTCATGAAGCAGTTATGTTACCTTTTCTGGCTTGCCGGGATGGCGACTCTTGTTGCTTATGGCTGGAGCGATACACTTTTGAACCAGGTATCGGATGTCGTGCATTTCATGGGGCAGCTCGTTGCCTCCGTGATCGCATAGAAATCCGGGCGGCTCGGCTTTCGCGTATCCGCGGTCGGAAGGAACTGGCACCTTCCGGCCGTGGTTTTTTTGTCCTTTGCGCTTTTTTTCTGCCCGCGAACAGAGGCTCGGCGAGGATGCCCTGATGCTCCGACGCCCGGCCATGGGCGGGACCCTTTCCCCTGTTGCGCGGCATCGGTGCGCGCGATAGGGCAACACCATGTCCGTCGCTGTCCTCTATTCTTCCGAACATTCGGCCTGGGTGCGCTACGAGCGTCCCCGGGCCATTTTTGTGGCCCGCAGGCATGACGAGGTGCCCGCGCTGCTCGCCCACCTTGAAGACGAGGTGGAAAGGCTCGGGCTCCATGCCGTGGGGTTTCTGTCCTACGAAGCAGGCAGCGCCTTCGATTCGGCCATGCCTCACGCCTCCTGCGGCGCTTTTCCCCTGGCCTGGTTCGGCCTTTTTGAATCCCCCGTCGCCATATCCCTGGGCCCGTCAAAGTCCGGTCACGTCCTTGATTGGGTCTCGGAGCTGGACGCCAGTGCTCATGGCCGCGCCCTGGAACGCATCCGCGGATATTTGGCCCGGGGCGAAACCTATCAGGTCAATTTCACCCATCGTCTGCGCGCCCGTTTCGATCTGGAGCCCTGGGATTTTTTCAGCCGGCTCGTCAGCCGCCAGCCTTCGCCGTACGCGGCTTTTCTCGACACTGCCGATTTTGCGCTGTGCAGCGCTTCGCCGGAAATGTTCTTCGAGCGTGATGGGGAGGAAATCTGGTCCCGTCCCATGAAGGGCACCGCACCGAGGGGGCGCTGGCGCGAAGAGGACGAGGCCTTGGCCAGGGGTCTTGCCGTTTCGGAAAAGGAGCGTGCCGAAAATGTCATGATCGTCGACATGGTCAGAAACGACCTCGGGCGCATCTGCTTGCCCGGCAGCGTGCACGTGCCCGAGCTTTTCCGCGCGGAGCGCTATCCGACGCTCTGGCAGCTGACCTCGCTGGTGCGCGGGCGCACGCGGGAGTCCACGGCCCAGGTCATGGCGGCCCTGTTTCCGGCCGCGTCGATCACCGGTGCGCCAAAAGTTCGGACCATGAACATCATCGAGGAACTCGAAATTTCGCCGCGCCGCATCTATACCGGATGCATCGGAGTGATCAGTCCTGGCCGCAAGGCGCGTTTCAACGTGGCCATCCGTACGGTTCTGGTCGAAAAGTCCCTGGGCATGGCCGAGTATGGAGTGGGCGGGGGCATTGTCTGGGATTCTGATCCGGCGGCGGAATTTCGCGAGACGCGCATCAAGGCCCGCGTGCTGGCCGACCCTGAGCCGGAATTCTCGCTGCTTGAAACCATGAGCTGGAGCCGGAGCGAGGGCATTTTTCTGCTCGACGAACATTTGCGGCGCTTGGAAGAGAGTGCCGCGTATTTCGGCTACAGGTTTGACCCGAAGGCCCTGCGGAACGCTCTTGACCGGGAAGTCTCGCAGGCTTGCGGCATGGAAGGATTACTGCGCCTGACCGTCGACGCTGCCGGGGTCTGGCGCATTGAACATCGCCCCTTGCCCGAACCATCCCCCTGCCGGGTGTCCCTGGCCCTGTCGGCGGTGGATGCGGTCGATCCGTTTCTTTTTCACAAGACCACAAGGCGCGCCGTTTACGATCAGGCCAGGGCGCAAGTGCCGGGGGTGGATGATGTGCTGCTCTGGAACGGACGCGGCGAGGTGACGGAATCGACCATCGCCAATCTGGTCGTCGAACTTGATGGCGAACTGCTGACACCGTCTCTTGCCTGCGGACTGCTGCCGGGCACCATGCGTGCCCGGTTGCTGCAAGAGGGTCGGATCAGGGAAAAAGTGGTGCGGGTGGATGATCTGCCCCGCTGCACCCGCCTGTGGCTGATCAATTCCGTGCGGGGATGGCGGGAATGCGTTCTGGCCGGTCCTGTGCCGGGAGCGGTCTAGTCCGCGTCGAGCCCGCGTCGGTGGAACCAGGCCGCCGTCAGGCCGATGGTCACGAAAATGACGTCGCGAACGATATAGAAGACCATGTCGCCGGAAGCTCCTGGCGTGCTTGAGAAGCATCCGCAGTTCAGGTCGATGCCCCGGAAGTATGCGCCAAGGATCGCGCCCAGGAAGACGATGAGCATGGCGTTGGCCAGGACCAGGGCGGGCCCGGTCCAGACTCGGCACACGAGCAGGAAGGCCACGATCATTTCCAGCCAGGGCAGGGTCAGAGCCGTGAAATTGATGAGCACGTCCGGCAGAATGAGATAGCTGCCCACGCTGGCGGCGAAATCCGCCGGAGCCATGATTTTCTGCGGAGCGGCAGCCACGAAGATGAGGGCCAGGGCCAGGCGCGAGCCCCGGGACAAGGATGCTGCGTTCATGATTTTTCTCCCAGGGGTTTTGAATCAAGGGGAGGGGACTGAGTCGCCGGTTCCTCAGGCGCGGTTTCCAATGGAGCGGATTCCAGCGGGGCGTTTTCCAGCGGGGCGGTTTCAAGCGGAGCTGGCTCCAGCGGCGTAGAGTCCAAAGACGGCTGTTCCTGGGGGGCGGGTTCTTGATGCTGGTCCAAAGGCGCGGACTCGGCCGGGGCGGCGTCCAGGGGCGCTTGATCCGGGATTGTCGGCTCAAGAGGGGGCTCCAATGGCGCGGGTTCCAGAGGGCCCGCTTCCATAGGGGTGTCCATAGGCGCTTGCGGCGGCGCGGTCCCGTTTGACTGCTCGGCCGGAGGCGTCTCTTCTTCGTCCATCGGCGCCGGGGAGGTCTGCTCCGGTGCTGCCTGGCTGCCCGTGGCGGTGGGCATTCCCTGGTCGCGCCACAGCGTCCAGCCGTTCTTGAGCACGCGGACGTCCTGCAATCCCATACTTTTCAACTGCTCGGCCAGTTCCCGGCTTAGTTCGCAGTACTCACCGTCGCAATAGGTCACGATCGTAGTCGCCCCTTCCAGTTGCTCCCGCAGTGCTGGAAAGCTCTGGCCGAAGGAGAGCGGGTCAAGGGACAGCGCGCCTTCAATGTGTCCAAGCTCATATTCGCCTGCTTCCCGCGCATCGACAAAAACGGCTTCTCCGGATTCAAAAAGAAGAACCGCATCGGCGAGGGATATCTCCCCGCGCTGGGCAGCGGCCTGCGCCGCGACTTCCGGATCATGGACCAGAGGCAGCCTGTCCGGCCTCGTGGCGTTGAAGGCCAATGCCAGGCCTACAGACAGGCCGATGATGATCACGGTCTTTATGCCAAAAGAAATGGGTGGTTTCATGTATTGCTCCTGGGTGCTTGGCCGTGTTTCTACGATCTCAAGCCTTGCAAGGCAAGGGCGGGGTGCGCAAGGTGCGTTTCGCTGGTGAAGGAAGAGGCAAGAGCGGAGCATACCGGGTGGTTTACTATTACCACAGTGAGGATATCCCCCTGTTTGTCCTGGCTTTGTTCGCCAAGAATGAAAAGGCGAATCTGACCAAGGCAGAGCGGAACGAACTTAAGGCCCTAATGCCGCAAATTGTTGAGGCCTATACGGCAAGGAAGAAGTGATGAGCAGAATTGTACAAGGTGCGCGGGAAGCCCTGGCCAAGGGCGAGGCGGACCCAAGCGACCACGCGGTCAACATTCCGATGGCAAAGGTTTCGATGGCAGATTCGGGGAGCTTTTCTGTCATGCCTGCCTCGACAGTGCATTGATTTCATTTTCCAGAATTCGCAGGCTTGCGATGATTTCTGCAAATGCCAAGTGCTTGGCGAAAATCATTTCCTGCATCTTGTCGTAGTCGCTGGCGACCTCTTTCGTGCGCGCGTCAGGTGGCAGAAGCTTCAATGTTTCAGTCTGAGCCAGATCATATCTGGCCCAGGCGCAAGGGTAAAAGCGTTGTTTGAATTGGACGACTTCAGCCAGTAAATCCGTGTCTGACAAAGCCTGCCCTTTTACAGTGGATTGCGCGAGTAAGGCCAGATCATAGTAATGGCGTGAATAACGCGGCGGCATCGGTTTTTTCAAATCGCGATGTGCTTCCTGATGCAGGATCGTGACTTTTTCCCAGAATGTACGCTTGGCTAAAATAGTAGGAACGTGGCACGTCGGCTGTGAAAACACATGTGGAAAATAAGCGGCTGCGTATGGTTTGATGTCAAACACACCTGATGGCGACCACGATGCCAACGGGCCTATCTCAAGAAGTATTTCCGGACGCAAATATCCTGTCTTGAACAAGGACGGGTAGCCCACCGATATTGCGTACGAATTGTCGGCAGCGATTGTGCAAACGCACAACGGCGACAACAGTCCGGAAATCCGGGGCAGCAAGGTCTCCCTGATATAGGCAATCGCTTGCGCATTGGTCGCTTCGTTAAACTTCATTTGCTGGGTTTTCGTGCGGTCCTGATGCGGATCACCCTGCACCACCTCACGCCAATCCAGAATCAGATCAATGTCTTCAGAAAACCGGCCGATCGCATCAAATACTTTGGAAAGACTGGTGCCACCCTTGAACTGAAGAATCCGCCCAAGCTCAGGATCAGTAAACAATTTGCCAAGCACCCACACTACCCAGAAGTCTTTTTCGGGAATGGCGGGAACCGTTTTCATTGCCGCCGCCGTCTCGGCGAACAGTTCTTGACGCTGCTTGTCCGGAAGATAGGCTACGTTATCCATCGCCGTCGGGCCTGCATATTTGTCGGATGGCTTCATGGACCCAACCGGTGCTACTTTGGGTGTCCCTGAGAATGCGCTCATAATGCCCGGGATCAAGCTGTGTCCGAATCCTGGCGATTACCTCCGGCGTAACGTGCTCTTTGCCCAGCGCCTTGAGCGCTTGAACCAGCAATGTGCTATTACGATGCTTAAAGCCCATGTCCCTCAGTTTGATTTTTCTAAACTCCAGCACCTGTCCCATCACCTCATAGCGGCGACCGGGACCATCACTCAGATACACATAACTGGCTGGTACCTGGGTGGACAGCCCCAGCATATACAGGGCTGTTTCACCGGAAACGGCAATGCGCCAGTTGAATTTGCGGGCATAGGCATTGGCCACTTGATGCATATCCGGGCTGAGCTGTTTTTTCAGTAACTCGCTGTAGGCGGGGTAATCGTACATTCCTCTGGCCACCCGGCGGATCTTGTTCTGCTTGACCAGTTCCGAAAGCAGACTGTCGGCCTGCTGGCGGCTGAAACGGCTCAGTAAATCACTGGACGAGAATGCCCACCCCCTGCCGTGGCCTGCAATGAAATAATAGCATGATTCTATTAGGTTTTTCATAATTAAATGACTTTAGAGAATCCAGAAATATAAGAGTATTTTTCTGGATTTATGGCCAATTGCCCGCGTACCTGTCTCTGCACTTGATAGCTGGCCTTGATGCCCTCGGTCAGTAGGCGGTGAAAGGCTACGTTGTTGGTGATGAGTCCTGGCGAGTTCAGACGTTGAACCTGCTTGATCGCCCCCACGGACTCTTTCTGTTTTGCTGCTTGCCTGGCCATATTGTTCCTATGATGAATATTAGCGTTTTGGTCGGGGCTTGTGTGGCTAACAGTTTCGTCGACGTCGGTATGTTTGCGGGTGAATGACAAAACAGAAAGGTAAAGTGTGGCATTGCCCAACTTGGCAACTACTCGAATTCCTCGGCGATCTACAGGCCTTGCCTAACGTGCCACTCCCGGCAACAACTTTCACAAATTTCTCTTCTTCGTAGCGTAGGGCGGCAGGTTTCGCAATCCGCAGAAATTGTGAGACAAATAACAGGAAAGGGGGCGGCAAATCAGTACGCGTGCAAGTGGGCGGTGAAGTTCGGAATCGGGAATAGTAGAAATGAACAAGGCCCCGCCATTTTTAACGGAGCCTTTTCCGTTGGATTAGAGCCTGCAGTAGTTGGGCTGGCGAACGCAGATGAAGACTTCTTCCTCGTTTTCAAGGAGATCCTCTATCATCTTCGCCGCCTGGTCAGGGTCTTTAACGGGGGGACAACGTGTCCTGCATGGTAGCCCCGCGAGAATCACCAGCCCATTCGTAAATGAAAAACGGAGGGTTCATTTATTCCTCCTTTGGCTATAGGCTATAACATTGGGAGGAGCGCATTACAGTTTTTTTACTTCGAGCGCCGAAATGTGTGAATCGGCATGCAATAATGACCCACCTCTCGCAGTAATCGGCATCGAAAATTGACCCCCTCCGGCAAGCCCTTCAAGGTCGTTCGACTGAACGCCATGGAGGGAAACGAGGAGATGCTGACT
>Ga0265295_1000310_pt1 | contig 99439 bp, 92 predicted proteins | sample Munlansysbiofilm_FD_192503 | JGI IMG/M metagenome (GOLD analysis project Ga0265295, IMG submission 192503) | Leachate microbial communities from a municipal landfill in Southern Ontario, Canada - Methane capture system biofilm | ecosystem: Engineered > Solid waste > Landfill > Unclassified ... | reverse complement strand
AATAAAGCACTCAAAGAGATATATACAACGATAAATAATGATATCAATGCCGGAAGCAGTCTGACTGACTCTATGGCGAGATATAAAAATGAGTTTGGTCATGTCGCATTGGCGATGACTCAGCTTGGTGAACGAACCGGTAACATTTCCCAGTCCTACCATAAACTTGCCGATATCTTGGAAAATATCAGGGATAACACAGCCAAATTTAAAAAAGCGATACGTACACCTCTGATCACACTTGTAGCTATGGCAATCGCTTTTACGATCTTGATCATGGTGGTCGTTCCGAAATTTAAAGATATTTTTGAAAGATTCAATACTGAACTGCCTCTTCCGACACAGGTATTGCTCTTTTTGGAACATGCCTTTTCCAACTACGGGCTCTATATCCTGTTGGGGTTTATAGCAATGATATATACAGCAATCTATTTCTATAAAAATAATGATGACTTTAAGTATCAGGTGGACAGGATCATGATCCATCCAAAGTTTTATTTAATCAACAAAGCGATTTTCCTTTCTACGATGCATAAATATAACCTGGTATTCGGAGAATTGGTAAAATCGGGTATTCCTGTCAATGAAGCGCTTGATACTGCTGTGGGAATGGTTGATAACCTGGCCATAAAGCAGCAACTGAAAACAGTAAATGCCAATATCGGCCGGGGGATGAACCTGGCAGAAGCTTTTGAGTTGACAGGACTTTATGAGAATATGTTGCTGCAGATGATAAAAGCAGGCGAAGCAGGCGGTCAGCTTGATGCAATGCTTGATAAAGTAACAGACTATTATGATATGCGTTTTCAGGATCTTATTGATAACCTGGCAGCATATGTGGAGCCGATCATGCTTTTTTTCATTGCGGGTCTTGTACTTTTGATGGCCCTGGGGATCTTTATGCCGATGTGGGATCTTGGGAAAGCGGTAAAATCCTAGTTCGGGATAAAAACCGCCTTTTAGAAAAAAGCGGTTTAAAGTCTGTGATGTTTGACGGCTCTTTCCAGATCTTCGGGTGTATCAATCCCAAAACTTTCTGTCTCCACTTCGATCATAGCCACCTTGTAGCCATGGTGAAGTGCTCTGAGCTGCTCAAGCTTTTCGATATGTTCCAGTGCGGAGTCTTTGAGGTTACAGAACATTTTTAACGAGTGCATAGTAAAGCCATAGATTCCAAGATGCCCTTTATAGTCGTCAAAATGGTGGTCTCTGGGGTAAGGGATCTTTGCGCGAGAGAAATAGAGAGCAATATCATCCGTGTCTGTGACGACTTTGACGATATTGGGATCATCGGCTTCCGGATTGCTGATACATTTGTAACAGGAGTTCATCATGATCGCTTCATCCTCTCTGTTCTTTGCGGTAAGGTCATAGATGGCCTGGACAACCGCAGTTTCTATAAACGGTTCATCTCCCTGTACATTGATAATGATCTCGTTTTCGTCCAGTCCGAGTTTCTGTGCCGCTTCATAGATACGGTCGGTACCGCTTTGATGCATTTCTGAAGTCATGACCGCTTTAATATCGTATTGATCGGCGATGTCGATAACCTCCTGAGCGTCTGTTGCGATACAGACGGCATCGATATCCTGTACAGCCATTGCTGTGCGTATCACCATCGGGATACCACCGATATCGGCTAACACTTTATTGGGGAAACGGCTTGAACCGATACGTGCAGGAATAATGATCATAGTTTACCTTTCTCTGTTAGTCTTAAAGTAATTTTACACTCTCTATGTTAAAATACACCACATTTACAAGGACGTTGATATGAAACAGGCATTATTTCTTCTTAACATGGGTGGCCCTAACAGCTTGGATGAGGTACAGCTCTTTTTATACAATATGTTCAGTGATAAAAATATCATCCCCAACCCGCTTGTACGTCCTCTGGTGAGAACGATTATTATCAAAAAAAGGCTGCATGAAGCCCAGGAAACCTATAGGGAGCTTGGAGGTAAATCTCCGCTTTATGATTTGACCATGCAGCTTGTAGAGAAGTTGAGCGGCAAGATCGATATTCCTATCTATCCGGTGATGCGTTATGTCCCGCCTTTTGCGCAGTCGGCTTTACAGGAGTGCAAGGAGAGAGGGATCGAAGAGATATTGCTTTTCCCTCTCTATCCCCAGTACTCAACGACAACTACACTCTCATCCTATGAAGATGTACTAAAGGCTTGTGAAATGATAGGCTACTATCCTAAGATAACGTTTGTGAAAATGCGTTATTATGATGATTTTGCATATATTAAAGCAAGCGCGGAGAAGATTAAAGAGGCATTGGGAGATAAAGAGAGCAGGGAGTATGACCTGATCCTCTCTGCACATGGACTCCCGGTAAGTATTATTGAAGCCGGTGATCCATACCAGAGAGAGGTGGAAGCGAATGTCAGTGCACTGAAGATCTATCTTCAGAGTGAAGGTATAGATTTCAGAAGTGTAAAGCTTGTTTATCAGTCGAAGGTCGGGCCGCAACAATGGCTGGAACCCTCTCTGGTAGATACATTGCGCAATCCGTACAACAGAAAAGTACTTATCTATCCTTTGGCATTTACCGTTGATAACTCTGAGACGCTTTTTGAGCTTGATATAGAAGCACGTGAGATTGCCAAGAAGATCAAGTATGAGGATTTTATCGTTGCGAAGTGCATGAATGACAGTGATGCCTTTGTCGAGTTTATAGCGAATAGTGTCAACGAGTACGATGCAGACACTGAAAAGTAGCGCAGAATCCCTTACCGAGGTCAACAGATCAAAGTTTATTACCTATCTTGTGCCCATGCATGCGTTTGAAGGGCTTCAGGGAAAGCTTAAAGCGGAAAATCCCAAAGCCAGTCATGTGGTCTATGCACTGCGCTATCTCAATACATACGGACAGGTTGTAGAAAACAGCAGTGATGACGGTGAACCAAAAGGGTGTGCCGGCGTGCCGGCACTCAATGTTTTGCGCGGCAAAGAGCTGATCAACTGCGCCGTGCTCATTGTACGTTACTTCGGAGGTATCAAGCTTGGGACCGGTGGAATGGCCAGGGCCTACGCGCAGGCAGTCAAGGATGTAGTTGAAACGGCTGAGCTTCAGGCGTACAAAAAGCAGCTATCCCATACTTTTGAAACAAGTTACAGTGAGGTAGAGAAGACACTGTATCGCCTAAAGCAGTTGGATATCGTGAAGTATGAGCGTGCGTTTGGTGTAGAGGGTGTAACCTGGACGATCGAGAGTGATGCCGAAACGCTAAAAGCATTTTTGCGTTTTCTTTAGCCACAGATTTTGGACAGACGATTGACAGAAAAGGGCTTATGGTGTGGTCAGCTCTTTTCTCTCCGGAGTGTCTGAGGGTAGCTTTTCACACAGTTTCTACCCTCTGATTTGGCATAGTACATTGCCGTATCCGCCTGTTTGATCAGTTTCTGCTCTTCATCGGCATCCTCGGGATAGATGGCCACTCCGATGCTTGCGGAGATATCGAGGGTAACCCCTTCAATGAGGAATGGCTGACTCAGCGTATGTCTTATCTTTTCTGCAATTTCCAATGCATATTTGCGTGCTTTGATAGAGGGTAAGAGGATCACAAACTCATCACCACCGACACGTGCTACCAAGTCGGACTTGCGCAGACAGCGGTCGATACGTTGTGCCGCGGCTCTCAGCAGTAGGTCACCGGTCTGGTGCCCATACTCGTCATTGACGTACTTGAACTTATCCAGATCTAGAAATATGAGTGCTACGACACTGTCTTCCTGGTCAGCATTGATGATGGCTTCTTTGAGATGAGCGGTGATCTGCGAGCGGTTTGGCAAACCGGTCAATATATCATGGTAGGCCATATATTTGATCTTGTCCTCCATCAGCTTTCGTTCCGTAATGTCGTATAACCATCCAAGGATTGCCGGTTTATCCTGATACTCCAGGGGAAAATAGGAGGCCAATACCCATTTTGTCCACCCTTTATCTCCAGGAGATTGAAGCTCAACAAGCTTATTGGTAATGCTTTCACCTTTATGGAGTTTTTCTGTGATATCTCTGTATACCTTCGGGGCGTAATAACCGGAGGGGATAAGCCCAATAACCTCTTGGGGCATAGTGTCCAGCAGGGAACTATAGCTCTTGTTGGCAAATACAACTTCGTGACTGACAGCATCTGTAATATGTGCAGCGATAGGACTACTCTCCAGCATTTGATGCAGTCGTACTTCATTGTCGGTTGCTTGTTTGCGTAAATGGAAATTCTCCTCGATATGATGATTCAGTTTGAGTGTACTGGATAATATAAAGAACAAGAAAAGCGTATCCATAATGCTCATACCGAAGGAGATAGGGGTGCCTTCATAGGCAAGAAAAATGATTTGCGGTATCAGAACAGCGAGCAGATAACCGATAAAAGAAACACGATCGATGAAGAGTGTAGCAGCAGCCCCTGCACTGAGACCGGCAAGTACGAATGAGACATAGATCTTGTGGGCAGGATTGTCCGTGAGAGAGAGCAGTATCCCGCCGATACCCCAGATAACTCCGGTAGCAATGGCACCGATACGGAAAAGGTTCAGCCACAAGTCTGCACTGCTCGGATCATATTTAGAGGAAGAGTACCTCCATACAATCAACAGAATCCCCCGACCCAGCAAAACCATCCCCATTGAGGTTAACCATATAGTCACCGGTTCCGGTGCAAGCACCAATGATTGAACAGCAGCAAGTATAGCAGCAAGCAGTGCACTTATGATAAGAGAAGCGAGCAGTCCTGAATAGAGTAGGCTGATCTGTTCAGAAGATAGTGTATCAATGATGTTATCCTCTGGCTGCAGATATCGCCAGGCACGTCTCTTGAGTGTGTTTAGATCAAATGAACCAGCTTCTGGCCTATGACTCTTATGCTTTTTTGTCTCTTTGTTCACGACGAGCCTTCCTCTCCATATTTTTTGAGAGTCTGCTGTAGTACAGCTTGCTGTTGGTTGCTATGTAAGTGCAATTTTACGATCTATTTAACTATTATATAAAGATTGGATAATTATGTCCAGTAACAAGCAGATTGAAAACAGTTATTTTGCCTAGGATGTGCTTTTTTGAAATGTTTTAATCATCAAAATGCTGAAGCTGAAATAGTTAGGCATGCATTCAGCATTGCTTCAAGCTATTAATATCCTTATTGTAGAGATTCGCTATGTCTCTGTAATACCCTTGCATCCTTCTCATAGACACTTCCAGTGTCTATAGAGCATCTCATCGTTACTCTGTAAGTACATCTAGTACTTACAGTGCCCTTGCGTCCTTTCTGTAGACACATTTAGTGTCTACAGAGCGTCCTCATCCTCTTCGCCTGTTCTGATACGGATCGTGTTGGTGATATCCGATACGAAGATCTTTCCGTCACCGATCTTTCCGGTTTTCGCCTGTTCTTTGATGATGTTGAGTGCCAGGTTCAGATAATGGTCGTTGCTTACCACGATCTCCAGTTTTACCTTGGGAATGAACTCTACGACATACTCCGCGCCCCTGTAGAGTTCTGAGTGCCCCTGCTGGCGGCCGTAACCCTTGACTTCTGATACTGTCATCCCTTCGATCCCTGCTGCCACCAAGGCATCTTTGACATCTTCGAGTTTGAATGGTTTGATAATTGCTTCAATTTTTTTCATAGTTTCGCTCCTTTGGTTGCATAATTATAAAATAAGTAAGCTGTCAAACGAAGACAGCCATGGGTTGATTGGACAAAAACCTTAAATACTGCGTTTGAATTCAGGATAAGCATCGATACCGCATTCCGTTGCATCGATCCCCTCGTGTTGCTCCTCGTCACCGGCACGCAGGGTGAAGATTCTGTTGATCAGAAAGATCGTCAGAAAGGAGAGAGGGAAGACGATGGATCCTACGATGACAATCGCCTTGAGTTGGGTGAGCAGGCTTGCTTCTTTTATGAAAATGCCTGCCGCAAGTGTCCCCCAGACACCGTTCACCAGGTGAACGGAGAGTGCACCGACCGGGTCGTCCATCTTCAGTTTGTCAAAGAAAGGTACTGCCCATACGACAAGTGCGCCTCCGATAAATCCGATCAAAACAGGCGTATAGATATCATAGCGGTCCGCACCGGCAGTGATCGCAACCAGTCCGCCTAGCGCACCGTTGAGCAGGACGGTAATATCATATTTTTTATATCTGAAATAGGTCAACAGCCAGCCTGCGATTGCTCCGGCAAGTCCGGCAGTATTGGTATTCATGATAGTGAGTGCGACGGTATCGGCATTCTCTTTGCTGGCAATGGAGCCTACGCTGCCGCCATTGAACCCAAACCATCCAATCCAGAGCAGGAATGCGCCGAGTGTGACCAATGGGATGTTCGAAGCGGGGATGACTTTGACTTTTCCACTGACGTAGCGGCCGTATCTTGGACCCATGATGAGGATCGCTGCAAGCAAAGCCCAACCGCCTGTCGAATGGATGACGGTAGAACCGGCCAGGTCGGTCACCCCGGAGATATCCAGCAGTGTGCCTTCAAGAAAGTTGGCTCCCCAGATCAGGTTCACAATGAGCGGGTAGATCAGCGCGCCTACAGCGATCGTAAAGAGACCCAGTGGAAGGATACGCGAGCGTTCGCTGACGCCCCCGCTCATGATATTGACCACTTTCCCGACAAATGCCATTTGGAAGAGGAAAAAGGCCCATTTGCTCATTGTGTTTTGATGACTCCATGAACCAAATGCGATCTCATATCCTATGAGCAGGAAGGACAAGGAAGCAACGGCATAGATCATTACATTGACTGTCAGCACAGAGGTGACATTCTTGGTTCTGACCAGTCCGGCCTCCAGCATTGCAAATCCGGGTACCATAAAGATGATCAGCGTCATGGCAAAGAGTGCAAAAAAAGTGTCGATCACATAACCCATTTCCATATTTAGTCCTTATCAAAAGTGATAGGGGTATTATAACTATTATTTATGGAATATCTATGGGGAAGGTGGTCTTTTTTTATACAGTGAAGGTAGATAAATTAAGTGTGATTTAAGTGTATTGTTTGTTTTTTAACCAAAAGGCCCTCTCAGAGCCTTTTGATCAGGATCATAATGCCCTTGCGTCAGCATTATAGAGACATCTAGTCTCTATAATGCTTCTCATCGTTACTTTAAGTACATCTAGTACTTAAAGTGCCTCTTCGTCCTCTTCATCGGTTCTGATACGGATCGTTTTTGTGATATCCGATACGAAAATTTTTCCGTCACCGATCTTGCCGGTTTTCGCATGTTTTTTGATCGCATCGAGTGCAAGATTGAGGTATTCGTCACTGCTTACCACGATCTCTATTTTTATCTTGGGGATGAACTCTACGATGTACTCTGCCCCCCTGTATAACTCAGAGTGGCCTTGCTGGCGACCGTAACCTTTGACTTCTGATACTGTCATTCCCTCTATCCCCGCTTCTACCAGTGCATCTTTGACATCTTCCAGTTTAAATGGTTTGATGATTGCTTCTATCTTTTTCATATAGTGTCCTTTCAGTGTAATGGGAGGCCGAACCTTAGAGGTTCATAGCCTTTTCTCCGTGTATCGCTTTATCCAGACCGATCTCTTCGGTCTCTTCATCCACTCTTGCCCCTCCGGTGACCGCTTTGGCGATGAAGTAGACAACTACCGTACCGATCAGCGTCCAGAGTCCAACTACTACGACCGACTCAACTTGTACAAAAAATTGTGCCATTCTGTCCCCTTCAGCTTTCATCGGGCCGTCCCAGAGCAGTTTTTGATCATTCAGTGCAAGTAATCCTGTCGCCAGTGCACCCCACAGACCAGCGAGAAAGTGGATACCGAATGCGTCCAGAGAGTCATCATATCCGACCATCTTCTTCAGAGATACGACACCCCAGAATGCGATTAGTGATCCGACAATCCCGATAACAAATGCCCCTCCAACGCTTACAAAACCGGCTGCCGGTGTGATTGCCACAAGACCGGCAATGATACCTGATGCGATCCCGAGAAGTGTCGGTTTTTTGAATACAACCCACTCAATCAGCATCCATGTGACGGCAGCAGCTGCAGTCGCAACGGTTGTTGTGAGTACCGCAAGTCCGGCGATAGCATTGGCACCGAATGCAGATCCGCCGTTAAATCCATACCACCCGAACCAGAGCAGTGCAGCACCCAGCGCAGTGAGGATGATACTGAAAGGTTTCATCGCAACTTTGGGATATCCGGTTCTTCTCCCGACAAGGAGTGCAAGAACCAAACCGGCCAAACCGCCGTTCATGTGTACTACCGTACCTCCGGCAAAATCAAGTGCACCCGCGTCAAATAACAGTGCTCCCTTGCCGCCCCATACCATATGTACAATAGGAGCATAGACGAGAACTCCCCAAAGGGCAACAATGACCATCCATGTAGAGAACTTCATGCGTCCGATCACAGATCCGGAGGCGATCGCTACAGTAATGGCTGCAAATGTTCCCTGGAATGTGATAAATACATAAGTAGGGTATGTTCCGCTGAGGTCACTCCAACTGATACCACTTAAGAGGAGGTGCTCGAACCCTCCGACTACATTTTGCAGCATTGCGCTGCTGTTTGTTCCAAATGCAAGAGAATACCCCGCTACAACCCATACGACGAATGCAAGTATAAATGCACCCATGACCATAGAGAAGGTGTTGAGTGTATTTTTGCTTCTTGTCATCCCCGCATAAAATAGTGCAAGACCTGCCGGTGTCATGAGCAGTACAAATGCTGTAGATACCATCATCCATGCAGTATCACCTGAATTTAGCTTATCTTCTGCAAAAGCGAAGATAGGCATCAGAATTGCTATCAGAGCTGAAAGTTTTTGTTTCATGCTTAATCCTTTACGTTTTATTACAAGACAAGTGTATCACGCAAATAGATTAATTTATAACAAAGTGTTGATTATTTTTTAATCAACACTTTGTTTAAGAAAGAATATTATTGAATAAGAGGGATCTCCAGGAGGATAGAGTGTTCTTTGAGGATGGCTTTGATCTGGTTTTTGCCGGCAAGTTCTTTAATCTCTTCATCGCTCTCTACATAGCGTCCGTTTGCTGTAATTTTGAGTCCGGCAAGGGACTCTTTTTTGTTATTGATAAGGATGTGCTGTCCAATCAGCAGTTTGAGGGAGATATCAATGGAGTCGGAACTTCTGAATGAATGAAATACTTTTCTCAGAAGTTTGGAAAAGTGGTTCTGGTCCATTTTAAACAGTGGCAGATCCTGATCTGTGAGCAGTTTCAGGGGATTATTATTCTCGGCCTGAAAGAGCGCAATATTGGCTTCAAGTAAAACGTTAATATCGGTAACAATCAATGATTCAGTTTGAAGTTTGCTTTTTGGCTGTACCGCAGGAGCATGGTAAAGCCTGAGTGATATCTCTTCTTCGTTTTCGTAACCAACGGTAATCGCATGAAACATAAATGCATCATAGGACAAAGCAAGGGAAGTCGTTTTATATCCAAAACCGGCCGATGCATAAGCAAGTGTCAGGTCATAGAGCTCTTTGGGACTTACAGAACCAAAAAGGAGTTCTGCGCTATGGTTCAAATAAAGTATCCTGCCTTCATTGTTGAACAGAACAAAGGGACTGTTATCCCATTCTACGAAAGGTTCAAAGTTGATATCCATTACAACTCCTGGTCTATATTGTGCTCATGTATTTTTTTTCTTAAGGTATTCCTGTTGATACCCAGAATCTCTGAAAGTTTCAGCTGCGATCCGAACTTTTCCAGACCCGCCTTGATCAATGGCTTTTCATAGAGTCCCAGATATTGCCGATAGGCATCGTTGCCTTCAAGATGTTTGAGAAGATAGTGGTAGAGTATTTCTTCGATATCTCCAGCTTCCATCGTATGTTTTATCAGATAGGTATAGACAGATCGTTTGAGGCTTTTGGTATTGAGCGAAAGGTCCAGAGGTATATGCTCCGTATCGATTGTGCTGTTTTCTATCATCAGTATAGATTTTGCCTCTTCGATATAACGCTCTTTGAGATAGTCGACATCTTCCTTTCTCTGTATAAGAGGAGGCATCGTGTAGATAAAGGCAAAAATATCATCGATCAGCGCACTGTTGCCCATATAGTTTGCTGTGGCGATGATACGCTTGTTGGTGAAATCAAGATCATTGAGGTTTTTGATTTTTTCAAAATTGGTAATGATCAGCTCATCGGAACCGGCAAGTGCCGTTTTAATCTTTTCCTGATCCTCTCCGGATACCATCGGGGCGTGGGGGAAGATCGATTGTGCCAAAGATTTTTTGCCGGTATACTCAGGTCCTATGATGATAGAAGAGACAAAGAGTGTTTTGGTAAGATTCAAGCCCTTGATAATGCTCTGGATCTGTTCTGATTTTGTATAAAAATATTTCATGTTTATTTTTATCTCTCCACATTGTTTAATAATTAATCATATCACAACAATCTGAATTTAGGGCATCTATGCTAGAATTATCGAAACAGGATACAGAGGTTGCATATTAAAGCGTCATTCAAGAGGTTTCACCACTATTTTAATTATCTCACTTTGGAACAGTCACTGGAATATTTTTCTATACTCGGCGGTGTAGAAGAGAACATCGAGATAGACTTTTTTGATGATCTCTTCTCTATGGTGAAGAGCAACTTTGTTGATAAGTTTAAAAAGTTCCAGAATCTCGTCTCCCCTTCCTATCTTCTTGAATCACCTTACCGTGAAATATTGATCGCTGCGGCAAGGGGTGACGGAAAGCTCTACAGTGTGCTTCGCAAAGCAAGGCTGAGCGAGAGTATAGGCGAGCAGGTGATCGATGAACTTGTGGAGCTTGGTGTCCTTGTTGTTGAGAAGTCCAGAGAGACGCCGCTCAAAACCTATCCGAAACAAAAGATTAAAAAACACCTGCGTAGCTACAGGATACAGGACAAACTCCGTTTCAGTGAGCCGTTTTTGCGTTTTTGGTTCGGTTTTGTGGAGATCTACCACAAAGAGCTGGAGGCAGGGAAGGGTGACAGGTTCCTTACAAACTTTGAGAAGCATTATGAGCGGCTGCGCACGCTGGTCTATGAGCAGCTGTGCGATGCGCTGCTCATAGAGTATTATGCGCAGCAGGGAGTGGAGATCGTTGTCTCCGGGAGTTACTGGAACCAGTACAGCGAGTTTGATATCCTGGCGGTTACGGATCAGAAAAAGATTATACTTGGAGAGTGCAAGTACAAAGAGCGCAAAGTATGCAAAAATGAACTCAGGAAGCTTATGGCAAAAGCTGAACAGTCTGGACTCGAAGTCGATACCTATATACTGTTCTCAAAAAGCGGTTTTTCCAATGAGCTGCTGCAGCACCAGGATGAAAAGCTGCTTCTCTTTGACCTTGATGACCTGAAGCTGCTGTTTTAACCTATTTTGCCTTCTCGATATTTCTGCGGTGTCTATGATAGCTTTTGGTAAAATCGTGGGTTCCCTGCTTGTTTTTCATGAAATAGAGGTAGTCTGTCTGTACCGGTTTGATCGCAGCAATGATCGCATCAAACCCTACCGCACCGATCGGTGACGGGGGCAGGCCTTTGTACTTGTAGGTATTGAAACGGCTTTTGTCGTTCCGGATACGTTCCGGTGTCACTTTGGTATGAGAGTATTTCCCATAGTTGAGTGTACCGTCCATCTGCAGGGGCATTCCCTTTTTCAAGCGGTTGTAGATAACCGAAGAGACCAGCGGCATCTCCTCGGTATTGGCTGCTTCTTTCTGGATAATCGAAGCAATAGTAAGGATCCTGAGCCACTGTTTTTCATCATAGGTTCCATATATCTTCCGGGAGATTTTTTGAAACTGGCTGGTTGATTCTTTCAAAAGAAAAGCAACCAGTTGTTCCTCATTGATCCCAAAAGGTACATAGTAGGTATCTGCATAGATTGCTGCCTCGGGATAGTCTGCATTTTGATCGTAATGATGCTGCAGTCTGCTTGCATTCAGATCCAATGTAACGGCGATATCTTCAAAAAAAAGTACTGTGGTCTCTCCTGGGATCAGCGTGATCTCCTCCATTTTCGCTTTGGCGGTAGCAAGTTGGTACAGAAAATCTATACGGTTGAGTTTTTCAGCCCCGATATCGACCCAACCGCTCTGAGGCTGTCCCAAAAAAGTTAAAATATATCTGTCAATAACACTGACCTCGTACCCCTTTTTATGGAGCTGTGATATAATATTGGTGATAGAGCCCTGGGGTATATAGATGGTTTTTTCTGTCTTCAGGGATTGGGATATATAGAAGACAACGGCGGTTATCAAAAGGATGAGAATGTTCTCAAGCAGAGGCATGATAAAATTTTTACGGAACACTCTTATCCTTTGTGTGATAGTTTTGATCGTACTTGCGGTATGGCTGAAAATAGGGATCAGGGCTGATCACCTGCATATAGGGCCGTATAAACTCTCCGGATTATACATTAAACTCGATAAAAAACTGACACTGAATGCGCATCACATCGTGATCCCCAAAAGCAAATCCAATCCTTCATTTTCTTCCATAGACGAAACGTTTGACCGTATCAAAGGAATGCTTCAAGTCTTTGAGTATGTCGCACTGCACGATATTATCTATGAAAATAACCGGATTGACCTTGTCTATGCGGATCATATACTGCATATCAATACGAAGGATTATGTGATAGCAGGAAAGATAGAGCGGATAGAGAAACGTTTTGAAGCAGAAGTACCGCTCTTTTATCTTAAAGAGAAAAAGATCTCGCTTTCGGGTAATTTGACCTACAGCCATTATGAGAACAGGCTCCATGTCTGGGGACGATACGATATGTATGGGATAGAGGGAAGTTTTACCGCAAGCAAGGTCAAAAACCGCATCTCTTTCGATATTCAGAGCGACACCTTTAATGACCTAAAACCCTTGATGGAGATACTGCCATTAAGCGATACTTTGAAGCACTGGTCGGCTGAGAGGATCCAGGCAGAACGGTATACCCTGAAATCACTGAAGGGAAGCGGCAGGATTACAGGCCGGAATTTTAAACTCGATAGCGATACGCTGACAGGTTTGGCAGAGTTGGAGAATGCGATGATCGATTTTAAAGACGGGGTGGAGCCTGTTTCTACGCCCAAAATTGTGATGGAGTACAAGAAGGGTGGTTTATACTTTGATCTCGATAAGCCGGTCTATCAGAATAGAGCATTGGACGGGAGCAAAGTCTCCATCCTTTACCTGACAGGGGGGAAGCCTACGAAGTTAAAGCTTGATCTTCAGGTGCAGTCGCCATTTGACGAGGCGATACAGAAGATACTCAAAGCCTATCATCTACAGATCCCGGTGCTGCAAAAAAGCGGTAGGGCAAAGGCATCGGTAGCGCTGGATGTGGTCTTTAAAACCGGTGAGACGACTGCCGTGATTGATCTCAATCTGGAAGATGCGAGGCTGCAGCTCTATAAGCTGGATCTCGGTATCAAGAGCGGTCATGTGCACTATGAAGAGGGTACGGTCTCCTTTGATGATGTACATTTGAAAGAGAAGATCTACAGCGGTATTGCGGAAGGCAGGGTGGAGCTCAGGAAGAAAAAAGCGGAGATAGTCGCAGATCTTGACTATCTTCACAGCGGAGAAGAAACTGATAAGAAGGCTTTTGAAATCAGGGACAGAAACCTTACCATTACTATGGATTATCGCAAAGGGATAGTTATCCATATCCCTGAACTGAAACTCTCCATCAGCGAAGAAGAGAATACTGTGCAGTTCACATTGGAAGACCTCAGTCTGATCAAACCGTTTATCAGGGACAAGGAGTTTATCCAGGAAGGCGGAAAACTCGATATCGTGACCGATGATTTCAAAACATTTACCTTCAATGGCCTGCTCTATAGAAGCACCTGTTTCTTCTATGAAGGAGATGATGTCTGTCATACCAGGGTTCCCTGCACGGGCAAGATCACGCCCCAAGGAATCGATTTTTATGCCTTTGATCAGCGTCTCTATTTTAACGAAGCAAGATCAAGGGTGACACTTGACCGGCTTCATATCGATCTCAAAAGGTTTATCGAATACCTCAAAACCCGTGAGGAGGGTACGATCATCAGGGAAAAAGCCGAGTCACTTGTCATCCTCGGAAAAGAGAGCAACCTGCGCTACGATAACTATACCCTGGTAACAGACAGTTATGACGTTGAGGTCAAACCCAATGGAGATATCAAAGCGATCGGCAGTTCTGACGGCGACATTGTGAAGTTTGAAAAGCAGGGTGAACACTTCACTTTGAATGCACTGCGTATCAAAGACAAGGTGCTGCATCCTCTGATCGATTTTAATGGACTGCAAAAGGGGCGCTATAGCCTGAAACAGTCAGGAGCTCTCGATAAGGTAATGAAGGGGAGGATCATTATAGAGGGTGGGGTAATGAGAGACTTTAAAGCCTATAACAATACGATTGCACTGATCAATACCCTGCCGGCTCTGGCTATGCTCCAGGATCCCGGCTTCTCAAAAGAGGGATTCAAGATAGAAAAAGGGGTGGCTGAGTATCAGCTCATCAAAGGGGAGAAGATTATCTTTGACTCTATCTATATCAAAGGGAAGTCCTCTACGGTTGTGGGGAAAGGGCTGATCGATTTAAAGAAGAACAGGATCGATATTCAGCTGGCGATCAAAACAGCCAAGACGTTAGGCAATGTGGTGGGGAACATTCCGTTACTTGGATATATCCTTCTGGGGGAAGATAAGAGTATGACGATAGGTTTAACAATCCAGGGAACACTTGACAAACCCAAAGTAGAAACCTCCGCGGCCAAAGAGATACTGACGCTTCCCCTGGAGTTGATCAAGCGTACGATAGAGTCTCCCCAGCAGATGATTAGGGAGACCAGGCGTACAGAAGAGGCGAATCCTAAAGAGGAGACAGTGGAGCCTACGCAGTATGACGATGAAGTCTCGTCTTCAGCAAAGGAGGAGTTGGAACTCTTTTAGGATTACATTGGTATCACTTTTTTGCTACAATGGTCTGAAAGGAGATTTGCATGAAAAGAGCAGGGATCTTTCTGTTTCTCATTTTTACATTTGCAATGACAGGTGATGTTTATACGCCTCCGAAAGGCTCTTTAGAACGAGCAGCCATCATGAATGCACTTAGGGCAGAAGTTCAAAGAACACAAAATATAGAGGTGCTTTTTATTGTGCGGATACTGAAACTCAAGGACGAATGGGCATGGACAGTCACAATGCCCGTAAGCAAAGACGGTGCCAATTGCTATGAAGATCTGATCGCGCTGTTGCATAAAGAAAAAGACAGATGGCAGGTCAAAGAGATTGTCTGTACCGAGGTTGAGATGCCGGGGTATGCCGATGATCCGGATTTCTTTGAAGGATTAGTCCAAAGATTTCCAGATGCGCCAAAAGAGATATTGACATTCGAAGAGAAGCATTAAACCTCTCCGGAGATTATTCATTTCTGAGCACGGTCAAGGGGTCGGTCTGAGAGGCTTTTTTCGCCGGATAGAGCGAGGAGAGCAGGATAATGACAGAGGTTCCGAGGATAATCAGCCCGAAATCACTCATCATAAGATCAACCGGGAGTTTTGTCGTACCGTAGACATCTGCCGGCATCGAGATGATATCAAAGGTCTTGAGGATCCATATACCAAAAAAACCAAGCAGTGCACCTACCAGAATTCCCGTACTTCCTATGATCAGTCCCAGTTTGAAAAAGATAGAGCGTATTTCTGCTTTGGATGCTCCCAGGGTACGCATGAGTGCGATCTCGCTTCTGCGGCTCATCACCGTCATCAGCAGGGAGGAGATAATGTTGAGCGAAGCCACAAGGATGATAAGCAGAAGTACTAAAAAGAGCGCCTTTTTCTCCATCTCCATTGCTGCAAAGAAATTGCCGTTTTGCTGCCACCACCCCTCTATGATCACCGACTCGGGAAGCGCAGCTCTGATCGCATCGATCTCTTTAAGAGGCTCTTCCGTATAGATATGCAGTCCGTCATAGTAGCCGGCTTCGCGCTTCAGCAGTTTCTGAAAAGCGGTGAGGGTGGTATAGATGATCGCTTTATCATAAGCCTTCAACCCGGAGTCAAAGACTCCGTCCACAACAAAGCGTTTCTGCAGAGGCATAGTGGCAAATCCTATCGCCTCCTGCTCGGAGAAGTAAAGGGTAACCTTCTCCCCTTTTGGTGCATCCATCTCGAAGGAGAGTGAGTCCCCGATAACGATCCGGTAGCTATCTTCGCTTTGGCCCCTTGCCTCTTCAAAAATATGGTTGATCCGGCTCTCTTTGTCAAAGTCGATTCCGTAAAGGAGCGACCCCTGGACGGCACCGGCATTTTTGGTGATCACCTGGGTCGTGTAATAGGGACTGATCTGAAGATGGGGGAACTTCTCCTGCAGCATAGCGATAAGTGTATCATTGGCAGCATCCTGGGTGATAGGAAGCACGGTGAGCGGGTAGTTCATCACAAAGAGACGTTTGGTGAACTCTTTCTGTGTGCCGTTCATGATGCCCATGGCGATCATCAGTACCATGACACCGGCAGAGATACCTAAAAATGCGAGCAATGCAGAGATAAAGATAAAAGGATTATCCTTATCGTATTTCAGGTAATGACGGATGATATGGTGAACAAACTCTCTATTGATCATTGGCTTCATCTCTTTTCCTTTTTCTTCTCAACAGGGAGCCGTATAGAGTTTTGGTCAGGCTAAAAGTCCTTTTTTTGGTCCACTCTGTCCGCAGCAGTTTTTGTACTTTTTGCCCGAACCGCAAGGACAGGGTTCATTGCGTTTTGGTTTTTTGGTTCCCGTGATCGGCTTATTTTTCCTGGATTCGTTCTCTTCTTCATTGTTGAGTACAGCCCCTGCTATGCTGCTGTCAAGCTCTTCTCTGATATGTTCGACCGCTGCCTCTTCTTCTTCCGGGGACTCAAAGCTGAACTGCACAAGCTGCAGGGTTTTGACCGCTTCATATTTGATGCGCTGCACCAGTTCCTGGAAGAGTCTGTAGCTGTCCTGTTTGTACTCCGTCAACGGATCTTTCTGGTTGTATCCTCTCAGGCCGATACCGGTTTTGAGCACATCCATCTCATAGAGGTGGTCTCTCCATTGCGGATCGAGTACCTGCAGGTAGAGAACCCTTTCGATCTCGTTGCGTTTGTCTGGATCGATGACAGACATCTTCTCTTCATAGAGATCTTCCATCATATTGGTAATCTTCTCTGTGATCTCTTCTGTGTCAGCCTCATTGAAGGGATCGCCTTTGATCGTGATATTGAGCTCCTCTTTGATCATAGAAGTCAGTTTTTCAATGTTGAAATCCTCTTTGGGAGTGCCGGGATAGATATCACATTGCTCCAGAAGGTGTACGATATACTCGGCACGGTTCTCTCTGATCTTTGCACCGATATCGAACTCAGGGTCGAGCAGCTGGTTTCTGAATGCATAGATCGCTTTTCTCTGATGGTTTGCCACATCATCGTATTCCAGGATATGTTTACGGGACTCATAGTGCTGGTTTTCGACTTTTTTCTGTGCTTTTTCTACCGAACGTGTTACGATCTTCGAGTCAATGTATTCACCCTCTTCGACCCCCAGTCTGTTCATGATGTTTCTGATCTTCTCTCCGCCAAAGATACGAAGAAGGTTGTCGTCAAGGCTCAGAAAGAACTGGCTCTCACCAGGGTCTCCCTGGCGTCCGGAACGTCCCCTCAGCTGGTTATCGATACGTCTGCTCTCATGCCTTTCCGTACCGATGATTACAAGGCCTCCAAGGCTTCTTACTTCATTATCGATCTTAATGTCGACACCGCGTCCCGCCATGTTGGTAGCTACGGTGATAGCACCCTTTTGTCCTGCATCCTTGATGATCTCGGCTTCTTTTTCATGGTTCTTTGCATTTAGAACATTATGGGGAATCTTCTCTTTTTTCAGCCTCTCATGAACTTTTTCTGACTTTTCGATCGATGCCGTACCGATCAGCACAGGCTGGCCTTTGCCGTGAAGCTCTTTGACTCTTTTGATTACAGCGTTCAGTTTTTCGCGTTCGGTATTATAGATCAGGTCGTTTTTATCCATTCTGGCGATGGGGAGATGGGTAGGGATGGAGATAACCTCCAGGTTGTAGATCTGTGAAAACTCTGTCGCTTCCGTCTGTGCCGTACCTGTCATCCCTGCGAGCTTCTCATAGAGCCTGAAGTAGTTTTGATAGGTGATCTCCGCAAGTGTTTGGGACTCTTCCTGGATTGCAACTCCTTCTTTGGCTTCAAGTGCCTGGTGTAGTCCTTCGGAGAACCTTCTTCCCTCGCTGAGGCGTCCCGTAAACTCATCAACAATAATAATCTCATCGTCTTTGACGACGTAGTGTACGTCTTTTTCAAAGAGATAGTGCGCTTTGAGTGCCTGGTCAAGGTGATGGGAGAGTGCGGCATTCTCAAGGTCATACATATTCTCTACGCCAAAGAGCTCCTGCGCTTTTTCCAGTCCCTGTTCGGTCATGATGATCAGACGGTTCTTCTCATCGACGATAAAGTCTCCTGTCGTCTCATCCGGTTCTCCAGGTCTGGTATCTTTCTTTTCGCCTTTTTCCAACTCCAGCGCTATTTCGTTGGCACGCTGGTAATGGTTGTGGTCCCTCTGCGTCGGTCCGGAGATGATCAGAGGGGTTCGTGCCTCGTCGATAAGGATAGAGTCCACTTCATCGACGATGGCAAAGTGGTGTTCTCTTTGTACCTTCTCTTCGATACGCACTTTCATGTTGTCACGCAGGTAGTCAAATCCGTACTCATTGTTGGTACCGTAAGTGATATCTGCGTCGTATTGCGCTTTTCTCTCTTCTTCATTGTAGATTTCAGAGGTGATACATCCTGTAGTAAACCCAAGAAAATGGTAGAGCTGCCCCATCTCCTCGGCATCTCTTTTTGCAAGGTAGTCGTTGACGGTGACGACATGGACGCCTTTGCCGGTCATCGCATTGAGTACAACAGCCAGGGTGGCAACCAGTGTTTTACCCTCACCTGTCTTCATCTCCGCGATATTGCCGTCATGCAGTACCATACCTCCGACCATCTGTACATCGTAGTGGCGCATTCCGAGTACGCGTTTTGCTGCCTCTCTTGTAATGGCAAAGGAGTCAAAGAGGACATCATCCAGGCTTTTTTCACTCTTCTGAACACTTTGTCTGAGCGCGTCGAAGGCCGCTTTGAGCGCCTCATCATCCAGCTTTTCATAGTTTGCTTCAAGCGCATTGATCTGTGCGACTTTTTTGAGATAGTTTTTTACGATCTTGTCGTTTCTTGTACCAAAGACCTTGTTGAGAACATTTTGTATCATCGTTTGTTTAGCCCCGTTTTAAAATGGAGTTATTCTATCTAAAAAGTGGTTAATTTGTCGTTATCCTCTTCAAAGTGCCAATATTGCAGGCTTTTATCCCAAAAATCTGTAGATGGCCTCTCACTTATCAAGGCTATTTTGATAAAATAAGCCAAGCAGATAGAAGGACAGCAATGAAGCGATTATGGACGTTAATGATACTCTCTGGAATCCTGGCGGCATCCCCGATCAGTATACCGGAGAATTTCAAGGCAGCATTTACACAGAGGATCACCAACCCCGATAAAAAGGTGATACATTACAAAGGAACTATACGTTTTTCAGGTCCGAAGATGCTCAAATGGGTCTATCAGGAACCTACACAAAAAGAGGTCTGTAGCAATGGGGAGAATGTCACGGTGGTCGATCATGATCTGGAACAGGTCTCCTACTATCTGATTGAGAAAGGTTTCGACCTTGCTGAGATCCTAAAAACGGCAAAACCCTACAAAGAGACCAAGACTGTCTTTATCGCTAAATATCAGGGCAGGGACTATACGATCCAGGTTGATGCCAAAAAGCGTCTTTCGCGTGTTGCCTATTATGACGATCTGGAAAATGAAGTATTGATCATCTTTGAAAAGATGCAGTATGGCAAGGGTAAACTGCCGTTTGAAAGTATGCTCTGCGAAGCACCTGCATCCTATGATGTGATCGGGGAGTAGTGATGGATAGTCTGTTAGTAAAAATGCAGGATGATTCCGCGCTGATGCTGCTGATAGGTCTGGCAGTTGTCGTCCTCCTGATCATTGTGCTGGTAGTCGTGGTCTTCTCCACCAAATCAAAAACATTGGCCGACAAGCTCTATGATCTCAAGCAGATAGAGGGTGAAAAAGATGAGAAGATCACCATACTCGAACAGGAGCTGCAGATCTATCAGCTCAGAGATGCCAGCCAGAGGCAGGAGCTTCAGCAGTTTCAGGAGACAAAAGAGGCACTGAAGCAGCTGCAGGAGGAAAAAAGTGCTCTGGATACAAGGCATAATGCGCTTGAAAAGCTGATGAGTGAAACGACAGTCAAGCTGCAAAACAGTGAAGAGAGATATGACAATCTGCTGCAGGAATACAAAACCGTGGTGGAGCTCAATGAAAAACTCAGAGAAGATAACAGCAAGTACCATACCAACAATGCAAGGCTGCTTACGAAGCTTGAGAGTGAAACACGCCATGCACAGGACCAGATGGACCTGATGAAAACACACAAGCAGGAGCTTAAAAACGAATTTGAAGCATTGGCCAAAAAAGTCTTTGAGGGCAATTCGCAGAAATTTGCCGAATTCTCCAAGGAGAATATCGATAATATGATCAAGCCTCTACAGATACAGATCGCAGAGTTTAAAAAGCAGGTTGCCGATACCTATAATGCGGAGAGCAGTGATCGGGCGGTCTTGAAGAACGAGATCCACTCCCTCAAAGAGCTCAACCAGAAGATCAGTCAGGATGCGATCAACCTCACCAAGGCGCTCAAAGGCGAAAGTAAAAAACAGGGTGTATGGGGAGAGATGGTCCTGGAGCATGTCCTTGAAGCTTCGGGACTCCGAAAAGGGTATGAGTTTGAACGCGAAGTGAGCTTGAGTACGGAGGACGGGGATATCCTCCGGCCGGATGTGATCGTGCATCTTCCCGATGCGCGCGATATCATTATCGATGCGAAAACCTCCCTGGTAGCATACGAGCGCTATATCAACGCGCACGATGAGGTAAAAAAGGCAAGCTACCTGAAGTCCCATCTTGATTCGATCAGGTCCCATGTCAATCTTCTTGCGGCGAAAAACTATGAACGGCTCAAGGAGGTCCATACACTGGATTTCATTTTTATGTTCATGCCTATCGAAGGGGCATTGGCGGTTGCGCTGGAGCATGACAGCTCTTTGTACGATGAGGCATTCAGAAAGAAGATACTTCTCGTCGGGCCGACCACGCTGCTTGTAGCGATGCGCGCGGTGGAGAATGTATGGAAACATGAACGCCAAAACCAGAATGCCAAAGAGATCGCAAGACGTGCGGGTGCAATGTATGACAAGTTTGTCGGATTTTCGGAGGATCTGCTCAAGATATCCAAACAGATCGACATGGTGCAGAGCAGTTTCAATGCAGCAAGAAATAAACTCAGTGACGGAAAAGGAAACCTCGTAAGACAGGTAGAACAGCTCAAAGAGCTTGGCGCACAGACCAGCAAGAAGATTCCCAAAGAGATCTAAAAGGATATGCAATGAATGCACAGACAGCCCAATATTCGGACCAGTTGGCCGAGTATACACAATCGCCTTCGAAAGTTTTCAAGGAAAACGGAAAACTGAAAGGAAGTTTTTATGATAAAACGCTCTATGAACTGCAGCATGAATTGGTCAAGCTGCAGCAGTGGGTGATCAAAAACAACAAGCGTCTGCTGGTGATCTTCGAAGGGATGGATATGGGAGGGAAAAGCTCGACGATCAAAGAGCTCACCACCTATCTCAATCCAAGAGAAACACGTTCCGTTGCACTTCCGAAACCCAACTCAGAAGAGTCGGGACAGTGGTACTTTCAGCGCCATATCAAGCAGCTTCCCAATGCGGGGGAGATCGTCTTTTTTGATAGGTCATGGTACAACAGGGCAGGGATCGAACAGGTATTCGGATTTTGTACGCAGGAGCAGCATGATCTTTTTTACAGGCAGGTCAACGACGTGGAGAAGCTGCTTGTGGATGACGGGATCATGGTGTTTAAGTTTTATCTGAATATCACGAAAGAGACACAGGCAAAACGTATCAAACAGAGGGAGAAAGATCCTCTCAAAAACTGGAAACTCTCCGACCTTGATTACAAGTCACATGATGCCTATGATCAGTATGTAAACTACCGCAACAAGCTGTTTAGACTCTCCGGAACGCTTGTGGTACCGTGGATAGAACTGCAGGCAGACGATAAAAAACGCGCAAGGCTCAATGCACTGCGTTTCCTGCTCTCAAATATCTCCTACGAGAAGAGAGACATGGATGTGATCAGAGGGGTAGATCAAAAGATACTTACACTTCATTCATAAATAAAAGTAAATAAAGGAATCATTATGGCAAATGTAACAATCTGGCACAATCCAAAATGCAGCAAATCAAGAGATTCATTCAAGCTGCTTGAAGAGAGAGGGATCGATGCAGAGGTGATCAAGTACCTTGATACACCTCCGACAAAAGAGGAAATCAAAGAGGTCTTGAGGATGCTGGGGATTGCTCCGAGAGAGCTGATGCGCACCAAGGAAGCGCTCTACAAAGAGTTGCATCTTGATGAAGAGATGGATGATGAAAAACTGATCGAAGCGATGGTCTCAAACCCCAGGCTGATTGAAAGACCGGTCGTGATCAAAGAGGGGAAAGCAGTGATCGGCCGTCCACTTGAAAAAGTGGTCGAATTGATTTCTTGATTTTTTATGTTAAAATTCGACCCATTATTATTTAAAGTAAGGAAAGCAGATGCTTAGTACAGTCAACTTAACACAACGCTATGGAAAACGTGTACTATTTGACAAGATCAATATTACGTTGGATGTGGGTAAGCGCTACGGGCTTATCGGCGCCAACGGTGCAGGAAAATCGACATTTTTAAAGATCCTTTCAGGAGAGATAGAGCCTACGGACGGTGAAGTACAGATACAGCCGGGGCTCAGACTGGGCGTGCTTGGACAAAACCAGTATGCGTTTGAGAACTTTACGCTCAAAGATGCCGTACTTTACGGAAACAAAAAGCTTTATGATGCCCAGAAAGAGAAAGAAAAGCTTTATATGGAAGGGGACTTCGAGAATGACGAGGTCAATAACCGTCTGGCAGAGCTTGAAATGATCTGTGCGGACGAGGATCCGACCTATGAGTCGGATGTCCATATCGAAAAACTGCTTGAGGCGCTGGGGTTCCCGGCAAGCCAGCATGATGACCTGATGAGTTCGATCACCGGTGGGGACAAGTTCAAGATCCTGCTTGCACAGGTACTCTTCCTTAAGCCCGATATCCTGCTGCTCGATGAGCCTACCAACAACCTCGATATCGAAACGATCGGATGGCTGGAAGAGGAGCTCAAACGCCATGAGGGTACGATGGTCGTGATCTCCCACGACAGACACTTCCTCAATGGTGTCGTCACGCACATCCTTGATCTGGATTTTCAGAATATCCGTGAATTTACCGGGAACTATGATGACTGGTATATCGCGGCAAACCTGATCGCCAAGCAGGCTGAAGCAAGCAGAGGCAAAGCTCTTAAAGAGAAAGAGGAGCTAGAGAAGTTCATCGCCAGATTCTCTGCAAACGCATCAAAAGCGAAACAGGCGACCAGCCGCCAGAAACAGCTTGAAAAGCTTGATATCCAGGAGATCAAACTCTCATCCAGACGTGACCCTTCGATCATGTTCAAGCCGCACCGTGATATCGGCAACGAGGTGCTCGAGGTAACAGATATCGCAAAGAGTTACGGGGATGAGAAAGTACTTGAAAATATCTCTTTCAAAGTCAACAAGGAAGACAAGATCGCCTTGATCGGTTCCAACGGTGCAGGTAAAACAACGCTGCTTGAGATACTGATGGGCAAACTCAAAGCGGATAGCGGAAGCTATAACTGGGGGCAGACAATCTCTACGAGCTACTTTCCGCAAAATACGACCGATCTCGTGACGGGGGATATAGAACTGCCACAATGGATCCAGGGCTTTGATCCCAAATGGCATATCGATGAGATCCGCAAGACACTTGGCCGTATGCTCTTCACCGGTGAGGAGCAGAAGAAAAAGGTCGATGCGTGTTCGGGAGGGGAAAAACACCGTGTGATGCTCTCCAAGATGATGATGGACAGTGCCAACTTCCTCGTGATGGATGAACCCAACAACCACCTTGACCTGGAAGCGATCGTTGCACTGGGTGAAGCACTGCATGACTATCAGGGCGGTGTGATCTGTGTCACACACGACCGTGAACTGATCGATGCCTTTGCGAACCGTATCATCAAACTGAACGAAGATGGCACGATGATCGACTTCGAAGGGGATTATGAAGCCTTCGTGGAGCAGTACGGCCACTAAGAAAGGGCTTTGCCCGTTAGCGTTCAGCGTTTAGTGCTGGGCGCTGAGAGGATGTAATATAAAAATTACTTCCTTTTTTTTTCGCTCCCACGATTTCGTGGGAGTGTATAGGAGAGCCTGCATACAAAAATAAGTGAATCGTGCTATAATCACCCATGGGAAGAAACAGATATAGAATATACGAACCTACACATCCGCACTTTATAACCTGTACAGTACTTAACTGGATACCGATCTTTACCAATCAGGAGAGTGTAGATATCATTATCGATTCACTCAAGTATCTTCAAAAGAGTGACAATCTCACTATCCATGCCTATGTGATACTCGAAAACCATCTGCATCTCATCGCCAAAAGCAATGATATCACTCAAAGTATGGCAAGATTTAAAGCACATACGGCAAGAACATTTATCAAACTGCTTACAGAAAAAAATGTCACCACCATACTCGAGCAACTGAGATAGGTGAGATGCAGAGACTACGACTTTGGTTCTTGGGTATTGCTTCCACCTATCGGTGGTGTTGGTCTCTTACGATTGTTTTACCTTGGATATGCGCTACACCTACGGAGAGGTGGAGCGAGAAGAGGGGTGTTCTGCAAGGGAAGCACGTTGCTTCATTATCTCTTTTGCATGATCTGTTTGCATTTTCCTGTTGTGTACACGGATCGTTTGATAATATTCCGAAGCAGCTACTCTTTTATATGCAGTTTTATTTGGTATAACAGCGAAATTTAGGGGATTCTGAATCAAGTTCAGAATGACAATACCCTATTTTTTATGTTCTTTCACAGTCTCAGGACAGGTGGAACCAGACAAACATTCCATATCGGGAGATATGGAACGAGAGAGAAGATTTATCTTCGATCTCTGTGATCTCTAGAATCTTTTCTAGAATCTCTACGATCTTTTCTGGAATCTTTTCTTGGATCTCTGCGATCTTTTCTGTAATCTTTTCTGTGATCTCTACGATCTTTTCTGTAATCTTTTCTGTGATCTCTGTGTCTTCTATCGTAATCTCTTCTGTGATGATCACGATACCCTCTTCTGTAGTAACGTCCGCGACAGTATTTGCGACCTTTGTAATAGTAACATCCGTTACGCCAATGCCCACCATAGTAATATCTACCATTATGATAATAATAAGGTCTATCATCATAATAACGGGGAGCACTATATACCCCTACTATCTCAGCGATAATTCCAGGAGGTGCAGCAACCGCCTTCGTGGTACCCACCGAAAAAAATAATAACATACCAGTAATTAAACCGATTGCGCCAAAATGCTTGATTTTTATTCTAATCATAACAAACTCCTTTAGTGATTTGTTCTCTATTATAACAAAAATTTGTATGCTTTGTGTGATAATGCGAACTTTTAAGGGCACTATCAACTTTATTTTACACTATCTTATTTTACACTATCCAAAGGGTTCAAAATCTTATTGTATAGAATCTGAATGTACTTACTTAGGAGCCATGTTTTTTATTATAGGTTCATTAATTGTTGGATATAAAATTTATAAATGGCAAAAAGAAAAAAGGAATAAATTATGAAAGATATTCTCATTGGTTTAAGTGTAATAGGATTTGTGATTATCGGGACCTTGTTATCATTGATAGCACTGTATGCTTCTCCTGATGATAAAGTACACTTTACTGAAGCCAGCTATATTTGGATAGGGAATGCCATAGCTATTTTCGGGTTATTGATGTATTTTAGAAAGAATTGAGATCTGGAAACGGGGGGGGATGTGTGCGTACCTCCAGAGAGGTACGTATCAGTTAATGTTTGTATAGACGTGCTGTACGTCATCATCCTCTTCGAGTTTATCGATAAGAATATCCACTTTCTCCATCTGTTCATCAGTCAGATCGATCGGTGCATTGGCAACATACTCGAGTGAGGCTTTTGTTACTTCGATCCCTCTCTCTTCAAGGGCCTTGCTCAGTTCGCCAAATGAGGTAAATTCACCATAGATTCTGACGATCGCTTTGTCGTCACCGTTCTCCTGCGGTTCGATATCCTCTTCGATGCTCTCCAAACCATAATCGATCAGGTCAAGTTCAAGCTCTTCGATATCCATATCGGGAGTCTTGTCGAACGTAAAGAGAGATTTTCTTGTGAACATAAAGCTGAGTGAGCCTGAGGTAAGCATCTCCCCGCCGTTTTTGTTGACGATCGCCTTGACATTGGCCACGGTTCTCGTGTTGTTGTCTGTGGCGCACTCTGCGATGATCTGTACACCGAAAGGTGCTTTGATATCATAGGTGATCTCTTTGAAGTCTGCCGCATTCTTTTCAAAGGCTCTTTTGATCGCCGCGTCGATATTGTCCTTTGGCATATTTTGTGCCTTGGCATTGAGGATCGCCGTACGAAGCTTGGAGTTCATATCGGGATCCGGGGAACCTCCCTCTTTGGCTGCCATTGTGATACTTTTCCCCAGTTTCGGGAAGATACGGGACATTGCTCCCCATCTTTTCATTTTTGCCGCTTTACGGTACTCAAACGCTCTACCCATAAATCTTTCCTTCATCATGAATTAGTGCTGTGATTATATCCCGATTTGGCTTAAGTCAATTCCGAAGGATGCACAGGTAGAATAGCCGCATGAAATTAAAAGAGATACAACTAACCAACCCCTACCTGAAACTTCCGCCGCTCTGTTATGACAGGGTGAAACCCTCACCGCTGCATGGCGCCTACCTGATCCATGCCAACCCTGCGGTCGCCAAAGAGCTGGATATCGACCGGGATGAACTCGATACCGAACACTTTACAGCCTTTGTAAACGGTGCATTGGAGCTGGAGGGGAGCGATCCCTTCGCCATGTGTTATGCCGGGCATCAGTTCGGTTTCTTTGTGGAACGCCTGGGCGATGGCCGGGCAGTCAATATCGGGACGATCGCCACACCGGCGGGGAACATGCATCTGCAGCTCAAGGGTGCAGGGCTTACGAAGTATTCGCGTGACGGGGACGGGAGGGCGGTCCTGCGCTCTTCGATCCGCGAATACCTGATGAGCGAAGCGATGCAGGGGCTGGGCATCCCTACGACCAGGGCGCTGGCGCTGATAGGCTCAGGCCACTCGGTCTACAGGGGAGAGTGGGAGAAGGGGGCGATCGTGCTGCGTGTCTCTCCCTCCTGGGTGCGTTTTGGTACCTTTGAATACTTTGCACACCACAAGAAGTACGAGGAGCTCAAAGCATTGGCTGACTATGCGATCGCCGAATCCTACCCGCATCTGCTCGGTGAAAAAAATCTTTACGAGCTCTTCTTTACAGAGGTTGTGGGGAAAACAGCGATGCTGATGGCACAATGGCAGGCAGTCGGGTTCAACCATGGCGTGATGAATACGGACAATATGTCCATCCATGGCCTGACCATCGACTATGGGCCGTATGCCTTCCTGGATGACTATGATTTTCAAAATATCTGCAACCACACCGATACCTACGGGCGTTACAGTTTCGGAAGCCAGCCGAATATCGGAGAGTGGAACCTCAGGGCATTGATGGTCGCACTCACTCCGCTTGCAGATGAAGGGCGTATGGTGCAGATACTTGACAAACACTATGCAAAGCTCTATACGGAACACTATCTCTACCGTATGGGCAAAAAACTTGGACTGGACAAACCGGAGCAGGAGGATATCGAACTGGTCAGGCATCTGCTTGGCATGATGCAGGGGCTGAGTGTGGACTATACGCTCTTTTTCAGGACCCTCAGCCGGTATGAAGGAGAGAGGACGGAGATGCTGAGAATAGGGCTCTATCATCAGCCGATGCATGATTGGCTGGATGCCTATGATGAGCGGTTGAAACGAAACAGTACCACCACAGAGGAGCGTCATCAGAGTATGCAGCACACCAATCCGAAGTATGTGCTCAAAAACTATATGCTCCAGGAAGCGATCGATGCTGCGGAAGCGGGGGACTTCACTATCGTCGACCAGCTCTTCAAGCTTGCCCAGATGCCGTATGGGGAACACCCCGAATGCGAAAGATGGGCAGGGGCAACGCCTGAGGAGTTCAAGAACAAGAAGCTCAGCTGCAGTTCGTAGAAGCTATAATTTCGAAAATGGATTGAGGAGTGAGAAATGACCCTGGAAGAAGTACAAAATATCATCAGAGAAGAGGTGGGCGTACTGCTTTACTTCTCCGGAGAGCGGTGCAGTGTCTGCCATGCGCTGAGACCGAAGTTCAAAGAGCTCTTTGACGAAGAATTTCCGTTGATCAGACAGATCTATCTGGACGCGCATGAAAACCCTGAGATCTCTGCACACTATCAGGTATTCTCTGTACCGACGATGTTGGTCTTTCTGGACGGCCGTGAGTTTGTCAGAGAGGGAAGGACGGTGAGTATGTATCAACTGAGCGAGCAGCTGACGCGTCCGTATAAGATGATGACGGAGTAGTCAAATAATTTTTTTATATTCATTTTGTCTATTTTTTCTAAAAAAGTAGGAAGAAAAACATTGAAGTTACAACTTGTGTTGTATGTTACTTTTTAGAAAAGTAACCAAAAGCGTCAGCTCTCTCGAATCGCTTCGCTTTCAAGGTCGTTCGGGCTGACAGATTATTTATTAATGAGGTGAAGGGTATTTTGTTAATACGTTAAATTTACCGTTTCGTGACGATAGAGATATTCTCAAACCCTTTTTCTTTGAGTGTATCGATGATGTTGACAAAGCTCTGAAACTCTGACTTCTGGTCTGCATGGAGTGAAATGATATCTTTTTTGGGATCAAGTTCAAGCAGTCTCTCTTTGATCTCTTCAAAAGAGAGCGGCTCTTTGTTGTAGAAGTACTCCCCTTTCTCGTTGATCGCAATGGTGATACTCTTTTTCTCTTCCTCTTTTTTGCTGCTGGCTGTGGGAAGATCCACCTTGATCGCCTGGTTGGTCACAAAGGTTGCCGTGGCAAGGACGATGACCAGAAGTACAAGCACGATATCGATGAACGGTACGACGTTCATCTTATCAAAGGATTCCCTTCTCATGCCTTGAGCCTTCCTTCATCTCTGGCGATCTCCCATTCCGCCAGCTTTCTGTCTACCTTGGTGATGAGCGCATTATAGAGTACTGTAGCAGGAATCGCAACGACAAGGCCGGCAGCTGTTGCTTTCAGCGCCAAAGCCAGGTGCTTCATGATCTCGGCAGGGTTGATAGTGTCCTGCTGTGATCCGATAATATAAAAAGTAAGGATGATGGCAATTGTTGTTCCGAGCAGTCCGATATAGGGCGCATTTGAACCGATAGAAGCAAGGGTCGGAAGACGTTTGGTCAAATCAAGTTCAAGTGCATTTTTATGGCTGTAGGATTCGATCTTGACCGAACGGTAAAAAAGCGCACGCTCAATGGCAAACATAAACGTGATAAAACTGAGAAAGAGAAGCAGGCCGATCACCCCGTAATCGACGATATCTTTGATCTGATCAATTGGCATATATTTCCTTTTAAAATCATTGTCATACTATATAGCAGTGAATTATAGGCAAAATATGTTAAAAGTGTGTTAATCCCCTGTTTTATCGCCAAAATCAAAAATAAGCCGTTTCAATATAAATATTATGTTAATCAAAAAAATAAAAAAGTGCAAAAATCGCCATAAATGGGCTTAAATGCCGATTTGAGCCATTTTTATATCTTTTTGTTACCTCTACTTGGATAAAATATACCGATTATAATGAAAGGAAAAAGATGTCTGATCTATTTGAACGTAATCAAAATGTTGAAGAAGTTTTGATTGAAGAGAGTATGAAGGGGTCATACCTCGATTACTCAATGTCCGTCATCGTCGGTAGAGCACTGCCGGATGCGAGAGATGGATTGAAACCTGTACATAGACGTATCCTCTATGCGATGAATGATCTTAGTCTTTCACATAGAAGCCCGTACAAAAAATCGGCACGTGTGGTCGGGGATGTGATCGGTAAGTATCACCCTCACGGTGATACAGCGGTCTATGATGCACTTGTACGTATGGCACAGGACTTCTCTATGAAAGAGCCCCTGGTAGACGGACAGGGTAACTTCGGTTCTGTCGACGGCGACAATGCTGCGGCGATGAGGTATACAGAATCACGTATGACCAAGATGGCCGAAGAGCTGCTTGAGGATCTGGAAAAAGATACAGTGGATTTTGTACCGAACTATGATGATAGTATGACAGAGCCGGATGTACTTCCCAGCCGTGTACCAAATCTCCTGATCAACGGTTCAAGCGGTATCGCGGTCGGTATGGCTACCAACATCCCTCCTCATCGTCTGGATGAGGTGGTGAATGCCCTGACTTACCGTATCGAAAATCCTTCGGCAACGGTGGAAGATGTCATGGAGAAGATAGAGGGACCGGATTTTCCTACCGGCGGTATCATTTTCGGGCGCAAAGGGATTACCGATGCTTACCTTACGGGGCGCGGACGTATCAAAGTGCGGGCAAAGACACATATCGAAGAGAAGCGTCAAAGGGAGGTGATCATCGTCGATGAACTTCCTTACCAGGTGAACAAATCCCGCCTGATCGAAAATATCGCACAGCTCGTACGCGACAAGCATATCGAAGGAATCTCAGAGATCAGGGATGAGTCCGACAGGGAGGGGATGCGTATCGTCATCGAGCTCAAGCGTGACGCGATGAGCGAGATCGTACTCAATAACCTTTTCAAAAGTACGCAGATGCAAGTCACTTTCGGGATCATCATGCTTGCGATTAACAATAAAGAGCCTAAGGTATTCAACCTGCTTGAGCTTCTGGATATCTTCCTGAAACACCGCAAAACGGTAGTGATCAGAAGAACGATTTTTGATCTGGAAAAAGCACGTGCCAGAGCGCATATACTTGAAGGTCTCAAGATCGCTGTGGATAATATCGACGAAGTGATCAGAATCATCCGGGCAAGTGCAGATGACAATGAGGCAAAAGAGAGTCTGATGAACCGCTTTGCACTCTCAGAAATTCAGGCAAAAGCGATTCTGGAGATGAGACTAAGACGTCTGACAGGGCTGGAAATCGAAAAGATCGAAAATGAGCTGGCAGAGCTGCGTAAGCTGATCGCGGAACTTGAAGCGATCCTGAAGTCTGAAGAGAAAATCAACGAGATCATCAAAAATGAGCTTATTGAAGTAAAAGAGAGATATTCCAAACCGCGTTTGACAGAGATCGTAGATGACTATGATGATATCGATATCGAGGATCTTATCCCGAACGAGCCGATGGTTGTGACGATTACACACCGAGGCTATATCAAACGTGTACCTGTGACGCAGTATGAAAAACAGCATCGCGGAGGCAAAGGGAAAACAGCGGTAACGACCTATGATGATGACTTTATCGAGAAGTTCTTTATCTCCAATACGCACGATACCTTGATGTTCGTAACAGACAGAGGTCAGCTCTACTGGCTGAAAGTCTATAAGATCCCGGAAGGGTCACGTGCAGCGAAAGGTAAAGCTGTCGTCAACCTGATCAGCCTCCAGGCAGATGAGAAGATCACGGCGATCATCCCGACGACTGACTTCAATGATGACAAGAGCTTGGTATTCTTCACGCAAAACGGTATTGTGAAGCGTACGAACCTTTCTGAGTACTCGAACATCAGAAGCAATGGGGTAAGAGCGATCAACCTTGATGATGATGATGAACTGGTAGAGGCAAAGATCGTAACACCTGAGACCAAATGGCTTTTCGTTGCAACGAAAAAAGGTATGTGTATCCGGTTTAAAGTCGAAGATGCCCGTGAGATCGGACGTGTGTCACGCGGTGTAACGGCGATCAAGTTTAAGATCAAAGATGACTATGTCTGCGGTGCGACGACGATCGAGAACGAAGAGGATGAACTTCTGATGCTTAGCGAGAAAGGACTTGGCAAGCGTACGACTGCAAGTGAGTACCGTGAGCAGAACCGTGCCGGCAAAGGGGTGATCTCTATGAAGCTTACGCCGAAAACCGGTGATGTCGTGGGTGTGGTATTTGTAGAGGACGATAAAGACCTGATGTGTCTGACAAGTGCGGGCAAGATGATCCGTGTGGATATGGATCAGATCAGAAAAGCGGGACGTAATACGTCGGGTGTAAAAATCGTGAGTGTAGAAGCGAAAGATAAAGTAGTGAGTCTTGCAAAATGTCCGAAAGGCGATGAGCCGAAAGATCTGGATGTGGTTGCAGATGAAAATATGGAACAAATAGATAATACATTAGGATTGGAATAGAATGACAAGAAATAAATTTCAGTATAGGGAGACACTAAATGTCGAGTCATAAAACTTATAACGTAGCAGTTGTTGGTGCATCAGGTGCAGTAGGTGAAGAACTCTTTAGGGTACTTGAAGAGGTCAATTTCCCGGTAGGGAATCTGCTTCCTTTGGCAAGTGCCAGAAGTGCGGGTGAAGAGATTGAGTTTAAAGGCAAAACGTACAAGATCGAAGAGCTCACTGAAAGAGTTTTTGAAGGACGTGATATCGATATCGCGTTTTTTTCAGCAGGCGGTAGCATCTCGGCGCAGTATGCAAAGTTTGCAGTAGAAGCCGGCGCTGTAGTGATCGACAACACTTCCCACTTCAGAATGGACCCAAAAGTACCTCTGGTCGTGCCGGAAGTAAACCCGGAAGATATCGAACGCTGGGAAGACACCGGGATCATCGCAAATCCCAACTGTTCAACGATCCAGATGGTACAGCTGCTTAAACCGCTGTATGACCTTTACGGCGGCATCAAAAGAGTAGATGTCAGTACCTACCAGGCGACTTCAGGAGCCGGGAAAAAAGGGATGGAGGAGCTGGTACGCCAGATGCAGGACTTCTTTGCCTTCAGACTGAGCGAGAGCGAATGTAGTGCCTTTGCGCACCAGATCGCGCTCAATGTCATCCCGCAAATCGATGTGCCTCAGCCGAACGGCTATACCAAAGAAGAGATGAAGATGGTCAATGAGACGAACAAGATCATGCATTCAGATTTTGCAGTCTCGGCAACCTGTGTGCGTGTACCAGTACTCAGAAGCCATTCAGAGTCGATTACGATCACCTTTGCCGAGAATATTGATGTGAACGTAGAAGCGGCAAGAGAGGCATTGGCAAATTTTGAGAATGTCAAAGTAATCGATAATCTTGAAAAGAGTGAATACCCGATGCCAATGACAGCAACAGATACGGATTATACCTATGTGGGGCGTATCCGGAAAGATAATTTCGCGCACAACATCCTTCATATCTGGGGGGTCGCCGACCAGGTAAGAGTCGGTGCAGCAACGAATGCCGTGAGAATCGCGCAAAAATGGATCAAACTTGAGGAGAACGCATAATGCTGGAAACATTATTTGAAGGTGCGATCTGGCGAAGCAGGTTTATCGTACTGCTGGCAGTGGTTTTTGGGCTACTCGGGGCGATCATACTGTTTGTTGTCGCATCACTGGACATCTGGAATGTGGCAGTCACATCGTTTCAGGTGGTGACGCATGCGATACCCCACCTTGAACATTTTCATGAAGATGTGGTTGCCGGTATTATCGGGGCGGTGGATCTCTATCTGATCGCCGTGGTGATGTTCATCTTTGCTTTCGGTCTTTATGAGCTATTCATTTCCGATATCGATGAAGCTCAAGGCAGGAATGGTTCGCAGCTGCTTGCGATCAGTAACCTTGATCAGCTGAAAGACAAGATCGCGAAAGTCATCGTGATGGTACTGGTGGTAAATTTCTTCCAAAGAGTACTGCACACAGAGTTCAAGACACCTATGGAGATGATGTATTTTGCGATCTCCATTGCTGCATTGGCAGTAGGATTATATTTTTTGGGTAAAGTAGGAAAACATTAATGAGCAAGATATTTGTAGATGCGTGTTTTGGGAATGAGACACCCTATACGCCGGTTTGGATGATGAGACAGGCGGGACGATACCTGCCAGAGTATATGGCAGTGCGTGGTGAAGCAGGCAGCTTTCTCAACCTCTGCCACGACCCGGAAAAAGCGGCAGAGGTAACGATCCAGCCCCTTGATATCGTCGGTGTGGATGCTGCGATCCTCTTCAGCGATATTTTGGTGATACCCGATGAGATGGGGATGGACCTCTCTTTTGTGAAAGGGGAAGGGCCAAAGTTCAGCGACCCGGTACGCACACAGGAAGATCTTGACAGACTTGTCGGCGGTGAAGAGGCAGCAAGCAAGCTCACCTATGTCTATGAGACGATCAAACTGCTTAGAGAACAGCTGGATGCAAGAGCTGATGAGAAGGCGCTGATAGGATTTACCGGCGCACCCTGGACGCTTGCAACCTATATGATCGAGGGGCAGGGGACGAAGACTTATAACATCTGCAAAAAGATGATGTATTCCAATCCCGAACTGCTTCACAATATCCTTGCTAAAGTGACCGAAGTGGTCAAGCTCTATATGGAGAAGCAGATCGAGTCTGGTGTGGATGTCGTGCAGATCTTTGACAGCTGGGCGGCAGCGATCGAACCTGGCAAATATGACGAGTTTAGCTGGAAATATATGGTGGAGATCTCCGAGTACCTGAAAGAAAAGTATCCGCATATCCCTGTGATCATGTTCCCCAAGGGAGTGACGGCATTTATCGAGCGCGGCCTGGTCTATGGAAACTTCGATGTGTTCGGCGTTGACTGGGGGACACCGATGGCGCTGGCAAAAGAGAAACTGGGAGAGAAGTATGTGCTCCAGGGCAATATGGAACCATGCCGTCTTTATTCGCAGGAGGCGACCACTGCATGCGTGGAGGCGATCCAGAAGACCATGGGGGGCAAAAGACATATCTTCAACCTCGGTCACGGGATCCTGCCTGATGTACCGGTGGAAAATGCAAAGCATTTTGTGAGAGAGTGCCATAGGGTTTCGGGAAAACAGTAGTTTTCTCGAAACAGGGTTCAGCGGTAGGGGCGGATCGTCGTGTCCGCCCCTACCGCTGAACTCTGAACACGTACAAGTTGAAATAGAAGGATATCTTAACCAATGAGTTCTGAACACTATATGCTGAACCCTGAACGCTCAATCAGCACTCAGCACTTTCATAGTCTCGTCGAAGAGTGCGAGATGGGGATCGTCGGGCACAAAGTCTTTGTCCGGCTCAAAGATATCCCCATGTATCTTTCGCAGAAAACCAGGGATAGCATCCGCAACCGCTACAGCCACTCTGTCGAAGTGGGGTTGAGTACGGAGTATATGATGAACCATATCAGCCGCCAGTTGGGGGATGATGTCAACCTGAATTTTTTTAATGTCGCCAAGATCGTAGGGATGCTGCACGACATTGGGCATACCGCATACAGCCATGACGGCGAAGTGATCCTTGACAGGATGATCGGGGAAGCTTCTTCCCACTTTGAAACGCCCATCCGTTTCAATGCCAATCTCAACAACTTCCGGCGTATCGAAAAGTATGAGCTCTATGAGGTCCTTCCGCAGGATATCAGGGAGTATGCGCTTGCCTCACTGCTCAAGCGTGCCAAAGAGCTGAGAGAGTATCCGGAGTATCATTATCTCAAAACGTATCAGGAACGTGCGATCAAACTGGAGGAGGAGTATCTCACTTCCAAAGGCATCAGGATAGAGAATAAAACAGGCAAAACGATCCTTTGTCAGGTGATGGACCTGGCGGATGAAAACCGCTACAGGGTGACCGATATCATCGACTCGCTCAATATCTACTCCAAAGGTAAGCTCAAAGAGATCCTCAAGGGAATGATCAGAAGCGAAGTTCGGGTGAAGGAGCTTAGAAAACTGGTGCATATCAAAACGATAGCGCTTGAAGAGGTAGAGGGAATTCACTTTGAAAAACTCAGGATCAAAGATCTGCTTATCGCGCTGCTTGAACGCTCCAGCAATGCCAAAACAGAGTTCCAGAATGTGATGAACACGCTCTCTATGGCATTTAACCGCAATTTCCGGTTAGACGAAAACGGCAAACTTGTACCGATAGATGAAGAGATAGAAGCACTGCGCAGCGACTTCCAGCGTATCGCGGCAAAACATATCTGGGGTTCAAAGCGGGTAGAGAAGATCAAAAAGCCGTATAAACACTATTTTACTACTGTAGCAGACTACTTCATCAACCAGGAGTTTGAACCGGAGCTGATCGACAGCAATACCTACAAGGAAGCACTGATTGAACTAAGAAAAAGAGAGGACTATGATACAGATGCAAGACGTGAAGAGTTGATCCTGATACGCAACTTCCTCGGAGGGCTGACCAATGCCAAGATCATAGAGCTCTATAAGCGGATCATGCTAGTGAAGTTTGAAGCGAAATTAGGGTATAAACTGGAAAAACGCGAGACACTGATAGAGAAGAATTCGGTGAAAAATTTGAAAAAGAAACTGGACAAGTATCGTCAGCGGTTGAGTATAAAGGAGCAGTGAATGTCATCGATTATTTTTGGGCCGGTATACTCCCGGCGCTTTGGAAAATCTCTGGGGATTGACCTCAGTCCTTCCAGGAAACAGTGCAATTTTGACTGTCTCTACTGCGAACTTGAACCTGCCAAGACAATGGACCATTTTGAAGATGTTATTAGTGTCGCAGAGGTCATGGAGGCTTTGAAAAAAGCGCTGAAAGAACACCCGGATGTCGACTTTATTACTCTGACGGCAAACGGTGAACCGACGCTCTACCCCCATCTTTCCGAACTGATCGATGAGATCGACAAGATCAAAGGGGAGATCAAAACCCTGATCCTTTCCAATGCCGGGACGATCGATGATCCCAAGGTACAGGAGGCACTTCTGAAGCTTGATGAGGTGAAGCTCTCCCTGGACTGTGCGACGCAGACCTGTCTGAAAAAACTGGACCGGGCACATCCTGGCATCGAAGTCGAAAATATCAAAAGGGGGATGCTGGCGTTCAAGTCCAGGTATCAGGGCCCATTGATCGTTGAGATACTTGTCGTGAAAACACTGAATGACAAACCCGAAGAGATCGCCCTGCTCAATGAATATCTTCTCAAGCTCCGTCCGACACGCATCGACCTGGGAACGATCGACAGGCCGCCTGCCTATGATGTCAAGCCCCTCAGTTACGAAGAGTTATTGGCGCTTTCAAAACAGTTTGATGCTTCACTGCCTCTTTATATCGTCTCGCGCAGAAAGTCAGAGGCAAGAGCTTCCAGCTATACGAATGACGAGATACTGGAAACTCTGGCGATGCGACCCTTAAGTCCGGATGATATCGAAGTGCTTTTTGATGAAGAGAGTCAAAAGAAGGTTGAAAAACTCCTGAATGAGGGAAATCTCAAAATCATTGAGAGTAATGGTGTGAAATTTTACGTTTTAGCTTAAAATTGCTTGACAATAAAGCTAAAAACCACTATAATCTCACCCACCAAAAAAGGTGTTACTTTTAAATTATTCCGGATTAGCTCAGCGGTAGAGTAGATGACTGTTAATCATTTGGTCGCTGGTTCGAATCCAGCATCCGGAGCCATTACTTTTCGTAAACACTTTTTTTAAACTTCATAACTGTTCCGGATTAGCTCAGCGGTAGAGTAGATGACTGTTAATCATTTGGTCGCTGGTTCGAATCCAGCATCCGGAGCCACTTACTTAAAACTTAATTCGCATTCCATTAAAACGCCCATTCAAATCATAAGTGCAATTCCACCTCAATTAAGCAGCTGATGCTTTAGCAACTTCATAACTAAGTCACATCAACTAACATTGATTTAACAAATTTTATCTATAATTTTTTATTAAAGTGATTATATCACTGCCCCTTCGGGAAGAACGAGAAGAAGCAATCTGCAAGCAAAAAAATCTTTGCATTAACCAGTGAGTCCTACAGATTTTTTCACTCACATCTTACTCCTTCTCGTTCTTTTAAATTTTTAGGTATTTGGTCGGTGCGGTGATAAGTTTTAGTATGGGGCTACTGTAAGGCATTTGGCTTATCTAAACTAATTTATACATACGGATGGTGCGGTATATGAAGATGAGTGATATTGAATTATTTAAAATGTTATCTGAACACGAATTGGGTATGATTGGTCAAGATACAAAAATTTTACGTAAAAAGCAAAATGAAACTATATTTTTAGAAGGTGAAGATTCAAAGTATTTGCATGTATTGTTAAAAGGTACAGCAAAAATTGTATAGAGTTGACAATAAAGGCAACGAACTTTTACTTCACAATTTCAAAGCACAATCTCTTATAGCCGAACTTGCCAATCTGGAGCATATGTGTTTTCCTGCAAGTTGTAAAATGCTGACAGAAGGCTATATAGCAAAAATTAAATTTGAAAATTTCCAGGAGCTAATGCAAAACAATCCATTATTGTCTGTAAAAGTTATCAGTTCATTAACTAAAAAAATGAAATTTCTAGACAATGTCATACAGAAAAATCTTCTTCTTAACTCAGAGGCAAAAATAGCGAATTTTATCTATGAAAACGAAGATATATTTATTGCCAAAAAACAACACCAAATTGCTTCGATGCTGTTTATAACCCCGGAAACACTCTCTAGAAACCTAAAAAAATTCAAAGAGTATGGCATATTGGAAAACAATAAAAATAGGTTTACGGTAATAGACAGAGAAAAATTAAAAGAGTTTTTTTAACCCCTCTTGCTTGAAAGAGGAGTTGTTTGTAGTTATGCGAGTAGTGTTTCCAGATCTTCTCTTGCTTGAACCCGAGGCTCTTTTGGATTATCGATCACATGGATATTGAAAGTTTCAATCAAAAAGTTGGCTATGTCACTATTGAGAAATTGCGGGGCTTTCGGACCCAGATATATATTTTTTATCCCCAGACTAAACAGTGCCAATAAGATAATCACGGCTTTCTGCTCCATCCAGCTAAGCACTATCTCGACAGGCAGATCATTGAGATCTTTTACTCCCAAAGCATTTGCAACTGCTACAGCAATATGAACAGCACCGTTAGAATCATTGCATTGCCCCAGATCCAAATACCTGGGGATCTGCGTACCGGGTATGTTGCCAAAATCTATATCGTTAAACCTGAATTTACCGCAACTTGATGTGATGATGACGGCACTCTCAGGCAAAGCTTCTGCCATCTCTCGATAATACTCTCCGCCCTTGCCGGGCGCATCACAGCCTGCGATCACAAAAAATTTGGTAATTTTGCCTTCGCTGACTGCTTCTAAAATTTGAGGAGCAAGCGTGAGAATAGTTTTATAATGATGTCCTGTTGTCAATGTTTCATTACTCTCAAATCCATTCACTTCCGGTAATTGCAATGCATGGTCTATCAATTCATCGTAATTGTCATGTTCGATTTTTTTTGCCCCTTCAATACCGACGATACCATAAGTATAAATTCTATCTATATAACTATCCACTTTTGAAGATTTATCTCTTGGAACGATACAATTCGTATTCACCACAATCGCGCCTTGCCATTTGCCAAACAGATCTGTTTGATCAAACCATGCCTTGCCTATATTTCCTTTGAGATTTTCATATTCTCTTAAATGCGGATATCCGTGTGCCGGCAGCATTTCAGAGTGGGTATAGACATTGATTTTATCCTCGAGTCCCCTCTCTTTGATCCTTCTTAGCAGCCCATCTAACATATTAAGATCATGACCGCTTACCAGGATGGCATGCCCTTCAGCTTTATTTTGTGAGATTTTCACAGGTGTTGGGATACCAAAATGTCTGGTATGAACGTCACTAAGCAGATCCATTACTTCAACTCCCGCTTTACCAAGTTTCATCAATTGTGCTATATGTTCGTCAAAATTAAAATTTACATTGGTGAGTGTAAAATACATACTTTGGGATATGACATCATCGATTTTCAGAAGTCTATCCATATCTTGTTTCAAATGCTCGTCAACAAGTTCCCTGGCATGTGCTCTGTATGCAGCCAATCCTTTTACGCCGAAGACTATCAGGTCCTGCAATCTTGACTCCACAGCAGTCTTGCCGCAAGTACCAATATCCTGACCTCCCGAACCGCATCCTCCGGTCATGCTCATCTCGCATTGATAACAAAACATGTCAATTGCTTTGTCTGTATGATTCTCTTTTTTGCCGCTAAATATATCAAACATTTTGACTCCTTTTATAATATTATAAAAGTTATTATATGTATTAATCGAAGTCAAATCATTGACCAATATCAATGAAACTAAAATATGATTTTCAATTGGCTCCAGGCTAGCAGCAAGGTACAATACTGCTAGACTGGAGTCTTGCCTTTTATCTGGCCTATGCTAATATAAAATCAAGATATAGAGTATCATATCATATGCTTCAATCGTTTATTTAGTTTATAGTTGGAAGGGGGAAGTGAATGTTAAAAACTTATTTGATCCCATCGATGGATGATTTTTTTCATGTCTTTCAAAACAGTGCAAAAAAGATACTTTTACTGGTTGGTGAAGGTAGTAACTTTGACCATAGCCGTCTTGTTCACTATCACGGTGAGATTTACGGTGCGATTTTTCCTCAGGTGATTTATAGAGGCAACCACTATTGTGATGCTATGGTTGCCATAGAGCTTAAAGAGAGTGCCAATGTTATATTGACTGCGTTTGATTATTTCAATGGTTCTGAGTACAAGTTGGACGGCAGTGATATGCTTGTGTTCGTTGACGGTCTATCTTCTGGGATTACTGATTTTTTGGATGTATTGTATGCATCAACAGGAATTAGGGACAATATTCTGGGAGGAGGAGCCGGGAAGCTTACCCTGAAACAGGAGCCGGTACTTTTTTCGAAACAGGAAATGATACAGGACGGGGCTTTGATCCTTATCGACTCCTGGCACTTCTCGGTAGCTGTATCGAATATATGGGAGAAGATCTCCGGCCCGCATATCGTCACCGATGCAGAGAAGCTTGAGCTGTATGCTTTGGATTACAGGGATGCATTTGATGTCTACAGGGAGGTTGTCGAAAAAGATTCTGAGAAAAGTTTTGATCAGGTAGATTTCTTTGAGCTTTCAAAATTCTATCCTCTGGGACTCTCCCGTATTCATGGTGAGCTTGTTGTGCGTGATCCGATCTATCGTAAAGACGGCACATTGGTGTTGGTCGGCGATATCGATAAAAATTCGGTGGTCTATATTCTCAACGGAGAAAAAGAGAAGCTTTTAAATGCTTCAAGGCGTACCGCAGAACAAGCTATCGCAAGGAAAGAGAACCTTCATCATCTCTTTATGATAGACTGTATTTCGCGTGCACTTGTATTGGAACGTGATTTTAAGCGGGAAATTGATGGGGTAGTTGAGTCCATCGGGAATGATGAAGTTACACTAATTGGCATACTCAGTATTGGCGAGATTGCCAATGAAAATGAGGGGTATATCGATTTTTACAATAAAACCTGTGTGATAGGGGCATTTTAAAGTGGAGAATCTGGAACTTTTAAGCCTTACCTATGAGTGCGAATCGTCCCTGGGCAACTCTTTGGACCTCCAGGAGATGGCGGGAGGGTTCCTGAAAGTATTTCTCAAAAGAACCTCCGCACTCTTTGCTGCACTGCTGACTTATCCCCAGGAGGATCATGCCGATATCACAGAACATATAGGAAAAGAGAGTTTCTCTGCCCTGCTGAAGGATAATCTGCCCAAAAAAATTGGAAAGTATGCAGTGGTATCTGCAACAGAGGACGATTATGCCTTTTCTCTTCTCTATATTCCACTGGAGCATTATATACTCACGCTGATTTACAGTAAAAATATCCCTGTTGATGTGCATATTTTTGCAAATATCTTCGCTTCTCTGCGTCCCAAGATAGACATCGGTATTCATGCCTGCCTGGAACATCAGCGTCTTGTCGAACTCAATCAATCTCTGTTAAAGCAGCAACATCTGTTGAAGACACAGGCGGAACGCTTTCAGGCGATCCTGGATCAGACACCTTCGATCGCAGTGCAGGGGTATAATCATCACGGAGAGCTGATCTACTGGAACAAAGCCAGCGAAAAACTGTACGGTTATACCAAAGAAGAGGTACTCGGCGAAGAGTGCGGGGATAAGCTGATATTCCAGATGATGAAAGACGGGATGAAAACAGCCCTTGCCAAGTGGGTGAAACATGGGATCAAAATGAAGCCCGAACAGCTGAAATTAAAAAATAGCTCCGGTGAGGATATTTATGTCTATTCACAGTGTGTACTGATCGAGATTTCGGATAAAGCGTATGAGATATACTGTCTGCAAATCGACCTCGGACCCATCAAGAAAACAGAAGCCAAACTGAAAAAAAGCGAAGCCAAACTCTATGCGGCCCAGGAGATTGCAAAACTGGGAAACTGGGAGTGGAATCTGAAAACCGATGAAATGCTCTGGTCAGATGAAGTCTTCCGTATTTTCGGGGAGAAACCTCAGTCTTTCGTACCTGACTATACTGCCTTTCTCGCTTATCTGGACCCTGCTGACCGTATCAGGATTTTACGGAGCGTTGCCGAAGCAAAAAAGACAGGAGAGACACAGACGATCGAGCACCGGATCATACGGAAAGACGGTAGCTTCCGGTACCTGCTTTCTTCCGGGAAGCTGATTTATGGCAGCGAGGGGAATATCACCACGATCATCGGTACCGTACAGGATATGACAGAGCAGAAAAAAGTCGAGAACCTGCTCAGGCAAAAGGCACAGATTATTGAACAGATCCATGACTCCGTGGTTGTGATGGATCTTGAAGGGCATATTATTGAGTGGAACAAAACTTCCTCTTTTAATCTTGGATACCGTGCTGACGAGGTCATCGGGAAACACATCTGCACACTTTTTTCTAAAAGAAAAAAATACTTTTTGTTAAAAATATTCGTGCAACTTAAAAAGCATGGTGTATTCCGCACCGAAATAGCATTGAAACACAAAAACGGAGAGTTGTTTTACGGGAACCTTCTGCTTTCTTTCCTGAAAAATGACAAGGGAGAAAATCATGCGATCATCGCCTATGTGGAAAATATCACTTCGCGCAAAAAAGCCGAACGTGAACTGATAAGGCAAAAAAATATCATGGAATACCGTGCGTATCATGATGATCTTACGGGGCTGCCGAACCGTGCCTACTTTATCGAAGAGCTGGAGCGTACGATCAGCAGAGTGCGTCGCAGTGAAGGTTTAGGAGCACTTCTTTTTATAGATCTGGACTATTTCAAGGAGATTAATGATTCACTAGGGCACACATATGGCGACAGTGTGCTTCAATCGATCGCTTCAAGACTTGCTGCATATTTCCGAAAGGGAGATTTTGTCGGGAGGTTCGGCGGAGATGAGTTTACTGTTATTCTGGAAAATATAAAAGACATTAACAATGTTATCAGCAAAGTACAGCAACTGATGGAGATACTTAATGTCCCCATTACGATCAATGAGCAGATGCACTATATCACCTTCAGCATCGGGATTGCACTTTTCCCGAATGACGGCGAGAGTGCCGAAGAGTTGCTGAAAAATTCGGATGCATCGATGTACAAAGCAAAAGAAATGGGGAGAAATACCTATGTATTTTATCAACAGGAGCTTACAAGAAAAGCTTTAGAGAAGGTACTTCTGGCTACAGATCTCCGCCAGGCACTGAAGGATAATTCTTTTGCAATCTATTATCAGCCGCAGATCAATGCCGTCACAGGCAGAATGATCGGAATGGAAGGGTTGATCCGCTGGAAGCATGTGACCAAAGGCATACTTTATCCTTCTCAGTTTATTCTTGCTGCAGAGGAGAACGGAATGATCATAGAGATGGACCGCTGGATGATGTATGAGGGGATACGGCAGATAAGCCGATGGTATAGTCAGGGGCTGGATCCGGGGGTATTGAGCCTCAACCTTTCGATTAAACAGCTTCAGGCAAAAGATTTTTTGCCGATGCTTAAGGAGATACTTGCAGAGAATGAATGTAAACCGGAATGGCTGGAACTGGAGATTACGGAAAGCCAGATCATGGAGAATCCGGAGTATACCATCGAGATACTGCAGCAGATCAGTGACTTGGGTATCAAACTGGCGATTGATGACTTCGGTACGGGCTACTCCTCTCTTTCCTATCTGAAGCGTTTGCCCATTCATAAGCTGAAGATAGATCAGTCATTTGTTCGGGATATACCCGCTGATAAAGATGATATGGCAATTGTAGAAACGATCATTGCACTCTCACAGAGTTTGAAGTTGGAGATCATCGCAGAAGGGGTGGAGACAAAAGAACAAAAAGATTTTCTTGTGGCACATGACTGTCTGAATATCCAGGGTTTCTACTACAGTAAAGCTGTGAGTAAAGAAGCGATGCAGGAGATGCTTGAGCACCCAAAACAGTTTTTCTAGTATGCGTACCGCTTTTCTAGTATGCGTACCGCTGCTTTCCCTCCTTCAAATGTGATATTTCTCTAAACCGGAAGCGGAGTTTTTAGGGGTGTTACACTCCTGTAATCAACCATTGGCTATAATAACACCCTTATTTATGAGGAGTCTGGATGAAGATTGCGATAGCAGGTACAGGGTACGTAGGCCTTTCCAACGGTATTTTATTGGCACAGCACCATGAAGTCGTAGCACTGGATATCATTCCGGAAAAAATAGAGATGCTCAATAGGAAACACTCCCCGATCGAAGATAAAGAGATCGAGGAGTATCTCACTACCAAAGCATTAACTTTTAAAGCCACGCTAGATAAAGAAGAGGCGTATCAAAATGCCGACTTTGTGATCATCGCTACTCCTACGGACTATGACCCCGAAACCAACTACTTCAACACCAAAAGTGTAGAGGCTGTCATCTCAGATGTCCTGGCGATCAACCCTGAAGCAACGATGGTGATCAAATCCACGGTTCCTGTAGGGTACACAAAGAGCATTAAAGAGAAGTTAGGTACGGAGAATATCCTCTTCTCGCCGGAATTTCTGAGAGAGGGGAAAGCACTCTATGATAACCTCTACCCTTCACGTATCATCGTGGGAGAACGCTCAAAACGTGCCGAGGTGTTTGCCAACCTGCTGAAAGAGGGGGCGATCAAAGAGGATATCCCTGTACTTTTCACAGACGCCACAGAGGCCGAAGCGATCAAACTTTTCTCCAACACCTATCTGGCGATGCGGGTCGCCTACTTCAACGAACTTGACTCCTATGCGCAGGCACACGGAATGGATACCAGACAGATCATTGAAGGGGTAGGGCTTGACCCGAGGATAGGAAGCCACTACAACAACCCTTCCTTTGGATACGGCGGATACTGTCTGCCTAAAGATACCAAGCAGCTGCTTGCAAACTACCGGGATGTGCCGAACAATATTATTCAGGCGATCGTAGATGCCAATGCAACACGCAAGGACTTTATTGCCGATGCGATCATCGCGAAGCTTAAAGAGCGTACCGATAGTACAGACGGCGTTGTAGGGGTCTACAGGCTGGTGATGAAGTCAGGGAGTGACAACTTCCGTGCCTCAGCGATCCAGGGGATCATGAAACGTATCAAAGCCAAAGGGATTGATGTGGTCGTCTATGAGCCGGTGCTGGAAGAGGAGGAGTTCTTCCACTCCAAAGTCTATAAAGAGTTGGAAAGCTTTAAAAAAGAGGCGGATGTGATCGTTGCCAACAGACTCTCCGATGCATTGCTGGATGTACAAGAGAAAGTATTTACACGTGATATATTCAGAGAAAACTAAGGATTGAGATCAATGAAAGTTTTAATAACCGGGACAGCCGGCTTTATCGGCGCTGCATTAGCGGAGAAGCTGGCAGAGCGGGGAGATGAAGTGGTCGGTCTGGACAATATCAACGACTACTATGACCAGAGAGTCAAATACGGCAGGCTGAAAAAAGCAGGTTTTATCCATACGTTGGAAGAGGGGGAAAATATCTCCTACGGAGAGTTTCTGACCTCTTCAACCTATCCACACCACAGATTTATCAAGCTCGATCTTGAAGATAAAACAGCGATCATGAAGCTTTTTGAAGAAGAGGCATTCGATGCGGTCTGCAACCTTGCAGCACAGGCGGGTGTGCGCTACTCCCTGACCAACCCCGATGCCTATATCGAGAGCAACATCGTAGGTTTTATGAACCTGCTTGAAGCCTGCCGGCACAATGATGTCAAAAACCTCTCCTATGCTTCAAGCTCCTCGGTCTATGGACTGAACGAGAAGATCCCATTCAGCACGGATGACAATGTGGACCACCCGATCTCACTCTATGCTGCGAGCAAAAAATCCAATGAGCTGATGGCACACACCTACAGCCACCTCTTCGGTATACAGACGACCGGACTGCGTTTCTTTACTGTCTATGGGCCATGGGGCAGACCGGATATGGCGCTCTTTCTGTTCGTCAAGGCGGCACTGGAAGGAAAAAGCATCGATGTCTTCAACTACGGTGAGATGCTCAGGGATTTCACCTATATCGATGATATCGTGGAGGGGGTGATCCGTGTGATCGATAACCCGGCAAAACCGGATGTATCATGGAATGGTAAAACCGGCCGCCCCTCTACCTCTTCAGCCCCTTACAAAATCTACAATATCGGCAACCAGAATCCGGTAAAACTGATGGATTTTATTACGGCAATCGAAAAAAAGCTGGGCAGAACGATAGAGAAGAATATGTTGCCGATACAGCCGGGTGATGTGCCTGCGACTTTTGCCAATGTGGATGACCTGGTGGAGGATCTCGGGTACAAGCCGGAGACACCGATACAAGAGGGGATTGACAGGTTTGTAGAGTGGTATCTTGAGTTTTTTGAGCTTAAGGCAAAGTAAGTTCATCTAAATAGTATTCATTTTTTGATATTATTTGAGATAAATTAAACAAAAGGAGAAGTATAAAATGAAAAAGTTGTTATTGCCTTTGGCGTTAGTTGCTACGAGTGGTCTATTGATGGCCGGCGGAGATTTAGTTGAGGTTGAACCGGTTGTGGGGGTTCCGGTAGTAAAGGAAGTAAGCGAGAACAACTTCTATGCAGGACTTGGAATTGCAGCTGTCAGTGCAAGGGATACGCATGCAAGTCTAGACTTCTTTGGTGAAGAATACGGACAGGACAGACTCGGTAATCTTGATTTTATTGTTGGTTATGAATTCCATCGCCATTTCGCTGTAGAAGCACGATATACAACATCAATTGCCTATGAAGATACAACAGAGATGGATGGATGGAGTATCTTTGCCAAGCCTAAATATCCTGTAACTGAAAATGTTACGATCTACGGTTTGCTGGGATATGGAAATGTGCAGCTGGATGGTGTTGACGGTGCCATCACAGATGTGGATGAGAGCGGTTTTCAGTGGGGGTTGGGTCTATCGTATATGATCAATGAAAACGTTGATCTCTTTGCCGACTATAAGTTCCTGGCGAATGACTTTGAAGGTATCTATGCAGGTAGTGTAACGGAAATCAATGTAGATTCTGTGACTGTCGGTGTCATGTATAATTTTTAAAAATAAAAGAGGTTTTCCTCTTTTATTTGAAAGAAACGTTATCGTATTTGTGTATAGATCTACATCATAGTTTTATACAGAGATACTGGGAAAATACAGTATAAATAACTGATGAAATCATTTAACTATCAGGGGGAATAATGACCAGCAATTTACATCGTATAGAAGAGGATGAGATCGATATCCGGGAGATATTTTCCACGATCTACCGCTACAAAGTGATGATCATTCTTTTTATACTTCTGGCCGGGATTTTAAGCAGTTATATCGCCTATTTTAAACCCAATGTCTATAAATCGTCTGCAACTGTAGAGACAGGGATAGAAAGATATGGATTTATGGCAAGTGCAAGACAGGATGTATTGAGTATGGCAATGTCCGGTGATGCGGCCAATGCGGAGACCGAGATTGAGATCATCAAGTCAAGATTCCTCTCGCAAAAAGCTGCGGAGGAAGTGGATGTTACCCACAGGTATTATACGACACGAAGATTTAAAGAGGTGGAGCTCTACAAAGACAGCCCCTTCAAGGTAGGAATGCTGCGGGGCTATGAGATCTCTTTTGACTTTTACCCTGTGGATGAGAAGTCCTACCGATTGGTCGTTGACGAGGCGTTGGATGACAATGGAGAAGCGTGGAGCTACGATGACGTACATGAATACGGTAAAGAGGTAAGCACAGAACATTTTCATCTCAATATTGTGCGTACGAAAGAACCAGCTGACAGCAAATACCGTTTTGTAGTATTTGACCCCAAAGAGAGCGGGTTGATCGCGCATGAGGGAGTCAGCGTGCAGCAGCTATCCAAGTACTCAAAATTATTGGAGATCTCCTATGAGGACAATGTAGCATTGCGTGCTCAGGAGTTTGCAGATGCATTGGCAAGCGCGTATATCCGTCAAAATATTGAAAACAAGACACAGGAAGCAGAGAGAAGGCTGGCATTTATCGAGGAGCAGCTGAAGTATATTACAGAAAACCTCAAAAGTTCGGCGTTGAAAGTTGAAGAGTTCAAACGAAGTTCCCAGACTGTCGAACTAAGTGCCAAGGCACAAAAAACCATTGAACAGATCAGCGACTATGAAAGCCAACTTTCTGTGATCGGGATACAGGAAAAGTTGCTGAACACCCTGTATGAACAGATCAAATCAGGTGAAGGACTGGAGAACATTTCCGTCGCCAACCTGAGCTTGAGTGACCCGAGTCTCTCTGCGATGATCAAAAAACTGCAGGATACAATCATCGAAAAGAAACAGTTGCGCGAAGACTATACGGAAATGTATCCTGGCGTGGTGAAGCTCACAATGATGATTACGGAACTGAAAAAAGGGATCACCTCTACGGTAAAAAACCTCAAACAAAGCACAAAAGAGAAAAAAGAGCTGCTTGAGCACTCTATTGCAAAGTACAGGGCGACACTCGAACAGCTTCCGGCAGATGAGAGAATGTTCGGCCAACTGCAGCGCAAGTTTATGGTCAATGAGAAGATCTACTCCTATCTTTTGGAAAAACGTTCGGAAACAGAGCTGATCAAGGCGGCAACAGTAAGCAACAACAGGGTGATCGACCATGCGCTCTATCCGGAAGAGCCGATCAAACCCAAAAGAAAGCTGATCGTACTGGTCGGGCTGATACTCGGACTGATACTCGGTGTGGCTGTTGCATTTTTGAGAGAGTTCCTGGATGACCGCATCAAAGAGGAGGAGGATATCACGAAGAGGACCTCATTGCCGCTTCTGGGAAACATCCCTCATATCAAAGATCCTAATGAGGGTGAAATCAAAGTATTCAGCTCGCCGAAGTCAGGCGTCTCCGAGGCATTCAGGAACCTCAGAACCAATCTCCAGTTTATGGCCTATGAAAAAGAGAGTCTGGTGATCGCCACCACCTCTACGATCAGCGGCGAGGGGAAAACCACCGTTAGTATCAACCTGGGAGCCATTATGAGTATGGCAGGCAAAAAGACGATTATCCTGAATCTTGATATGAGAAAGCCTACACTGCATGAGCGGTTTGGTATCGATCTGGGGAAAGGACTGAGCTCACTGTTGGCAGGACGGGCAATGCTAAAAGAGGTGATCCAGCATACTCAATATGAAAACCTGGATGTCATCACCTCGGGCCCGATACCGCCCAACCCGAGTGAATTGATCCAGGGGCAGATGATGCTAAAAGTCCTGGAGAAGCTCAAAGAGGTCTATGATGTCATTATTCTTGATACACCTCCTATCGGATTGGTAACCGATGCGAGAACATTGATGAATTATGCAGATATCAGCCTCTATGTCTTTAGAGCCAATGTATCCAAGAAAGGGTTTATCAAACACCTGGAGACGATCACGGAACTCCATGAGGTCCCAGGCTTTGGCCTTGTCTTTAACGATATGCAAAGCGGGGCCGGTTATGGCTATGGCTATGGCGATGGATACGGCTACTACGAGGAAGAGCAAAAGTGATCTTCTCTTTTTTTAAGAAAAAAAAAGAACATCCAAAAGAGGTTATTCCCCAACTCCATACGGATATCCACTCTCACCTGATCCCGGGGATCGATGACGGAGCAAGAGATATGGAGGAGAGTATCCTCCTGCTTAAAATGATGCATACGCTGGGATATAAAAAAGTTATTACCACCCCGCATATCATGTCTGACGGATACAAAAATACGCCGGGTGTCATACGAGAGGGGTTGGAGGCTTTGCGCAGGACCGCGAAAAAAGAACAGATTGATATCGAGATCGATGCAGCCGCAGAGTACTATTTGGATGACGGGTTCTATCGACAACTGAGAGACCGAAATGTTCTGACCATCGGTGAGTATCTGCTTATCGAGACCTCCTATATCTCGAAGCCTTTGGAGTTTGATGCTATGATCTTCGAGATCCAGGCTGCAGGGTTCAAACCGATGCTTGCTCACCCGGAGAGATACCGCTATATCAAAGAGTTGGAAAAAGAGTATACGGCGATGAAAGCCAAAGGAATCTTTTTTCAGGTCAATATCAACTCCTTCAGCGGGCATTACGGGAAAGAGGCAAAGCGGAAAGCCGAATTTCTGTGCAGTGCGGGGATGATAGATTTTCTTGGGTCTGATGTCCACCGCATGAAGCAGGCAGAGACACTCGGCGAGGTATTGAGCAATGATGTCATGCATGAGATTTTTAGAAACAATGTAATTTTGAATGAAAGTTTATAATTAAAGGTAAGCTTTTATAAAGAGAGATAGGTGTACTATTTAATGATAGTAGAATAAGGAAAAAGAGGGAAATTATGTCAAAAAAAGTACTATTTACCATTGTTGGATTACTGTTATTTATCACCGGTTGTTCGGAAAATTCAAACTATAAGCTGATGCAGACGAATAATGAAGAGAGTCATAGACCTGCAAAGGTGTCAAGCCAGAGCATCGAATACCGTATCCTTCCCCAGGACCGTCTGAATATTATTCTCTACAAAAATCCGGAACAGAGTGCTGCTGTACAGTTACAGGATCTTGGTCAAAATATGAACTCCGAAGGTATCCTGGTCAATGCTGCAGGGTATATCACGATGCCTCTGATCGGTAAGATCAAAGTGGCAGGCCTTACTCAGACCCAGGCGGCTGACCGTATCACGGAGGCTTATAAAACCTATCTGCGTACTCCCTCTGTCTACCTTGAGGTGATGAACAAAAGAGTCTATGTCCTGGGAGAAGTGAAAAATCCCGGTGTCGTGAAGCTGGACAAAGAGAAGATGACGCTTTTTGAAGCACTTGCATTTGCAGGGGACCTGGAAGATTCAGCGGTAAGGGACAACATCATCATCGTCTCGAATGACCCGCAGAACGGCTTGGTGATGAGAAGTGTGGATTTGACTAACTTTGATACGATGAACTACGCCGAACTGATGCTTAGACCCAATGATATCGTCTATGTGCAGCCTGATGGGTGGAAAGAGTTCAGGGTCGCTTCCAACAATTTCACTGCGCCGTTTGAAACCATTTCGAAGATTGCATCACCCTTTGTTACGATCAAATATCTTAAAGATTAACGTCTGATGTATTATGGATTGATAGGGGTGTTTCTACTCTCCCTTATATTGATACGTATTATTATCCTTAACGCTCCTAAGTGGGGCCTGATGGATATCCCCAACGGTCGAAGTGCACATACGGTCCATACCCCAAGAGGTGCAGGGATCGGTTTTTACTTCGCTGTTGCGATCATACTTCCTTTCTTTTATCCTCAGCTGCTGGCAGATCACTGGCTGATACTTCTCGCAGTTTTTATGGTGTTTATTGTGGGGATACTGGATGACCATCGGGATACTTCGCCCCGAACCAAATTTGTCGTACTGGCACTTGCGACGGTGATCGTCTATCTGGATGGGATCTGTATTGATGATGTCGGTATCTATTTTGGGTTTCCTGTCTCTTTGGGATGGCTGGCACTGCCTTTTACGCTCTTTGCTGTGATGGGATTTACCAATGCTCTGAATCTGATCGACGGGTTGGATGGTTTGGCAGGCTCTCTCAGTATCGTGATACTCAGTGCATTTTTTTATATCGGTTACCTTCATGACGACCTTTTTATGATGGTAATCTCAGGAGCATTTATTGCCGCACTTTTGGCTTTTTTGATCTACAACTGGAACCCTGCACAGATCTTTATGGGAGACAGCGGGTCTTTAACCCTGGGCTTTCTTATCTCTCTGCTGGCGATCAGATCACTTGCGTATATCCCGGCTGTGGCTGTACTTTTTATCGCTGCCGTTCCTCTTCTGGATACCTTTGTCGTAATGATACGCAGAAAGAGAAACGGAAGATCCATGTTCAGTGCGGACAAGTGCCATATGCACCATCTTCTGCAGAGTTTTTTTTGGAACTCTACGAAAGTAACGGTCCTCTTCCTGGTGGTCCTGCAAGCGATCTATACGATGATAGGACTGCAGCTTTCCAAGGATATTGAAGAGACTGTCCCTATGTTTATATTTGGTCTCAATGTGGTACTTCTCTATCTGCTCCTCAACAGAATGGCACAAAGGCAGGAGAGAAACTGTTAATCTGTTGATGCTTTAAGCCTATATCGCTAAAATTCGCGTATGAAATATTTACGAGGCTATACCAAACGGTACTTTTCACTTGCCATTATCGCGATGTATTCGACACTGCACAAGCTTTCGCAGCGTGACAGTAACTACAAGTACCACCGTGATGCCTTCGAAGCACTTGAAAGAAAAACCTCTCCTCCTTACCTTATCCTAACTCACCATACGTTTTAACACACAACATCATTTTATACTAGGATAAACCATGAATAAGACAATCAAACTCTCTATGGCAGCATCCATGCTGCTGATTATCGCTGTAAATGCAGCCGAACTTGAACCGATCACGGTTACCGCAGCGATGAAATCAGAACAATCGGTCAAAGATGTAACATCAAATATCGTTGTTATTACAGCTGAGGAACTGGAAGAAAAACATTACACGACTGTGACTCAGGCTCTTAGCAGTGTCAGCGGCATTAGTTTTACAAGTAATGGCGGAATAGGGCAATCAACTTCTGTTTACCTGCGCGGATTTGACTCTAAACGTGTATTGGTTCTGATCGACGGTGTCAGATATAATGACATTACAGGTTTAAGTGGAGCGCCGTTTGCACAATTAATGATACATGATATCGAGCGAATCGAAATAGTGAAAGGCGCCCAAAGCAGTATCTGGGGTGCAGATGCGAGTGCGGGTGTAATAAACATTATTACAAAATCGGCTGCAGAAGGAACACATGCAAGCGCAAATATTGAGTATGGAAGCTATAACACGAAAAAACTCGGTATCAACGGATCTCATAAAACTGATAAGTACTCTATACAACTATCTACCCAAATCATTGACACTGATGGATTTTCGGCTCAGGCTCCAAAAGGAAGTGATCTGGATAAGCTGGAAGATGATGAATACAAAAACATCACAACAAATCTAAAATTTGGATTCAATATAGATGAGACAAACAAAATTGATGTTTCGCATACTGATATATATGCCAAGCAAGATTCTGATCCTTATGGTAACCCTGACGGAGAATATAATTCAGAGACAAACGATCAATTTACAAAGATCAACTTTCACCACATAGACAGCTTCAATACCGTTGATATCTATGCCGCCAGATCTCTATTTGACAGAGAGTATCCAGATGACAGTTATACCAAAAAGTTTGACGGGGAAGTTTACGAATATGGTTTAAAATCAAATATTCCTTACAGAGAAAAAGATTTCGTTATCTTGGGTGTTGATTACAAATCATTTGAACATAAAAATGATTTAAATAAAAAGTACACCAACAAAGCCGCTTTTATTACAAATAGCAATCGTTTTGGCGGGACGATAGTGACTGAATCTGTCAGATTTGATGCGTATGACAAGTTCGATAACAAAACGACTGGAAAAATTGGGATCAAACATAACTTTGATACTGTAGATGGTCTTTCATTGGCTGCAAACTACGGAACTGCATACAATGTACCGACGTTATATAACCTATACTCATCACCATATGGAAATCCAAATCTTAATGCTGAGAGTACGACATCTTATGATGCTTCCATAGCGTATAAGGCACTAAAACTTACGTATTTCAGTTCAGATATAGATGAGATGATAGATTACTATGATCCTGATGGACGGAGTGGCCCAACTCCTGGAAAATATTATAACATAGACGGTACTTCAACACTTAAAGGTTGTGAGCTGGAATACAAAGATAAACTTGCGCAAAACCTTTTAGTTGGCGTAAACTACACATACCTGAACGCTAAAGACAAAGAGGGCAGAGAACTCGCCAGACGTCCCAAGCATACATTCAATGTAGGCGTTGACTACTATCCGACAGAGGCGTTGCAGTTAGGCCTATACGCTAAGTATATTGGAGAGCGCTATGACAGTGCAGACAAAAAGGGTGCACAGACCGGTAAGTATACGATAGTGGACTTCGTGATCAACTATCAAATCAACGAAACCTTGTCAAGCTATCTGAAAGTAGATAATATGACTGACAAAAGCTATCAAGAGGTGGATGGATATGCCACGGCAGGGCGTAGCCTCTATCTTGGTCTCAATGCCGCATTTTAAGGATAGGAACGTATGAAAATAGCGCTGTTTACACTTCTTTTGATACTGCATCTGCATGCATCTGAGCGTATTGTCATGCTCAGCCCTTCATTGACCGAGATCATCTTTGCGCTGGGCAAAGGGGATGAGCTTGTAGGGGTGAGCAGTTATTCTGATTTTCCTGAAGCGGCGAAATCGCTTCCGGTGGTCGGCGGCTACACCGATCCGAATTTGGAAAAGATTATTGCCCTTAAACCGACACTGGTCATCGGCCAGCACTATAACCAGAAGATCTTCTCACAGTTAGAGCATTTTGGCATCAGCACGATGAAGCTGCGTCTGGAGCGTCTTGAAGAGATCAAAAAGAGTATTTTGATCCTTTCAAAGCGCTTGGGCAGCAAATCGGGTGAAGCATTGGTGCAGGCGATCGATACAGCCATAGCAAAGATCGAGCCTGCCGAAAAAAGTGAACGTGTACTGATCGTCTATGGCCTCAGCGAGGACCTGCGCCGCAATAACTATGTTGCGCACAAAGGAATCTTTTTCGATGATATCATCACCCTCTGCGGTCATGAAAATGCCTTCAAAAACGCTCTTCACCTCCAACCGGTTCTGAGTTACGAGAACATCATTGCTCTCAATCCCGATCGCATCATCATCCTGCACTCACAGCGTACGGAAGCGCATGTCAATGTGGAGAAAGCGCTTGAAGCATGGCGTACGGTTCCTACCGCAGCATCCAAAGCGGGAAAGATCACTACAGTGAGTGAGAGCTACATCCATATCCCCTCGCACCGTGTGGCACAGACTATCACACGACTTTGCCGGGAGATGCAGCGTGATTGAGCTTCGCAATCTTGCCTGTCATTACGGTGAGCGTCAGGTGCTGAGAAATATATCCGTCTCCGTAAAGGACCATTTGTGTGTGCTCGGCGCCAACGGCTCAGGCAAAAGTACCCTTGCCAAAGCGCTCTGCCGGCTCATTGATTACAATGGCAGCATCCTCTATGACGGTATTGCATGCAAAACTGCCGATCTTGCCCAAAAGATCACCTATATTCCTGCCAAGCTTGAATCGTATGATCCCTATATCAGTGTCGAAGAGTTTGTATTGCTTGGGCGTTTTCCGCACAAAGAGCGTTTCACCGACTACAGCGACAAAGACCGTGCCATTGTCTCCAAAACCTTGCAGGAGCTTAACCTGCAGCCGCTTGCTTCGCAGGCCTTGCATACCCTCAGTTCCGGAGAGCAGCAGCTGGTGCTCATTGCGCAGGCGCTGACGCAGCAGAGCCGTACCATTATCTTCGATGAACCAACCGCCAATCTCGATCCGGCCAATGCCAAAAAAGTGGCCAATATCATCAAAATGCTCAAAAGATCGTATACAGTCATTCTGATCTCTCACGACCTGCACCTCGCACACTATTTTGATGCACCGATACTTTTTATCGCTGACGGCGATGCCGTTTTGTATGAAAAGAACGAAACCTTTTTTGAACCTGCTAGGCTAAGCCATCACTACGGCGTAGCATTTGATGGACTGGCGGTGCGTTATGATTAACAAAGTACTCTGGCTGCTTTTGATAGCGGTTGCACTCTACTCACCCTTTACAGGCAGTGCCGCCTTACATCTGAATGATCTGCTCACAGCTGATGCTTTGAGTCAGAGAATTTTTTTCGAGCTGCGGCTGCCGCGCGTCATTTTTGCTTTTTTGGCCGGTATGATTCTCTCGCTTGGCGGGCTGCTCTTTCAGACCCTCTTTCGCAATCCGCTGATGACACCCTACACACTGGGGATATCCAGCGGGGCTGTCTTTGGTGCGGGTATTGCCATCATTTTGGGGATGGGAAGTCTTGCATTCGGCATTGCGGCGATCACGCTTTTCGGGTTTGCAGGTGCGATGCTGACTGTACTGCTCTTGATCTGGCTTTCCCGTTATGTCAAAGAGGCACAGGGTACCTCACTGCTGCTGCTGGGGATCGCACTCTCACTCTTTTATGCTGCATCCTTGATGATGCTCTTTTATCTCGGTGACGCGGTTCAAAATGATATGCTGATCCGCTTTACTATGGGTTCGCTCTCGGTCATCGGCTATCAGATGCCGCTGCTGCTGCTTATTGCCGCAGCGCTGCTATTGGGCATGCTATGGCGCTATCGCTATGAACTGCAGCTTATCGCAATTTCTGAGGATCATGCGCGTCTCAAAGGGGTCAATACCAAGGGGCTGACGCTGCTTCTGCTGGGTGTCGCTTCCTTCTCTGTAGGTGTGCTGGTAAGTCTCAGCGGTCCTATCGGCTTTATCGGTCTGATCGTGCCGCATATTGTCGTGAAACTCTATCCCATTGTACTGCACCGGCGTATTCTTCCCACCGCACTCTTTGGAGGTCTCTTTTTGGTTGTCTGCGACACCATTGCCAGAACGCTCAATACCCAGAGTGAACTTCCCATCGGTATTGTGACCGCTTTTATCGGCGGCCCGTTTTTTATCTATCTCATTATTAAAAGGAGCCACAGATGAGTTATCTCTCCTGGTTTGAAGCGCATGCCGCAAAACACAGACAGATTGTCGACAAACTTCTGGCGCAAGGATTTGATCAGGAAGCGATCATCGACTATTTCGATTTTGAGAATATGTGTGAGCATGAGCCCGACTTCTGTCCGCTCTACAAAGAGCACAGAAAGTGTCATGATATGGAAAAACTCAACTGCTACCTCTGCGCCTGCCCGAACTTTCGCTTCAATGATGAAGGCTTCAAAACGCATGAGGGTATCACGACCTTCAGCCACTGCAGCATAGACTCCAAAGACGGCAGACAGGGAAGGTACGGCGATGCGATCCATCAGGACTGTTCCAAATGCACCGTGCCGCATCATCGCAGCTATGTGCAGAAGCATTTCGATCCGGACTGGAAAAAGATCATGAAGGGGTGTCACAACTGATGGGGATCAAGACAACACTGACACTGCAACAGGCGCAACGCCTCTTTCCCGGCTATCACATAGAGAGACTCCAGGAGACACACGACGGAGTCGTAGATACCACCTATATCGCCTATTCGGTTCAGAAGCGCTATATTTTGAAGCGGTTTGAACGCGCTACCAATGAGAAGATCGCACAAGAGCAGGCGCTGCTGAAGCTCCTCAAGCGTGCCAAACTGAATGTACCGACACTGCTGGATCAAAACCGGTCCTGGTATCTCTACAGCCTGCTTGAAGGGTCTCAGCCAAGCGCCATCGGGGTAGGGCATATCCGGGCACTGGGTCGATTTATCTCCAAGATGCATTGCCATCTTTACACCTACCCCCACACCCAAAGGGTACTTGATCCTGAGGTGATCGATACGGCCCTGCAGACGATCAAAGCCAAACACTACCGCCACTACAGAGACTTCGCCTATCTGCGGCATCATAGAGAGCCTATCGACGGTACGATTCATGGCGATATCTTCAAAGACAACACCGTATTCAATGGTCATAAAATGGGCCTCTTTGACTTCATCGATGCGGGCTTGGGGAGTTTTGCGTTTGATGCAGCCGTCAGCCTCCTGAGCTTTAGCGCACCCGGACGGCGGAAGCTTTTCTGTAACCTCTTCTTAACGCGTTACAACCAGAGAAGAAACGTGAAGCTCAAGCGAGAGGAGATAGAGAGAGCCCTGAAGGTCGCAGCAGATTTCTATGCCCTGAAGCGCCTGGAGCGCGGCGCTCCTGTCCGAGAGGTGAATCGTCTTATAAAGGAGTCCCATGCGCCACGGCGGTGATATCTACAACGCAGCCAGAGCGCTGGAGTGCAGTGCAGATGAGATCATTGACTTCTCATCCAATATCAACAGCTACCAGAGTGGAAACAGCATTACGCTTGATCCCGCATGCATCAAACCGTATGGCGACAGCAGTTACACTGATCTTAAAAACGCGATCGGCAGACGCTACGGCATCAGAAGCGATCAGACGGCACTTTTCAATGGTGCCACTGCAGCCATCAGCGCGTTGATGCAGCAGTTGGATCCTAAGGATGTGACGCTTTACGTGCCGCTTTACGGAGAGTATGAAACAGCGGCACGACATTATGGCAAGCGTATTCACAAGATCGACCGCTTTAGCGCGCTGTATCAAAAGCCCAAGCAAGGATCCCTCGTCGTTTTTGTCAATCCCGCCACACCTGATGGCACCTGCTATGATGTCGGAAAATTGCTTGAGATCTGGCGGGAGCAGCAGTGTACGATCATTATGGATGAGTCGTTTCTGGAGTTTGAGGCATTGCGATCCGTGCGTCAGGAGATAGCGCATCTTCCTTCACTCTATATCATTCAATCCTTTTCGAAGTTTTACGGCTGTGCAGGGGTGCGGATCGGTGCGGTTTTTTCCCAAAAAAGCAATATCGAATCACTCTATACCCCTTTATGGAATCTCTCTGCACTGGATGCCGATTTTTTAAAACAGCGCCTTGCTGACAATGACTTTGTCACTGAGAGTCAGAAGTATCATCTTGAACGAAAAAAAGAGCTGCGGGAGATTTTAGAAGCAAGCGGACGATTTGAATCCATCTATGAGAGCTGCACCAACTATATCCTGACCCATTCACCGCAGGGGTATCGTATCTATGAGCAGCTTCTACGCTCCAAAATACTGGTACGCCACTGTGAGAGTTTTGATACGCTTACCCGCAACCATCTGCGTTTTGCCGTCAAAGATCAAGCGTCACACCAACAACTCAAAAGGGCACTCCATGCACTCGCTTAGTATCTTCGGTACCTCCAGCGACGCAGGCAAATCGACGCTTGCCTTTGCCATCACGACACTCCTGCACCGGCGGGGTATCAGCGTGGCGCCCTTTAAAGCCCAAAATGTCTCTAATAACGCACAGGTGTGTGACAGCGGCGGGGAGATCGCCCAGCCACAATACTTTGCCGCCGAGGCCATCGGGCTGAAGACCACGACTGATATGAACCCGGTCTTGATCAAATCGGGCAGCGGATCGCATGCGCATCTGATTCTCAACGGCGAAGCGGTAGGTGAACAGCATGTGCTGGAGTATTACCGAAATATTGATGTGCTAAAGCCCATCGTCAATGCTTCCTTCGAGCGGCTGCTTCAAAACTATGAGTGCATCGTTGCCGAAGGGGCGGGATCCCCGGTGGAGTTGAACCTGATGGATAAAGACCTCTCCAACATCCATATCGCAACACAGTTTAATACCAAGATCATTCTGGTCGCCGACATCCAAAAAGGGGGTGTCTTCGCCTCCATTTACGGTGTCTACACTCTTCTGCCAAAAGCGCTGCAACATAATGTGATCGGCGTCATTGTCAACAAGTTCCGGGGCGATCTGAGTCTCTTTGATGAGGGGGTGAAGATCATAGAAAAAGAGTTTGGACTCAAGGTACTCGGCGTTGTGGGGTGGCGTCCGTTCAATCTGGGGTTTGAGGACTCCGAATCTATACAGAACTATGTGCAGGATACCCGCAATGCCACTATCAAAGTCGGCGTGATCTCTCTGCCGTACATCAGTAACTATACCGATTTTGAGCCTCTTGTTGCAGATGAAGAGGTAGAACTGCTCTTTATCAACTCGCCTGCTCAGGCGAGAATGTGCGATCTGCTTATCCTGCCCGGCTCCAAACGGGTCATCGAGGACCTGTTGTGGCTGGAGCATCACGGCTTTATGCCTCTGCTGCGCTCTGAAATGCAAAAAATCGTTGGCATATGCGGCGGTTATGAGATGCTGCATGAGCGTATCCTTGACCCTGAAGGCGTCGAATCCGACAGACCGTCGCTTGAAGGCATCGGGCGTATAAAAGGCGATGTGGTATTCAAAGAAAAGAAAATCGTCACCAAAGGAAGCTACACACTCTTTGGATGCGAAATCGAGGGGTATGAGATCCATAACGGGTATGCCGTGAAGATCGCAGTAGAGACCAAAAACTGCTACGGCACCTTTGTCCACGGGCTTTTTGATTCCGATACGTTTCGTTTCAAACTCTTTAGCACTATCAACCCCGAATACAGAGGCTACGATTTCAAAGCGTATAAACGCCGCAGCATCAGTGACTTTGCCGATTTTATCGATGCAAGTATTGATATGGATACGATCGAGAAAAGTCTCATGGAGAGTAACCTATGACCACTATCATGATCGCCCTTATCGCTTATGGTATCGATCGCCTGTTTGGAGAGTTTCGCTTTATAAAACACCCTGTGATCGTGATGGGTGATATGATCAGCTTTTTTGAAAAGCATTGTTATAAAGACTCTATTGTCCGAGGTGTGCTACTGGTACTTTTTGTCATCACACTCAATGCCTTTGCCGCCATTATCATTGAAAGCTATTTGGCACTGCTGCCGGAGCTTATTACGATTATCGTTTCAGCAGTGATCGCCTCGATGTTTATGGCTCACCGCATGCTTTATGACAGTGTCAATGCCATTCTTACATCTGACGACAAGAAAAAGGCACTTTCGCAGCTTGTAAGCCGGGACACCCGGGAACTCAGTGAGAGCGATATCTATAAAGCTTCCATTGAGACCTATGCCGAGAACCTGAATGACGGGGTTATCGCCCCACTGTTCTACCTGCTGCTCTTTGGGCTGCCCGGCATCATCATCTATAAAGCGATCAATACACTCGATTCCATGGTGGGGTATCGTAACGTGCGGTATGAGAAGTTCGGCAAAGCTGCAGCGAGACTGGATGATGCGGCCAATTATATTCCCGCACGTCTGACGGCGGTGCTTATTTCGATTTTATCGCGCAAAAAAGGTCTGTTTGATTTTTATGCACAAGGCAAAAAACATGACAGTCCAAACGCCGGACACCCCATAACTGCTATGGCGCAAGCCCTGGATGTAAGACTCGGCGGCGATACCAGCTATTTTGGAACGCTGAAGAAAAAGCCATTTTTTGGCAGTGGCAGTGAGACCGTCACACCACGTCATCTGCAGGAAGCTCTGGCATTTCGAAACCGTATTGATCTTTCGGTGATGACCCTGCTACTTTTAACGACACTCTTTTATAAAGGACTTTCATGACAATCTACAACCTCTTTGATCACACCCCGGAATCACTGCCGGAGGGAAAAGCAGACTTTCTTTTGGCAGCTTCGGTAACGCTTACATGTAACATTGAGGGCATTTCGCAGGCAGGAATCCCCGGAAAGATGCCGCTCACTCCGACCCTTGATGCAGAGTTTCTCTCAACAGGCAGGGTCTTTAGCCTTGAGGATATCGCTGAGACCGCGACAGGTATCCCCACGCCGGGCCTGCTCACACGCGCTGTTCACACATTGGCGCCATTTAGCAAGGTGGGTATTTTGGATCTGGGTTTACAGGTAAAGCCTCAAGAGAGCGACATCTACAGCTTTGAAATCACCCCGGCACCCAGTATCAGCGATGAAACAGCTTTTGACGCCAAGAGTGTTTTTGAAAAAGGGCGGGAGTTTGGCCGTCGTTATGCGCTCAAAGGAGACTACCTGATTGTAGGCGAGAGCACCCCTTCAGGTACCACTACGGCGCAAGCTGCAGTGAGTGCGCTCGGTTTTGAAAACGCCGGGCTCTTTGCTTCCTCATTTAAACATGCTCCCCTTGCCATCAAAGAAGAGACCATTCAATACGCCCTTTCCAAGCTCCAAAACACGATGAATAGTTTTGAGAAGCTGGGGCATACGGCAGATAACATGCTGCTTTTTGTTGCCGGCTTCATTTTAGAAGCATCCCGCCGTTTTAAGATTGTACTTGGCGGCGGTACGCAAATGGCAGCGGCCCTTGTTATTGCAGACGTACTGGCACAAAAGCATCAGATCGATTTTGACCATAGCCATATTGCTCTGGCAACGACACACTGGATTGCAAAAGATGCGGCATCGAGCATTGTCAGACTTTTAGAGCAGCTTAGCTTCCCCATTAAAGCCTTTTACAGCGATTTTAGTTATACTGACGCGACAATTCCGGTACTTAAACTCTATGATGAGGGCGAAGCAAAAGAGGGGGTGGGTGCCGGTGCCGCACTGGCGTATGGTGCCATGCACGGTCTCACACAAGAAGCCATCACATGCAAGGTTGAAGCAATGATGCGAGGTGAAGCATGAAAACCCGTTTTACAAAAACCCTTTTTATCGGCGGTATAAAAAGTGGCAAATCGCGTCTTGCCGAGGCACATATTTTGAACGCGGCCGATGGCCTCTGCACCTATCTTGCCACAAGTGAAGTGATCGATGATGAGATGCAACTGAGAATCGAGCGTCATCAGACACAGCGTAGCGAACGTTTTTTGACACGTGAAGAGCCGCTCGATCTGGCAGAGGCTCTCGAGAGCGTCACCATGCCGATACTCATAGAGTGTATCAGTATGTGGATCAATAACATGCTGCATTACGGCTTTGATGAAGAGGAGATAAACAAGCAGATAGATACTCTGTTGCAGATGGACAGGGAGATCACCTTTATTATTAACGATGTCAGCTCCGGTATCATTTCCGATAACGCTCTGGTGCGCCGTTTTGTCGATATCAACGGTATGGTTGCGCAACGTATCGCTTCAGAGTGTGACGCAGTCTATCATGTCGTTGCCGGGATAGGACAGCGTATCAAATGATGGCTTCCGTTTTCAAAGGATTGGTGCTGGCGATCAATATGCTTACGGCGATCCCTTTTTTCAAAGTGCATACTTTTGACAGGGGGATCAACGGTTATGCTGTGATGTTCTACCCTCTTGTCGGACTGATACTCGGCGCCTTGCTCTATCTGTTCTATACGATTGCCGGGATGTTTTTCCCTCAGGCACATGTTGCAGTCATGGTGCTTGTTCTGTGGGTGATGCTTACCGGTGCACTGCATTTGGATGGCTTTGCCGATACCGTTGACGGCCTTTATGTCTCCAAAGAGAGGGCCTTTGCGGTGATGAAAGACCCCAATATCGGTGCGATGGGGATGATCTTTACGGCACTTTTGCTTCTGCTCAAGGTATCACTGTTGATCCATCTGGAGCATGTTGAACTGCTGCCGCTGCTGCTGATGCTTTCACGTTACAATGCGCTACTTTGGATACGGTTTTATCCCTACCTCTCAACAAACGGCATCGGCTCTCTGGCCAAACAGGAGTTCACCACGACACAGCTGATGATTAGTTCTGTCATGGTACTGGTGTGTGTCACTTTTTTTCAGAGTTGGGTTTTATGGCTTGCTTCATTTTTAGCGGCATGGCTGACAGCGCTGTTTTTTATGCGGCGCTACGGTGGATTTAGCGGTGACATCTACGGCTTTGGTATTGAAATGAGCGAAATAGTATTATTACATCTTCTGGTACTCTCCGTTCTATGAAAATCACATTAGTACGTCACGCAGAAGTTGAAGAGCGTTATCAGGGGTGTTACAACGGGCATATCGACATCGGCCTTTCGATAGAAGGAGAACGGCAGGCAGAGGCACTGCATAGGCACCTTGAACGCTCAAGTTTCGATGCCGTCTACTGCTCAGATCTGCGACGTGCTGTTGATACATTGAAATTTATCACGTGCGAACCCATCCTTACCCCAGAACTTCGTGAAAAATCCTGGGGACGTCATGAAGGGCTTCGTTATGAACAGATCACAGCGATGGAGCAAAAAGAATATGAAGACTTTTTTCAATGGATCAGTGTTTTGGACGGTGAATCGCTTGAATCGTTTCTCAAACGCATCGAGGCGTTTTTCATAAACGTAATGGAGAGGCCCTACAACAGTGTCTTGATAGTCACGCATGGCGGCGTCATGAAAGCCTTTCAGCATCTATTTTTCAATGTTGGGCTTGAGGAGGCATTTGGCTTGAATATACCTTATGCATCAATACTTGAATATGAATTGCATTAGCACAATCCGGGATTAACCTTAATGTCGGTATTCACTACACCTCCTCAGGGGTCTCTACGCCAATAGATAGAGCTTTTAGGTGAAATCCCTTTCGGGATGCATCTCTTCACACAAATAGGTTATAATCACTTATGTTAAAACTTATCCCGCAATGGTTTATCAGATATAAGTTTTTCAACTCCCTGCTTCTGGGATTGAGCGTGGGGGCGATCTTTACGATCTATACGCCCCTTGAACCCTCGGTCTGCTCCCTTGGAGGCGTGGTACTCGCTGCAGGGATGCTGCTGATCGCAAGGCTCTATAGCTATATACTGAATGCCGAATGGTTTTTTCGTATCTCTCTCTTTGTAGAGATCATTCTTCTGCTGATCATGTGCTATTTCCTACTCCACCCCTATACCTATCAGACCGCATTGATCGTCTATGTGGGTTATCAGGCGACGTTTGTCTTCGGGAACTATCTGGTACGGGTGGAGACACTTCTGTTGGGGGAAGAGAGACTCCTGACACGGCTTGATACGGCAAAACAGACGGGGTACCTTTCGGGTATGGCAGTCTCCTACCTCTTTTACCGTCTGCTTGATCAATTCGGCATTGTTGAGAATCAGCCGCAGGTCTACTATCTCCATTTTATACTGATCGCAGTGGAAGTCGTCGTCATCCTCCTGATCATCAAAAGCTTTCAAAGGTCTTGAGGATGCCACAGCAGTTCACGATACACTATGCGTGCGCGAGTCTGGTCCCCGAACGGACCTCTCATGTGACAGCCATTGGTGTCTGCGATACTACGACCAAAAAGCTGACCACATTTTCTCTGGAGGATGCAGAGAAAACGCTTGGTGCCCAGTGTGATCGGGAAGCACTTGAGGCGCATCTGCTTAAAGCGTTTTTTGATTTCGTTGCCAGCCACTCTGATGCGGTCTGGATACACTGGCATATGGATAGCGTAGTGTATGGATTTGGGGTATTAAAAGAAAGGTTTGAAATGAGTTGTGGCCAGGGGGCACCGGAGATCACCGCCACACTTAACCTGCCTGATAAGATCTTTGAAACAATGCAAAATCATTGTCCTGAGTATCCCAAGCTCTACCAACTCTTTCAAGAGAATGGAATCAATGATCATGCGATCCTTACAGGCAGGGAGGAGGCGGCATCTTTCGCTGCCGGAAATTATGCAGCGATCATGCATTCGAGCAGGGCCAAAGCAAAAGCATTGGCTGCGTTGTATGAGAAACTTCAGGATAACAGCCTGGTTCTCTCCTGCAACAGATCGGCATTGAAGTTGTGGGCAGCGGGCTTTCTGATCATTGTTTCGGCGATAGTCTATATGTTGCTAAAGGGAGTGTAAGTATGGAGATAGGAGTTGCGTTTATGATCAAAAAGTTCATCGCCTGGCTGCTGATGCCGATGCCGCTAGGGATGATGATGCTTTTCACTGCGCTGTGGCTGCTGCATCGTGGCAAAAGCAGAAGGGCAAAACAGTTTTTTATGGGAGCCATTGTATGGTTTGGCGTGGTCACCCATGCGCAGATAAGCAGCCTGCTGTTGCTGCCTTTTGAGTCTCAGTATGAAAAGATCGAGAAGATTCCGGCAGAGGTAGAGTATATTCTGCTTCTTGGCGGAGATAAAGAGAGACGAGCCTGGGAAGCGATACGGCTCTACAGGAAGATCGAAGGAGCCAAGATTGTCACTTCAGGGTACTCGATGCATGACAGGCTTTCAGATGCCTATAAAGCCTCCAAGCTACTGATAGAAGCAGGCGTACGACCTGAAGATATCATGATGCAGGAGGATGTCAAAGATACCAAAGAGGAAGCAGCGAAGATGAAAGAGCGGGTAGGTGACAGACCGTTCCTGCTTGTCACTTCAGCCTATCATATGCCAAGAAGCATGATCCTCTTTCAGCAGGAGGGGCTTTCTCCCATTCCTGCACCGGCAGACTTCAATGACAGGGGAGAGGACAGCATCTGGTCTCTGTTCCGGGCGAGACATTTGGAAAAAACAGAAAGAGCGGTGCATGAGTATATCGGGTTGCTCTGGGTCTATTTGAGAGGGAAGGATTAGTATATGACTTATAAAGAATGGTTTGAATCCCATGCCGAAAAACATCGTGCGATCGTAGAAAAACTTGGAGATCTCAGCGATGAGGAGCTGATACTTTATTTCAGGTTTGAGAACATGGTGAAGAGGGAGCCGGAGTTCTGTCCGCTTTATAAAACAGCAACAAAGTGTCATGAGATGGAGGTGCTCAACTGCTATCTGTGCGCCTGTCCCAACTTCAGGTTTGATGATGCGGGAATGAAAAAGGTGGAAGGGAAAACACTCTTTTCTACCTGTGCGATCAATGCGAAAGAGGGGAAGCAGTTCGTCTCTGAGGAGGCGATACACCAGGACTGTTCCGGGTGTAAGATACCGCACAGAGAGGCGTATATCCGGGAACATTTTTCAAGAGATTGGCGCGAAATCATGAAGCACTCAGATCAATCTTCGTCTAACTCAGGTTAAAAAAGTATAATACAACAACTAATTTATTTTGTATATTCAGGAGAGTGATATGGCTATCAATACAGTAGCAGATATGAACGAATTTAAAGCGCTTGTAGCGGATATTGAGGCGCAGGAAGGCTATAGAAAACCTGTCGCATTCGCTATCGCCAGAGTAGACAGAGGGCAGAAGAACGCAGAGAAGATCCTTCAGGCTAACTTCGGTCTGATCAACTGGAACGAGAACTTCGGTTCGGCGGCGGTATTTATCAAATCGCTCCAGGAAGCAAAGTGTGAAGTGGATTGCAGCGGCAGTGAGTTTGTTGCAACGATCAATGAAACCTTCGTGAGCAATGCAATGGCTGCATTTGCTCCGCTTGTTGCCGAGGCGACGGGTGATGCGCATAAAAATATCCAGGTGATCAAGACACTCAGCAAGATGGGTGATATCGGCAAAGATTTCAGAATCGTATTTCTCTTTGAAGATGCCGCGCCGCAGTCGGTGGAAGCGGTATACCTCAAGCTCTATGCGCTCTCACTCAGCAAAGCGCCGCTGAGAGGGGTCAACCTGAACGGTGCATTCGGTGTTCTTAGCAATGTCGCATGGGTTGGCAATACACCGTATGAGCTTGATTACCTCAGAGAGAATGAGATCGAGATGAAACTCAAAGGAACCTATCCTACCGTTGACAGTGTGGACAAGTTCCCGAGATATCTTCAGCATGTGATCCCTGCGGATAATACACGTATCCTTGAGGCTTCCAAAGTACGTATGGGGGCACAGCTTGCAGCTGGTACAACGGTCATGCCGGGTGCATCCTATATCAACTTCAATGCCGGTACGCTCGGTCCGGTGATGGTGGAAGGGCGTATCTCAAGTTCTGCGGTCGTCGGTGCAGGTTCGGATGTAGGCGGCGGTGCGAGTATCCTTGGCGTACTTTCGGGGACGGACGGCAACCCTATCACTATCGGTGAGAACACGCTTCTGGGGGCAAACTCTACCTGCGGTATCCCTCTGGGTGATGCATGTATCATCGATGGCGGCCTTGCGATCTTTGCAGGGACGAAAGTCAAGATCGCACCGGCAGAGCTGGAAAAGATCAGAGCGGCAAACCCGGAAGCAAACCTTGAGTCAAAAACGACATTCAGGGCGGATGAGCTTCAGGGGCTGAACGGCCTTCACTTCAGACAGGACTCTACCACGGGTGAGATGATCGTAAGAAGAAGCACAAGGGAAGTAAAACTTAACAAGGATCTTCACTAAAACATTTCCACCTCACTAGAGGTGGATATATAGAAGAGTTCAAATGATTGGGTTCTTTTATGTAATAATAAAAGGATAAAACAATGGATGATGATAAGATCGTAGAGAAAGTATGTCTTCTGGCACTCTTTAAGAAACGTCCGGGAGAGACATTGAGAGATATTCAGGCAATGCTTGTGGATACGGGAATGTTTGATATGAAAGAGTGCAAGAGGGTTTTCAAGGAATTGAAAGCCGAGAAGTACCTCTCGGAGACCAATGAGCTCACACTCAAAGGTATCATGGAGGCTAAAGATGCCGAGGAGATGTTTAAACAGCCATGAGAGTCGATAAATGGTTAAGTGCGGTCAATGTCGTCAAACGCCGTACGGTAGCGACAGATATGCTGAAGTCCGGCGTCGTCTATGTCAACGGTATACAGGCAAAAGCTTCGAAAAATGTCGCAGTAGGCGACAAGATCACGATAGAGTATCTCAAGGGGGCAAAATCCTATGAAGTGCTCAAGGTACCTGCAACCAAGACGATCCCGAAATCTCAGAAAGAAGAGTATGTGAGAGAGGTTGAATGAAAGCAAAGTAGTTTGCTTTCGTCCGATAAAAACCAAAGTGGTCGAAACGAAGTGTAGCCAGGAAGGCTGGAAAGGAGATGGAGTGAGCAATAAAGAACAGTTTGAAAAGCTATTTAATAATGAACTGACTGAGGCTGAAGCGCGTCAGTTCCTGATCGAACTTTATATCAAGGGCGAGAGTGCAGAGGATATCGCTGATGCTGCAGCGGTGATGAGGGCACACTCTATCAAGGCACCGTTAAGCGATGCGTTGAAAGAGAGAGCCATTGATATCGTAGGTACAGGCGGAGATGAGAGCGGAAGTTTTAATATCTCCACAACAACCTCTCTGCTCTTGGCAGCAATGGGGCATGTGGTCGCCAAGCATGGGAACCGCAGTGTTACTTCGAAATCGGGTTCAACAGATGTACTTGAAGCGCTTGGCCTGAAACTGGACCTGACTCCGGAAAATAAGATCAAGATGCTCGAAGAGACAGGATTCTGCTTTTTCCCGGCAACCGATCACCATCCGGCGATGAAATATATCATGCCGATCCGTAGGTCGATCCCCCACCGTACGATCTTCAATATCCTCGGCCCGCTTTGCAATCCTGCCGGTGCCCAGAAGTATCTTCTGGGTGTTTTTGATCCGATCTTTGTGCGCAGGATCGCCGAAGCATTGGTAGAGCTTGACGCAAAAAGGGCTTTTGTCGTGAGCAGCCAGGATTGTATGGATGAAATTGGACTTGCAACCAATACGAATTTTGCTTACCTGGAGTCCGGACGGATCATCGAAGGGGAGATAAACCCTGAGATCTATGGCATAAAAAAAGCGCCAAAAGAGGCGATACTCGGTGGAGATGCTACCCGCAATGCAGAGATCATCAGAGATATCTTTGCCGGGACAGAAAAAGGTCCTAAGAGAGATATCGTGGTACTTAATGCAGCCTTTGCGCTCTTTGTAGACGGCAAGGTACGCGATGTCAGAGAAGCGATAGCACAGGTAGAAGCGATACTTGACAGTGGTACGGCATACGAGCATCTTGTGCGTATGGCAAAGATCAGCGAACAGCTGAGCAGTAAGTAGAAAAGAATAAGGAGCAAGGAGTAGTGAAAGAGATTGTTGCTTCGCTTGAAGAGCTTGAGACTATTGTTGATTATCTCAATGAAGTGCTGCCATCCAATGCAGTCGTGTTCCTGCGCGGTGACCTGGCAGCGGGCAAGACGACCCTCACCCAGGCGATCGCAAAGCAGAGAGGGATCACAGGTGATGTCACTTCTCCGACCTTCTCTCTACAGCACTGTTACGGCGATGATCTCTATCATTATGATCTCTATCGGCTGGACCATGAGGCGTTCATGCAGATGGGCCTTTATGAAGAGTTTGACAAACCGGGATGGCATATGGTAGAGTGGGGAAGCGATGCACTCAAAACTTTTTTAGAGTCTGCGGGGTACCATGTGGCGATGATCGAGATAGAACCCGCCGGAGATGCCAGAAAATACAGGATCATAGACTAATGCATAGACTTGAAGCGAAAAACCTTGCAAAGACGATCAAGAAAACCAAGATCGTGCACGATATTTCATTGACGGTCAGAAGCAAGGAGGTCGTTGGGCTGCTGGGACCCAACGGGGCAGGGAAGACCACCTCGTTTTATATGGTCTGCGGACTGACAGGGGCCACGGAGGGGGAGGTATTCCTTGACGGGGAGAACATCACCAAACTGCCTCTGAGTGCAAGGGCCAAACTCGGCATCGGCTACCTCCCTCAGGAGTCCAGCATCTTCAAAGACCTTACGGTGGAAGAGAATCTGCTCATAGCCGCTGAAGCATTGGGAATGGAGCAGGAGAAGATACAGCCCCGCATCGAAAAACTGCTTGAGATCTTCAATATCGAACCGATAAGAAACCGCCAGGGTATCCGCCTGAGCGGGGGTGAGAGAAGACGCGTGGAGATCGCGAGGGCTTTGGTGGGAGAACCGAAGTTCCTGCTGCTTGATGAACCCTTTGCGGGAGTTGATCCTATCGCTGTACTCGATATCCAAAACATCATCAAGCAGCTCGTGGCACTGGATATGGGTATCCTGATCACGGATCACAACGTCCGTGAGACCCTGGGTATCTGTGACAGAGCCTACGTGATGCGGAGCGGCGAGATGCTTGCCAGCGGTACAAGCGATGAGATCGCCCATGACGAGAATGTCAGAAAATACTACCTGGGTGAACACTTTATATTTTAGGCAGCAGAGAGTAAGTAACAGGGAGCAGTTTTTTCCTGTTATTGCCGACGCTGATCGGAAATCCGGAGATTCATGGACTCTGATGTGTGGATTCTCGGGTGCCCGCCAGATGCGTTTTGTGTGCAAGCCCAAAAATGACGATAAGGATAAGGTTTGAAGCGCTCAGAGATAAAAAAACAGCTTGATCTGGAAGTAGCATGTCGCAACACGGCTTCTGAGCTCTGCTATGAAAAGCCGGATCCTCTCTTTGTCGCACAGAAATACCAGGATGAATCGATTGCACTGGTCTGCGCACTTTTTGCCTATGGCAATGCCCATCTGATCATTAAATTTTTAGAAAGTCTGGATTTTTCTCTGCTCGATGAGAGCGAAAGCCGGATAACAAAAGCCCTCTCATCACACTACTACCGGTTTCAGAAAAATGACGATGTGGCGGCCATTTTTATCGCCCTTAAACGCCTAAGAGAGATAGATACTCTTGAAAATATATTCTATCAGGGGTATCAAAAAGAGGACAATCTCCTCGACGGGCTCTGGTCATTGATACGGGCGATACGGGAATGCTATCCGCTTGAGAGCTACGGCTACAATTTCCTGGTGGGAAAACCGCCCCGAAGCCTCTCATCGGCAGGCACCTATAAACGCTATCTGATGTATCTCAGGTGGATGGTACGCAAAGACACCCTGGATATGGGACTTTGGTCGAAAATAGATACAAAAAATCTTCTGATGCCTCTGGATACGCATACCTTTCATGTGTCACGCAAGATAGGGTTGCTGCAGAGAAAAAGCTGCGATATGAAAGCGGCGATCGAACTGACGGAGAGGCTGAAAAAGTTTGACCGGAATGATCCGGTGAAATATGATTTTGCGCTTTACAGGCTGGGGCAGGAAAAATTGGTATGAATCTTTGAGCGAATCCAGAAATTTCAATGATTCGTTATTCTCAATACCGTATCGAAGTCCGGCATGACAGATTCAGAATCTCCCCAGGTGGGTACAGTGTTCTGAGCGAGATGGTGTGAATAGACTACACACTTCACTTCTCACTCCAAAGAGTGTGCTCCCTCAGCCCCTGAACGAGGCAATTTTAAGTTCAAAAAAGGTATAATCCACGCAATAATTTACGTAAGAGGATGTTTTATGGAAGGTATTTTTACTTACCTGGGTGCGATATTCGGGCACGGGCAGATGCTGTTTGTTTCTCATATGATCTTGGTTGCAGGGATTGTCCTGCTTATTGCAAAGATGGCTACAAAGAGCCTTAGGGCTGTACCGGGCGGTACACAGAATGTCATGGAGGCATATCTTGGGGGTGTGATCTCTATGGGTACGGATGTACTGGGTGAAGAGAATGCGAGAAAATACCTTCCGTTGATCGCAACGTTGGGTCTGTTCATCTTTACTTCGAACATGATCGGTATCATTCCCGGATTTGAATCTCCGACTTCAAACATCAATATCACTTTGACGCTTGCAATGATCGTTTTCTTCTATTACAACTTTGAAGGTATCAGAAAGAACGGTGTGGTTCACTACTTTGCACACTTTGCAGGCCCGGTAAAACTACTTGCTCCGTTGATGTTCCCGATCGAGATCATCTCACACCTTTCCCGTATCGTTTCACTCAGCTTCCGTTTGTTCGGTAGTATCAGAGGGGATGATATGTTCCTGTGGGTACTTTTGATGCTGACACCATGGATCGTGCCTTTGGCGCCATTCTTCCTTCTTACGGTAATGGGTGTGCTTCAGACCTTTGTCTTTATGATCCTTACTTTCGTTTACCTTGCAGGCGCAGTAGCGATCGAAGAAGACCACTAAGAATCCTTTTACGATGAGACTCAGAGAAAAACCGCTCGGTTTTATCATCAATTTTTTTCTAGGCATTGCATGGGCTTCGGTGCTCATCGGTGCCGTTACCCCGTTTTTTTCATTTTTTCATACCGGTATCTTTGAGGCGTTTTTCTTCGCTGTGATAGGCGCTTTGCCTGGTTTGGTGGCGATCCTGCTGCTGGAACATATCATTACGGTCAAAGAGAAACACGATGAACTCAGAAAGCAGACCAGGCTTTTGGAACAACTTCTGGAAAAAATGGATCAGCAAATACCGAAAGAGCAGTGATGCTCTCTTATGCGATTACCGACCCCTCAACGTTCTCTTCAGACCATCCGGATATTTATCTCTCGCATATTGACGGGAAAGCCGATATGGTGCTTTACCGTGACAAACAAAACGACCGCTATAGAGAAAATGCCAAAAGATTTGTACGTGCCGCCAAGGCATACCCCTTTGATAAAGTATTGCTGCACAATGATACCCTCCTGGCAAAGGATTTGGAAGCAGACGGTGTACACCTGAGCAGTGACCGTATCGAAGCGATACCTTTTGCAAAACAGAAGGGATTGTTTGTCATTATCAGTACCCATACTCTGGATGAAGCGCAAAAAGCTGAAAAGCTGGGGGCAGATATGGTGACCTTCAGCCCGATCTTTGATACACCGGGCAAAGGCGCTCCCGTAGGCCTCGAAAAATTAAGCGAAGTATGCAGTGCTGTTAGTATTCCTGTGATAGCATTAGGGGGTATTTTGACACCGGAACAGATCCGTGCGTGTCAGGAAGCCGGAGCAAAGGGATTTGCTTCAATACGGTATTTCAAACCAACAGAGGATGACGAATGGAAGAAGTGAAAGATTATCAGATCAAAGAGCTGAAAAAGCGTATTTTTATCTCAAATCTCAAGGCCTGGATCATCGGTATCATACTCATCGCCGAGATCGCATTTTTTGCGATGTATTTTTCAAAATCGGGTATGTTCAAAAAACCGGTAATGGGGGATAATAAAGTAGCTGTCATCTATTTTGACGAGATGATCACAGAGCAGTATACAACCAGGGTCATGGAGAAGATGGACGAGGTGCGCAAAGACAAGAACTTCAAGGAAGTACTCTTTGTCATGGGTTCCCCGGGAGGATCTCCGACGGCGAGCGAGGAGCTCAGCGAGTATCTCAAAGCCTATCAAAAAGACAAGAATGTCACGATGTATATCGGAAGTATCGCTGCAAGCGGCGGATACTATATCGCTTCAGCGATCAAGCCGCTGCACGCGAACAAAAATGCGATCGTAGGCTCTATCGGTGTGATCATGCCGCACTATAATATCGGAGAATTGGCAGAGAAGATAGGGGTAGAGGAGGACAACCTGGCAGCCGGGAAGTATAAACAGCCTCTCTCCTTTTTCAGAAAAGTCGAGGGTGAGGAGAAGAAGTATATCGAAGATCATCTTCTGCTTCCTACCTATGAGAACTTTATCAATGCGGTGGTTGAAAACAGGGGAATAAGCAAAGAAGAGCTTCTGCCGTTTACCGAAGGGAAGATCTATATCGCCAACGCGCCTGAGATACAAGGAGTATTGGTAGACAAGATCACTTCGCTCTATCAGATCAAAAAAGAGATCCGTCAGAGACTGGGAGAGAAAACAGTAAAGTTTGAGACGATCGACATGAAAGACAAACCCTCTTTCTTCCCAAAAGTCCAGGTGGATATGGGGATGGAGAAACTACTGAACCAGCTCAGCTACAGACAATAACTGACTTACGGGAGCGTCATTTGGCTCTCCCGTAAACTCGCTCAAATAAGCAAATGGGTATAATAATTCCGATTATAAATATGAACTATTTTTATAAGGAATCTTCCGATGTTTGAAACCGTTATCGGTCTTGAAGTACACGTACAACTCAATACTAAAACAAAACTTTTCTGTTCCTGTGCAACGAGCTTTGCAGAACACCAAAACTCCAATACCTGTCCTACCTGTCTGGCGCTTCCCGGTGCACTGCCGGTCGTGAACAAGGAGGCAGCGATCAAAGCGATGCGTTTCGGCTATGCAGTCAATGCCGATGTACAGCACAGCTCGAACTTTGACAGGAAATCCTACTTCTACCCCGACAGCCCGATGGCCTACCAGATCACACAACTGCATAACGCGATCGTGCAAAATGGTGAGCTATTTATCGATCTGGAAGACGGTACGCAGAAAAGAGTAGGGATCACCCAGGCGCACCTTGAAGCGGACGCAGGAAAAAACATGCATGAAGGCGACCACTCCAAGGTGGATCTCAACCGTGCAGGTACCCCGCTGCTTGAGATCGTCTCCGCACCGGATATGAGAAGTTCTGACGAGGCTGTAGCCTATCTCAAAAAGCTGCATGCAACGGTACGTTACCTTGATATTTCGGATGCGAACATGCAGGAGGGTTCTTTCAGATGTGACGTCAACGTCTCTATCCGTCCGAAGGGGCAGGAGGCGTTCGGAACCAGAGTAGAGATCAAAAATATCAACTCATTCAAATTCGTTGCGGCAGCGATCGCGTATGAAGTACAGCGTCAGATCGAAGCCTATGAGGATGGCGTATACGACCAGGAGGTAGTCCAGGAGACCAGACTCTACAACGTGGCTGAAGGCGTAACGAAATCGATGAGGGGGAAAGAGGAAGCGGCAGACTACCGTTACTTCCCGGATCCCGATCTCCGTCCGTTGGTTGTAACAGAGGAAATGGTTGCAGAGGCGAAACAGATCCCTGAGTTGCCGGATGAAAAGGCAGCACGTTATATTGAAAAACTGGGTATAAAGAAATATGATGCACTGGTGATCACTGCAGACAAAGAGATGGCCTACTACTTTGAAGAGATGCTGGCATGCGGTGCCAATGCGAAGATGGCAGTGACGTGGCTGACATCTGAGCTCTTGGGACGTTTGAACAAAGCAGGTTTCACGATAGAGAACGCTCCGGTAGATGCGAAAACATTGGGTACCCTGGTCTCCAGGATCGCCGATGATACGGTTTCAGGGAAAGGTGCCAAAGAGGTGCTGGACTACATGATGAAGCATGAAAGCCGTGATGTGGATGTGATCATTGATGAGCTGGGATTGGCGCAGGTGAGCGATGACGGTGCCATCCTGGCAATTATCGATGGGATCCTTGAGGCAAACCCGGAAAAAGTCGCTGAATACAGATCCGGTAAAGAGAAGCTTTTTGGATTTTTTGTCGGCCAGACGATGAAAGCAAGCAAAGGTTCGGCAAACCCGGCAAAAGTAAACGAACTGCTCAAAGAGAGGCTGGGCTAGTAAATCAGGTACCGTCTTTGGTGCCCAAAAGGGGATGGTAATGCATGATCTGATACTGAAACTTTCCCGAATGATCGACAGCTCGGTCCGATATCAGAGGACAAAATTTTTTTTCAGGTCACTACTCAACGATATTAACTATCCCTATAAAAAGTACTTTGACTGGTTTATGATTGTCCTGATACTGATTTCGATCACGATACTGATTTTAAGCAAGTCAGGAAGGCTGCCGGAGTGGCTGGTCAATGTAGACTTTTATTTTATTACTGCAGTCTTTGCTTTGGAGTATCTGCTCAGAGTTTGGGTAAGTCAGGATACCCATAAGCACATCCTCGCAGCCGGCAAGATGGAAAATGCGGGGATCAGAGAGTACTACCTCGTGCCATTGAAAAAAAGGCTGGAATATCTTGTCTCCCTGCCTGCATTGATCGACCTCATTGCAATCTTTCCGAAATTCCGCATTATCAGGCTTTTGAAACTCTATCACTATCTGCATGGAACCTCAAGCCTTTTGAATGCATTGACAAGAAAGCGTTTTGAGTTTATCTTTCTGGGCTATATGCTTTTGGGTGTCACCTTCTCTTTCGGCACGGTTTTTTATATCCTGGAGTATGGGATCAACGAGAAGCTGGGAAGCTATCTTGATGCCATCTACTGGGCATTGGTTACCGTATCGACGGTGGGATACGGGGATATCTCGCCTGTGACCGATACGGGGAAGATCATCTCGATGTTCGGGATTATTCTGGGGATCGCGATGATCTCATTTGTCACCTCCGTGATGGTATCGGCATTTTCGGAGCGATTTGATGAACTACGCAATGCAGACAATATCAACCTCGTCTCCAAAATAGAACGTGCAGTGGTCATCAACGGGTATGGACATCTGGGATGACGATCGCCAATAAACTGCGTGCAGGCGGTCAATATGAACCGGTGATCATTGAAAATGATGAGGAGAAGGTTGCGTTTGCCAGAGAAGAAGGCTACAAAGTGATCCGCGCTGACGGGTCCAACGCCAAGCTTGTTGCGGATATCTACAAGGCTGACAATATTGCAGCCATGCTGACGCTGAAAAGTTCTGATATCGACAACATCTATTTCATCCTGAATGCAAAGTCGGTGCACTCCGATGCGGTGATCTATGCACGGATGAACCAGCATAATCTCAGAAGGCAGTACCTGGCGACAGGGGTGAATGGGGTACTTGAACCCTATGACGTGGTCGATTCCAAAGCATTGGCCTACCTCCAACGCCACCATGAAGAGAACAAGAAAGGGATCATCTTCTTCGGATATACACATAAGAGCAAACATCTCTGTCAGATGCTTCGCAAGGAGGATATCGAAGTGACGATCTATGAGACTGAGAGTGAACGCTATGAGGGGGCAAAACGTGACGGATTTGTCAATGTCGTGCAGGTCGACGAAGAGCAGCATGAGTACCTGGAGCATATGAAACTGCTCAAAGGGTATATCGTGGTATGTGCAATGACAGAGGATGCCTTGAATGTATACTATACGATTTCCCTGAGGTCAGGCGGTTTTGAGGAGGAGATCGTGGCACTCTCTGACAGCAAAGACTGATCCTCGCGGGTGTGAGCAGGATATTTGACATGTATGATGAGAGTGCAGAGCGTTTTATAGAGTTCATTGATAAAAAGGAGAATAGATAAATGAAGTTGGCTGTTATCGGAGCAGGAAAATGGGGACTTGTTATTACAAAACGCTATTTGAACAAAGTCCAAATAGCTACGTTACCACTGGGGTGGTTTACGATGCGGCATTTAGTGCCTTACTTGCACTGCGATTTAGTCGCTTGTCAGCAGCCGGCTCATACAACTAGTTGCATTTTATTTAAAGTACTTGAAAAAGGATACAAGATATGAAACTAGCTGTTATCGGAGCGGGAAAGTGGGGACAAGCACTCTATCATGCATTTTCAGAAAAGAATGAGGTGGTGATCACCTCACGGACGCATAAAGATATCCCTCATTTTGTTCCCGTTGGGGAGGCTTTGGAGTATGAATACCTGGTGATCGCCATACCTGCCCAGGCGGTGCGCGGATGGATGGAAGAGAATTTTGTGGATAAAGGACAGAAAATTCTGGTAGCGGCAAAAGGGATAGAGACGGAAACCGGATCCTTTCTCAATGAGGTGTACGGGGAGTTTGTCGATGCAGAGAGGCTTGCGTTTATCTCGGGTCCCTCTTTCGCAGCGGAAGTGCAGCAGTCGCTCCCTACGGCACTGGTGATCAGTTCGACCAATCTGGCACTGGCGCAAACCTATGCGGATGCACTGCCCGAGTATATCAAAGGATATGTCAATGATGATGTCATCGGTGAAGAGGTGGCTGGAGCCTATAAAAACGTGATCGCCATCGCCGGCGGCGTATGTGACGGGCTGAAGCTGGGCAACAACGCAAGGGCGGCACTGATCTCACGGGGACTCGTGGAGATGACACGTTTCGGAGAGGCATTCGGTGCGAGAACAGAGACCTTTTTGTCGCTGGGGGGTGCGGGTGACCTCTTCCTGACAGCCAGCTCCACGCTCTCCAGAAACTACCGGGTGGGGATCGGTCTGGCCCAGGGGAAAAAGATCGAAGATATCCTGGCGGAGCTCGGAGAGGTTGCCGAAGGGGTGCCGACCGCCAAAGCACTCTACCTTTTGGCAAAACAGAAAAAGATCTACCTTCCGATCGCCAAGGAGGTGTATGCGATGGTAGAAGAGGGAAAAGATCCGCGTCAAAGTGTGAAGGACCTGTTGGGATAGCCTCTTTTTTTTGGTACACTTGAAAGAGAGGTTTGTCCCTTTGACCGCGTAAATTTTTAAAAAGGTTGTATCCGATGCCATACAGAGCGATTGTGATTTTATTTTTTTCCCTGATAATGCTCGGCGCTGATGAGGCAGAACTGCCCACTCACGAGATCAGGATCACAGGCAATACAACCCATGACCATTCCACACTCTATGAGGCCCTCAACGTGCAGACAAAAAGTTTCTGGCAGTTCTGGAAGGAAGATAGGCCGAGGATCTATGACAAACTGCTGCCGACCATGGAGCAGTCGCTGCAGAGCTTTTATGAGTCCGAAGGGTTCTATGATGCCAAGTTTGACATCAAGGAGACAAATACGACACTTACTGTTGACATCACAGAAAATACCCCCGTGCGCATTAACGAGATCAACATCACCAGCGATTACGATATCTCCCCTTATATCACACTCAAAAAAGAGGAGCGCTTCAGGGCAGAAAAATTCATAGAGATCAAAAACCGTATCATAGAGGCACTGCTTGCAGACGGTTATTGCAGTTATGACCTGGATACAAAAGCGTACGTAAGTCTTAAATCGTATAAAGTGGATCTGAAATACCATCTGAAAAAAGGCGATATCTGCCACTTTGAAAAGAGCTATATCAAAGGGCTGGAGAGTATCGATGAAGAGGTGATCCTCTCCCGCATCACAGCCACGGAGGGAAGCAGGTTTGACCCGGAGCGTATCAAAGAGAGTTATGCCAATCTCTATCAGCTGGATGTTTTTGACAGTGTGATGATCAACTATGACCGCAAGCTTTACAATAAGATCCCGGTGGATATCACGCTGAAGGAGACGCAAACTCCGTATCATCTTGAAGCCGGTCTGGGATATGACACCTATGTCGGTGCACGTGCCCATAGCACCCTGGTCAAAAAAAATTTTATGGGCAATGCGCAGAAACTGACACTCAGGGCGATGTGGTCGCAAAAAGAGTATCTGGCCAGCATCGACTTTTTTAAACCCGCGTTCTTTGACATATGGGGTTACCCGATCGATTTTATGTCAAAAGTCGGATATTCCAATCTGGAGTATCCCGGTTTTACGGAAGAAAAGAGCTATATCAGGGTTGCTCTGGGCTATCAGAGGGAGAGATGGAGACTCAGAAGCGGGATTGCGCTTGAATATATTGATATCCAACTTCTTGACAACCTCAAAGACGATCAAGAACTGCAGCAGACTGTCAATGAGGGGGATTTTTTGCTTTTCTATCCCTATATCGATCTGATCTATGATGCAAGAGATGACAAGATGAACCCTAAAAAAGGTTACTATCTTGCCTCTTACCTGGAGTATGGCCTCCCCTACAGCCAGGATGCGAGCACCTACCTGAAGATGCAGCTGGAAGGAAGATATATCCATAGTATCGACAAGCTTACTCTCGCAGCGGTTGCAAAAACCGGGGTGGTAGAGCAGTTTGACCATGAAGTACCGGAGTCCAAACTCTTTTTTGCGGGAGGGCCGTACTTTAACCGCGCCTACGGTTTTAGGGAGATGGGGGTGATCCTCTCTCCCACCAGTGATTCGATCGAAGGGGCTTCGACGATGCTCAATCTCATGCTGGAGGCAAACTACCCGGTTTGGGGCGATCTGTACGGCGCGGTCTTTACCGACAATACGATGCTGAACGAAGAGAGCTATGACTTTACAGGCGACATCATCACCTCCGCAGGAGTCGGTGTGCGTTATATGACGCCGATAGGACCATTTAAAATGGATGTCGGATTTAATGTCAATGATCCTTCTCAGTATGGCATCTCATTTCAGATAGGACAGTCGTTTTGAGAAGGATGAAAGAGCATTACAGGGAGGCAGCCTATGTCAAGTCGTAAAAAAATACTCCTAGGAAGCTTCATTGCTGTCACTTTGCTGCTTGCCGCGCTCTGGGTGGCGGTCAACACACCGCTAGTGGTCAAAGAAGCCGCCAAACGGTTTGCTCCCGATTATGCAATCACCTACAGTGATATTTCAGGCAATGCACTGGAGGGTATCACTATACACTCCCCGAAGTATAAGGGGCTGCCGCTTGCCAAACAGCTGACGATAAGAGTCAATCCGGCAGCACTGCTGCAAAAGAAGATCTCATTGACGAAAGTGGTCATGGAGGAAGGGAATATTACCAGTATCGAGGCGCTGATCGGGAGTTTTGGCGATAACAATGATACGGACGGATCCTCCTTTGCCTTTAAAATAGGGCTGGAAGAGGTTTACCTCTCTTTGCTCCCTTTTGAGCGCTACGGTATTTCGGTGAGTGAACTCTCTGCACGGGCAGAGAGCATCATATATGCTGAAGAGAGATTGGATATCGATGCACTTGACTTCACTTTGGAATCGAATGTCACGGATATCAAACTGAGCGGAAGTTACAAGGGGAGAGAGGCCGATATCGTATCGCTCAGTATCAAGAAGGTCGATCTTCCTGCGATACAAAGATGGATATCGGGCCTGGAAAAAACCGAGCCGAACGCCAAAATCACTGTTGAGGAAGACGGCCGGCCATTTTATCTGCCCAAAACTATTCGTCTAGAGCAATTCTACCTGAATGCCAAACCTTCGCTCTTTGACCCGCTTCACCTGCAGAAATTTAACCTTGAAGGCAGTAGGATCAGGGTAAATCTTGAGGAGGAACTCATAGAGGAAGGCAATCTCTTCCTGGACGCACGGAGTAACCTGAGCAATATCCTCTATAAAGGGGTCGTTGAGGAGAATATCCTAACGGGTAAAATCGCTCTGAGTCCGCATAAAAGGCTTTTTGAACTCGCAGGGCTGCCTTTGAGAAGGGAGGCATTTGGCGATATCGTCATAGACCTTGCGGTGTGCGGATCATATATTGAGGCTGATGTACAGGCTAGTGCAACACAGATACTGACCGGGAACAAGGGGCAGTTCAATATCGATATAGACTCCTTGGTATCGAAGGTTGAATACCGTTTTGAAGAGCAGAAGCTTCTCTCCGAGACGAAGTTGTTCCTCTCCACGCCGTATGCAAAAAATATTGCGTTGACCAACCAGCTGGTAATGGATGCAAATATGACCTACCGCGGGGAGATCTATGCAAAAGAGGTCTACGGTCTTGATGAGAACCTCACGGAGATTCTTCGTGATCTCAACGTCACCTATGAGGGGGATGAAGAGCGATTGGATGCCGCGCTGGATTCTGACCGGCTTGCGGGCAGCTTCGCGATGCAGGACTATCAAAAAGGCAGCCTGAAGCTAAAGACGAAGCAGGAGATTGAGATCTCGGCGATCAGGGAGCTTCCCGAAGCGCTGGAGGATGCAAAAGCAACTCTTGAAGTGGATATTCCTTTTGACCTCGATCAGAATAAAACGCTTCAGGGGTTCGCACTGCTCAGGTCAAACCTGGCCAATATCGATGCCGAGATCCATCTGGGTCAAACCCTTCATGTGAAGAGCAAAGCGATCATCCCAGAGGACTCTTTGCTCCGATCCCTGGATCCGAATGTACAGTGGGAGAAGCTTTCGTCTTTGAATATGGACCTGGCAGTGGAAGGCAACCGTTCCACTATCGACCTCTATACAGAAGAGTTAAACCTTAACGCGACCTATCGTGCGAAAGACCAAACCCTCAAAGGGGCATTTGAGAGCCTGCCTATGCATGTCACTTTTGACGGGAATCTGACGCAGGCTTTGAAGATCAATACCACGATAGATTCGCTTGCCTCCCTGCGTGATCTTGCGCATTCGTACTATACAATCGATACTTTGCCTCCGCTGGAGGGGAGTGCCGTGATCAATGCGGTGATCGATAGAGAAAAGAGGATCGATATCTCTCTTCGCTCACCTCAGATTCTCTATCAGGAAGATAGAAAAAACAACCAGATACTCAGTGATGTGGATTTGGATGTCACTGTGGAAGAGATGCAGATGACTCTGCAGCGTTATCAATTGACTTACAATAAGCAAAAATTTTATGCCACCAAACCTTCGGTCATCTTCATCAAGGAGGATGAGCTGCATATCTCCCCGCTGTGGGTGAATGATGCACTTGAAACCACCGGTATCTATCACCTGAAGAGCAGAGAGGGGCAGATCGATACCAAAGCAAATCAGCTGAAGGTCGAGCATGAGTGGGTGGACCTGGTGTCCGATATAGAACTCGCAACGAAACTCGATGGAAACTTCACGGATGTCAAAGGGGCGATCACACTGCAGGGAGGCGATATCCACTATGATATGAGTCAGCGTTCTTTCGCATCGGACAGCGACATTATCATCGTAGAGGAGCAAAAAGAGAGACAACCCAGCACTTTTATGGACAACCTGAGCATAGCGGTCAATGTCGAAAGCAAAAAACCCCTACGCTTTCAACAGGCAGATATCAATATCCAGGCAAATCCGAGCTTGATGCTTTATAAAGGGGTGAATGAACCCCTCATGCTTTTGGGAAGCATCGAACTGCTTGAAGGGGGAACCTATCTGTTTCAAGATAAGAAGTTCACGCTGGAAAAAAGTTATATCTATTTTACAGGCGATCCCAATAAACCGCTTGTGGAGATCAAAGCCCGACATCAGGCAGTAAAATATCTTATCACGATCACAGTAACCGGCACACCGGAGGCACCGAATATCAATTTCTCATCATCTCCAAGCCTTACACGCGAACAGATACTTTCTGTATTGCTCTTTGACTCTGAAGCGGGCGGTGACACTTACAGCGGTGCAGAGATGATGAAGATGATGGGGGGTGCCATGGCAAAATCCGCTTTAGCCAATGCTGGAGTCAAAATTGATCATCTGGTGCTTGGTGAAGGGAACAGTGTCGAGGTGGGTAAAAAGCTTACAGATGATATTATGATCATCTATATCAATGACGAGATACCAAGGGTTGAGCTGAAATATAGACATAATCGCAGTTTTGAGAGTGTCGTCGGAGCCAGCGGTGAGTCAAGCTCCTATGATATTATCTATACAAAGGATTTTTAGGCTGCGGAATGGCTGATGAAGCGTGGTGTTTATTTAAGCCTGCTGCTGTAAAATCTGGATCAGATATGAATGGTGAAAAAGCTAAAGCTGTTGCGAGGCAGAGATGGAGACGGGTTAGTGCAATGGCGCATAAGCATCAAGGAACGACATGAAAATATCAAAGAGCAAAAGTGCACTTGGCGTGCTGCTTGCCGTAGGGGTAGCGGTTTTTTTTATCCTCTCTTATACTGCATATGATTCGTATAAAGCCTATGAGCGTACACAGAAGAGTATGAATCTTGCATCCTTTTTGGAGCGTATCGAACTGCTGGAGGATACGTTAGAATTTGAACGGCTCAACAGTGTACTTTATCTACTGGGCAGAGAAAAGAGTGACGCGAAAAAATTGATGCAGAATAGACGTGATGTCGATATCGCATTGAAAAAATTTCAGGAATATATCCATGAGAGCGAATTTGGCATAGAGAACAGAGAGATTCAAATGATCAGTCATGCGCTGAAGCAGGTTAGGGAGGAGGTGGATGATTTCAAAGGCGACTACCATCAGATTCTCATTAAAGCATACCATGACAGGATATTCGGATATCTTCTGAAGATACTTCACCACATCGAGCCCATCGCATCATCCAAGAAGATATTGGAGAGTTATGGCGTTTATCTGCATATCACCAGACTCAAAGAGAATACCGTACTGGAAAATACATTGATCTCCTATACGCTGCTGGGATCACAGAAAATGAAGCGGGAGGATATGATAGCATGGAAAAAATTGATCAGCCAAGACCGGTTGCCTGATTATAGTACAGTCGGGGATACAGTATTGGCTTCCCGGCTTTCTGCTGCACTCTCTGCTGATGCCTATGAAGGTATTCTGGCAAAAGAGCGTGAAATGATCATGTATGAGTCCAACAGGGGAGGGTATGCTGTTTCATTGGTAGGCTGGCTGCATCAAATTGTCAGAAAGATGAATTATTTTACGCAGGTGCAATCCCAATTGCGTACCCATATGGAGAAGGCAGATGAGATAAGGAAATGGTGGACAGCAGGGTATGCCCTGGCTGCATCGATCGTATTGTTTGTACTGATGGTGCTTCTGATGAAGTTACTCAGATTGAGAAAAGAGAGACAGTTGCTTGAAGAGACGGTGAACGAGATAGAACTCCTGCTCACCAAAGATCAGCAAAAAGAGCTTCGTCATCTAGTCGAGAGCGGCAGGATGGATCATATCTATAAATTCCTGATCAGGACGATCAAAGATGCAAACCAGACCAAAGATCTTTTTTTGGCGAATATGTCACACGAGATACGTACACCGCTCAACGGAATCCTCGGATTTACCCAGCTGTTGAAAGAGACCGATGTTACAGAAGAACAGAGAGATTTTATCGCAACCATAGAGAGAAGTTCTGAACATCTTCTGACGATTGTCAACGATATATTGGATCTTTCAAAAATCAAAGCACAAAAGATGGTGCTTGAAAATATCCCGTTTGACCCCATCGAGCACTTTGAAGCCGCGGTTGAATCCTATGCGGCCAAAGCAGCTGAAGAGAATATCGATTTCAATATCTTTCTGGATCCGGAACTCCCGACGATGCTTATCGGGGATCCTACCAGGATATCACAGGTCATTGTCAATCTGCTGAGCAATGCGATCAAATTTACTTCCCAAAATGGAGAAGTGAATGTTGTGATCGAAAAAGTTGCGGAAACCAGCGGTGAGGTAAAAGTGAAATTTGCAGTCAGAGATACCGGTATCGGTATCTCGAGAGAACAGCAAACGAGGATTTTTGAAGCATTCGGACAGGCGGATATCAGTACCAGCAGGAAGTACGGAGGGACAGGTCTTGGGCTTTCGATCTCGGGAAGACTGATAGAGCTGATGGGAGGAAAACTAAATATTGAGAGTATAGTGGATGAGGGGTCCACATTCTATTTTACTTTAACTTTGACAAAATCGGCAGATGCCGGAAGAAGAGAAGTTGAAGATATGAGCGGTCTTACTGTTGGTATTCTGAATCCGCACATCGATGAGAAATATTTTAGAAACAGAAATTTGGAAGCCTATATCGCTTATACCGGGGCAAAGGTGGTACACTATACGGATGAGGAGCTCCTGAACATCAAAAAAAGCCGTTCAGGGCTTCCGGATATTCTCTTTGTTGACCATAAGCACCGGCAAAGAGAGGATGAGATGATAGAGTTTTTGGGGCTTGATACCAAAGTGGTTGTCATCTCAACGGGGGATCAGAAACAAACACTGAAGCGATATGGGTCCCTGATCGATAGGATTCTCTATAAACCTGTCAATTTCACCAAAACACTCAAAGCGTTAAGCGATATAGAGGAACTGTCTGATACGCAAGAAAAGATTACATTTAAGCATCTGCATATTCTGGTTGCTGAAGACAATGCGATCAGCCAGAAGCTGATCACCAATGCTCTCAGTAGGCTTGGTATTGAGGTTACGATCGTTGAGAACGGGAAGGAGGCTTTTGAAAAGCGTAAAGATGATACCTACGATATGATTTTCATGGATATTGAAATGCCTGTGATGGGCGGGATGGAAGCCACTGCCAATATCCTGAACCATGAGAGAAGCATACGCCAAAAACATACCCCGATCGTTGCCATGACTGCAAATGCACTCTCCGAAGATCGGGCGAAATATATGGGTGCCGGCATGGATGGCTATCTTTCAAAACCGATTGAACTTACAGCCCTCAAAGCACTTTTAATGGAGTATTTTGAAGATAGAGCAGAGAAAACTGTCTAGAAAGGCTTTTCAGACAGTTTTCCCAAACCTTTTATTAGGAGAGTCTGTTTTTAAATTCCTCGTAGCCGAATTCTCGGACAACGTCTATTTCGCCGTTGACCCTCTCTATCGCGATACTGGGAAGCTTGATCCCGTTAAAGGTTGTAGCCTTGACCATGGTATAGTGCATCTGGTCTTCGAAGATAATCCTGTCGCCAATCTGCAGAGGCCCATCAAAACTGTAATCGCCCATGATATCCCCGGCCAGACAGGTATTGCCGCCCAGACGGTAGGTATAGGTCTTTTCACCTGCTTCACCCGCACCCCTTACATCGGCCCGGTAAGGCATGATGATGGTATCGGGCATATGTGCCTCGGCTGAGGTGTCGAGTATTGCAATATCAATACCGTTATGTACGATATCCAGCACCGTAGCGACCAGCGGGCCTGTCTGCCATCCTACGGCTTCACCCGGTTCGAGATAGACCTCGACATGATAACGTGACTTGAACTCCCGAATAAGGCTGATCAGTTTCTCGATATCATACCCTTTCCGTGTGATATGGTGTCCGCCGCCGAAATTGATCCATTTCATTTGGGGAATATACCTGCCAAACTTCTCTTCAAAGGCTTTCAGAACCCCTTCGAGTGCATCGCTGTCCTCTTCGCAAAGAGCATGAAAGTGCAGTCCGTCACACTGATCCAGGATAGTCTCATCCAGGTTCTCCAGTGTGGATCCCAGCCGTGAATAGAGACCGCAGGGATTGTAGATCTCTTTTGGCGCCTGCGAGAATTCAGGGTTGACGCGGATTCCCAAAGAGAGCGAAGGGTTGATCTCTTTTGCCCTCATTGCAAAGCGTTTGAACTGTGCAGGGGAATTGAAAACCAAGTGATGAGAAATGGAAGCGATCTCTTCGATCTCCTCCTCCTTGAAGGCCGGAGAGTAGGTATGGACCTCTCTGCGGAACTCCTCGTCAGCCAATTTTGCTTCATGCAGTCCTGAAGCACAGCATCCATCCAGGTATGCCCGAATCGTATCAAAGCTTTTCCAAAGGGCATAGCCTTTGAGAGCAAGAAGAATTTTTGCACCGCTTTGGACTTTTACCCTCTTTAAAAGCTCCAAATTCTGTACCAGCTTCTCTTCTTCAAGCAACCAGCATGGGGAAGGTAGTGATTGATAGTTTTTCTCTGTTTTTTGCATGGGAAATTATATCAAATTAATTTGTTATAATGACATATAGTGAAATAAATCAAAAGGATTCAAATGGCGGAGAGCGGGACAAAGGTGAGAAGGGCGGATGTCGCCTTTAATGAAAAAGAGATCAAGCTTGCTGTCACTATGATCGACAAATTAACGACACCGATAGAAGTCTTATACTTTCTGCTGGATCACAGAAGGCTCAATTCATTCGTGCTGATACTGGTATCGGCAGAGGATATCGATACTTATACGATATTGCAGAAGGAGAAACGTGAGACAGATCTGCTTTTTTCTCTGGGAGAGGAGTATGATCTCTATGCTTTATTGTGCCAGGAGACCAAAGTAGACGGCGGATATATGTTTGCAAAGCGTGTTGTGAATAGATTGGGTGAGGAGCAGGGAAGCTCGATCTACTGTACCGTATTGGAGGTGAGAACCACAACATACGATATTAAGCATATCATTTTCAGGGCATTGGAAACCTATATGAAAGCAAAACAGGAAGGCCTAGAAAGCGAGATTGTCATCAAAAGCACCAATTGAGGGGCTGAAACTCTATCCCTTAGCCTCATTTAAGAGAGTTTAAGGTACAATCGCGTCCATCATAATACATACCCATGTAGGTAAATTTAACTAAGGATATTCGGAATGAAAAGAACATACCAGCCACACAACACACCAAGAAAAAGAACACACGGTTTTAGAACAAGGATGAAAACTAAAAACGGTAGAAAAGTGATCAATGCCAGAAGAGCAAAAGGTAGAAAGAGACTTGCTGTATAAGTTTGACAGGTTAGTCACATCAGCTCGATCAAACATTTTACAAGGTTGAAAACCAGTAAAGAGTTTTCCGGAGTCTATCACCGCTCCAATTGCAGCTGGCATACACCTTACTTTGTACTTTTCTTTAAAAAAGAGAATGGCTACAAAGTAGGCTTTGTAGCCAGTAAAAAAATAGGAAATGCAGTTCAGCGTAACAGAGCAAAGCGTCTACTAAGGGCACATTTCATCGAAAATATTGATCTTCTTGTTTCTGGCAGCTATGTTTTGGTAGCAAAACCGGGGATTTTGGAGGCAGACTTTAAAAAGACAAGCAAAGCATATCTACATGCACTGAAAAAATGTGCTGCATTAAAATAATTTACATTATAATAGCTATTCAATTTTTTTACACAAGGGTATCACTTTGGAACAACCAGATCTTCAAAAACGACTTCTACTCGCATTAGCACTCTCATTTATCGTATTTATCGGTTATAGTTATCTCTTCCCGCCGCAGGCGCCTGTAAAAACAGAACAGACGCAAACAGTACAGACTTCGCCACAAACCCCGGCATTGGAAAAGAGTACAGCGAATACTGCACCGGCAGGAGAGACAAAAAAGGCTGTGAAGCATGCACCGCAAAGCAGTGTGACAGCAATCGCTACAATCAAGTCTGATGAGTTTATCATTACAATAGATGAGCTTGGGAATCTGGCTCAAATGGAGCTTCTCAAGGCAAAATACAGAACTGAAGATGGGAAAAACCTCAAGATATTAGCCAGTGATAAAGTGAAACCTTTACAGGTAAGATTCTCAGATACAAAAATCAATGAAGAGGCATTTACTACACCGTATGTGAATGAAGGTGCTTCTGAGGTAGATGTGACAAACGGCGAGAAAACAGTGACGTTGGTGCAAAGACTCTCATCGCTGACTGTAACCAAGAAGATCACCTTTAAACCGAGTGGTGAGTACAAGGTAGAGATATCGACATCCGCCGCAACACCATACTTTATCACTCCGGGCTACAGACCTGTTGCTGACCAATCAATGTATATGCTTGTAAGAGGTGCATTGATCAAGGGAGCGGATAATATCATCACAACAATAGAAGATGGCGATGTTGAAGGTCATGAGACATTTAAAAATGCGAAGATAGCTTCTGCATTTGATCGATACTATGCATCGCTCTTTTACAGTTTTGACCAAGGGATGAATGTATCTGTTATGGAAGAAGACGGGGGTGAAAACAACCCGCTGATCTTTGTCGAGGCCAATGGTGATGCTTCGCTCACAGGATATATCGGACCCAAAGAGTATAAAGTGCTTCACTCGATCAACCCGGAGTTGACTGATGCGATCGAGTTTGGTTGGTTTACGTTCCTCGCAACACCGTTTTTCAAAGTACTGCTCTGGATTAATGAGTATGTAGGAAACTGGGGTTGGGCAATCATTATCTTTACGATTCTCATCAAGATGATCCTTTTCCCTCTCTCCTACAAGGGTATGATGTCGATGCAAAAGCTCAAAGACCTTGCACCGAAGATGAAGGAACTTAAAGAGAAGTATGGAAAAGATCCTGCCAAAATGAATGCACAGATGATGGAGCTCTACAGCAAACATGGAGCGAACCCGATGGGAGGGTGTCTCCCGCTTCTGCTTCAGATCCCGGTATTCTTTGCACTTTACCGTGTACTTCTTAACGCGGATGAACTGCAGGGGGCTGAGTGGATCTTCTGGATCAATGACCTTGCTGTGATGGACCCCTATTTTGTTCTGCCTATATTGATGGGTGTCTCTATGTGGTACCAGCAGAAGATCACACCAGCAAATTTCACTGATCCGATGCAGGAGAAGATATTTAAGTGGTTCCCGGTGATTATGACGGTATTTTTTGTATACTTCCCGTCGGGACTCGTACTCTACTGGTTGATCAACAATATCTTTACGATCGGTCAACAGTACTATATCAATCACGCTTATGCGAAGCAAAAAGAATTAACAAAAGAAGCACATAGTAAAAAATAGGAGTGCTGATGAAAAAAATCAAAGCACCGACACTGGAAGAAGCCTATGAAGAGGCAGCAAAAGTGCTGGGCTGTTCGGTCACCGACCTTAAGTATGAAGTGATACAGCACCCCTCTTCAGGTATCTTCGGACTTTTTAAAAAAGAGGCGATCATTGTTGCCTCTTGCACCCGTCCCCGGACGGAACCCTATGCCAAACCCTTTACTGCAGAACAACAGCATATACCGCGGGAGCAGAAAGAGAAGCCGCTTCCTATACCTGCCCAAGAGAATACATCCGGAAAACAGCAGTATCATGTGAAAGAGGATGAAATTGTTGAAAACTTTTTCGGTTCAGGGTCTCTTGATGGAGATGAAGAATATGAGCCTGAGGTCATCGTCTATGATGAACTTGCCCGTCTTATCGAGTCGCAGCTTAAGGAGCTGATGGACCTTTCGTGTTTCGATATCGATGTGGTGGAAGTCGATGTAAGAGACAATACCGCCTTGATATTTATCGATGGTGAAGATGCTGCGCTGCTGATCGGGAAGGAGGGATACCGGTATAACGCACTCTCCTATATGCTGTTTAGCTGGCTGCATACAAAGTATGAACTTTTTGTCAAACTCGAGATCGCAGCATTTATCACGACACAGGAAGAGATGATACGCAATATGCTTAAGCCGGTTATTGATAATGTGCTAAAACAGGGAAAAGGAAAAACACGTTTCCTTGACGGAATCCTGGTCCAAATTGCACTTGAACAGTTAAGAGAAGCCTTTCCTGATAAATATGTCGCCGTAAAAACTGGCCGTGAGGGCAAAAAATTTGTCGTCATTAATGATTTCAACAAGAACAGAATGCCATGAGTGAAACGATCGCTGCCATCGCAACAGCCCACGGCGTCTCTTCGATCTCCATCATCCGTGTAAGCGGGGGCGATGCTCTCCCTATCGCCCAAAGAGTCTCTAAGCAGGAGAAAATCTTACCGCGCTATGCACATCTCACCTCTCTTTACAATGCAGAAGAGGCCCTGATAGACCAGGCGATCATGATCTATTTCGCTTCACCCAACAGCTTTACGGGTGAAGATATCGTTGAGTTTCAGTGCCATGGCGGTATGATCGTTGCCGAAGAGATACTTGCCACTGTACTGTCGTACGGTGCGAGGCTGGCAGAGCCGGGCGAATTTTCCAAGCGTGCTTTTCTCAATGGCAAAATAGATCTGACCGAAGCAGAGGCGATCTCCAAGCTGATTGAAGCAAAAAGTCTTGATGCGGCAAAAGTGCTTGCCAGGCAGATGAAAGGAGAACTCAGAGAGTTCGTTGATGAGAGCAGGGATGCGCTTTTGAGATCTCTTGCCTATTCAGAGGTGATGATAGACTATGCCGAAGAGGACATCCCTGAAGATATTCTTGAGAGTATCAACAGGCAGCTTGACGCGCTGATCGATCAGATCACCAGGATCGTAGATGCAAGCCACCGCAGAAGAGGACTGATAGAAGGGTTTAAAGTCGCCATCATCGGTAAGCCCAATGTAGGTAAAAGCTCCCTGCTCAATGCTCTGCTCAGCTATGAACGGGCCATTGTCAGCGATATCGCCGGAACAACCCGGGATACGATCGAAGAACAGGTACGTATCGGTTCGCATATTATTCGTCTGGTAGATACGGCAGGCATACGGGAATCAGAGGATACGATAGAGAAGATAGGTATAGAACGTTCGCTTTCATCGATTGTAGACGCAGATGTCATTATCGCACTCTTTGACAGTTCAAGACCTTTTGACAATGAAGATGAGAAGATCGTCTCCATGCTGGAGAACCTTGAGGAAAAACATATGATCGTAGCGCTCAACAAATCCGATCTTGAAAAGAGGCTGGATACCTTCCGTCTGGTTGCATTTGACCCGATTGAAGTGAGTGCAAAAAAAGGCTTTATCCATCTTACCGACAGGATGGAAACACTTTTTGATTCGATCGGGGCAGGTGAGGAGATCATGCTGGCCTCAGCGCGTCAAATAGAGGCGGTGAAACAGGCCAAATCAGCGATCGAAGAGGCAAAACTGCCTCTGCAATCGGGTGAGCTGGAGTTTTTTTCATATCATCTGCAAGAAGCGGTGAAGGCGATATCCTCCATCTCTAAACCCTATGACAGTGAAGAGATACTCGATAAAATGTTCGGGGAATTTTGTTTAGGGAAGTAGGATGGATAAGCGTATTGAGGGGATCATTGAAAATATGGGCAAGATAGAGGATTTTGAAGTCTATATTTTTCTGATTCTCTTAATTTTTACTTTATGGTTCATACGTAATACCGTAAAATACTATCAAGGTGAAAAAAAAACAGTCAAGAGGCTGCATCGTTTTGCAAAAGAGGGAGAGGTAGAGTCACAGTATCAGCTTGCCAAACGTTTTCAAAAGGGCAATGCCGTTAAAAAGTCCTGTAATCAGGCGGCTTTCTGGTATCAAAAGGCTGCCTATTCGGGTGATGAAAAAGCACAGGAACATCTGAAGCTTTTTTTGGAAAAGCAGAAACGCTCCCGGGATAAGAACAGATGTTGAGAAGTGACCATTCTGAGTCCTAAATCTAAATTGAGTATAATTACAAAACAATAACATCAAAGGGTATGATGCATGAAAAAATACGTATCAGTCGTGACAGCAGTTTTATTTTCTTTATGGTTGGGCGGATGTGTGCCTACAGATGTCCACAAACCGTATTATAAAGCAGGTACACAGCAAAATATCTGGGGAGGATATGACTCAGAAAATGTTGAGATGTCGGATATTGAAGAAAATCTGACCGAGACAGAGACACTTATTACCGAAAATATGCCCGATGAGAGGGTCTCGCGTATTGCATTTCCTCTCAATGAATACAGTACCCTTGCACGTACCGGGAAGGGTACAATCAAAGGCAAAATCTATCTTACTAGCAATTACACCGGTACTCGGGTCTTGGGCAGCGGAACAAGACTCTACCTCAATCCTATGACCTCGTATTCCGATCAGTGGTATGAAGTGAGTTATATCGGTGGGAAAAAGATGGAAAAAGCAGATGCAAGGCTCTTTAACTATCTCAGATTTACTGCGGCTGAGAGTGACGGCAGTTTTGCCTTTTACGGTGTTCCTTCGGGCAGGTACTACCTCATAGGAACGGTACAGTGCGGCGAGGAGTGCGGTTACAGTACCACAAAAAGCATTCGTCTGGCAACCAAGGTTGAAGTCTACGGTAACCAGATAACAGTGAAAGACCTGACAAGAAGAGTGGATTAATTTTTTGCTGAAAGCTTACCCTCTCGGGTAGGCTTCTTCCAGCGCCCTGTAGAGCTCCTCAGGGCTTATTTCATGATTCTCCTCTAAAATTCCTTGCATGATCACATTGTCCTCCTGTCCATTCCAAACCTTGATATAGGTGCCATCTTTGTATCCGTGATCCTGTCTGAACTGGTTGAGGATATTCTTGCCGACATAGAGTTGATACAGCGCATCAAGATTCAGCCCTGACTGTATCGCCACATCGATGAATGATTCCATCATTTTTTGTGTACTTTCATTGCAGAAAATTGCTTTCATGAGCGCTTCCACTGTCGCGATCTGTTCATAGCAGTTTTTCTCTGTCGGCATGATATCGGCATCGAATGAAGCAAAATTCGGCAATGCATTGATATCTGCCGCAAGATTTTCGATAGTGCCAATATGTTTGATCTTATAATCCTCCAGCCCCTGAGACATGATAAAGTGCCAGATATCCACCGCTTCGATCTTGATGTTGGCATAGTCAGGTTCGGCATCGATATTCTTCCAGTGTTTCCACGGATAGGATTCGATCAACTCTGCACACTCGAGGTAGGTACAGCGTTTCCAGTCGATCAGTTTGCCGTTTTTTGTGACTCCCTTTTCCCATCCTTCGCCGTTGGTCGCGTCATTGAGCTGCTGCTGAAGCATAAGCATTTGTAGTATTTTGTCCATTTACACCCTTTGAGATTCATTGCCGTTATTCTATCTATTAACCCCTTATTTAGCACTTTTTTAGTAAAATATGAGCCTTATTTCAACGCCTTAAGGACACTCAAAAATGTCACAACCTATTGAAAACCTAGATGAAGTTTTAAAAGCGCACAAGCTTAGCCAGCCAGAGTACGAAGAGATCGTTCGTATCCTTGACGGCCGTCACCCCAACATTGTGGAGATCGGTATCTTCTCAGCGATGTGGTCAGAGCACTGCTCCTACAAGTCAAGCAAAAAATATCTCAGCGGTTTCCCTACAGAAGCACCGTGGGTGATCCAGGGGCCGGGTGAAAATGCCGGTGTCATCGATATCGGCGAGGGGATGGCTGCGGTATTTAAGATGGAGAGCCACAACCACCCGTCATTCATTGAACCGTTCCAGGGAGCTGCAACCGGCGTAGGGGGTATCCTCCGTGATGTCTTTACAATGGGTGCAAGACCTGTGGCGAACCTCAATGCCTTGCGTTTCGGTACAGTGACGGGCAACAGTGATACGGCAAAGTACCAAAGACACCTTGTACGCGGGGTCGTAGAGGGGATCGGAAGTTACGGTAACTGTATGGGTGTACCGACGATCGGCGGTGAAGTGAGCTTTGATGAGAGTTACAACGGAAACATCCTGGTGAATGCATTCTCTCTCGGTCTGGTCAAATCTGACGAGATTTTCCTTGGCGTTGCATCCGGTGTGGGCAACCCGGTGATGTATGTCGGGTCAAAAACCGGCCGTGACGGTCTGGGCGGGGCGGTAATGAGCAGCGACAGCTTTACCGAGGAATCCAAATCACTGCGTCCGACAGTACAGGTAGGTGATCCGTTTACCGAAAAACTTCTCCTTGAGGCATGTCTGGAGCTCTTCAAAACAGACCATGTGGTCGGTATCCAGGATATGGGTGCTGCGGGTCTGACCTCCTCTTCTTTCGAGATGGCAGGAAAGACGGGTGCAGGGCTGATCATGCATCTTGACAAAGTGCCTGCACGCGAAGAGGGGATGACGCCGTATGACTTTATGCTCTCCGAGTCACAGGAGCGTATGCTGATCTGTGCAAAGCAGGGGAGCGAGCAGGCGATTATCGATATCTTTGAGAAATGGGATCTTGATGTTGCCGTGATCGGTGAAGTAACAGATACGGGCCGTATGGAGCTCTTCTGGCATGGTGAAAAGTGTGCAGATATGCCTATCGCACCGGTCAGCGAAGAGGCACCGGTACTGGATAGACCAACTGCAAGACCAGCTTATCTGGATGAAGTGAATGCGAAGTCTGTGGAGAATTTCCCTGCTGTAGATGACCAGGAAGCTTTTGAGAAGATCTTCAGTTCACTTGAAGTAGTGGATAAAGCATGGGTATACAACCAGTATGACTCTATGGTACAGACCAACACGACAAAACACCCCGGAAGCCTTGATGCTTCATCGATCCGTATCAAAGAGAACGGAAAAGCATTGGCAATGAGCAGTGACTGCAACCCGAGATACTGCTATATCGATCCAAAAAAAGGTGCAGCGCTTGCCGTGGTCGAGTCCGGCCGTAACGTGGCAATGAGTGGTGCAAGGCCGCTTTCCATCACGGATTGTCTAAACTATGGAAATCCGGAAAACCCGGAAGTGATGTGGCAATTCGCAGAGGGATGTGAGGGAATCAAAGAGGCATGTTCGGCATTGAACACTCCGGTAGTCAGCGGTAACGTCTCTCTCTACAACGAAACGAACGGTGTATCGGTATTCCCAACACCTTCGATCGCGATGGTGGGGCTCAATGAGGATCAAAACAAGGTACTTCCATCCGCGTTCCAGGAAGAAGAGAACGAGATCCTTCTCGTAGGCGAGACAAAAGGCGAGTTTGGCGGCTCACTCTATATCAAAGCGCTTTACGGTGAGACCGTAGGTACGCTTCCGGCTTTTGACTACAATAGTGAGCTGGCACTCTGGGAGCTTGTCATCGAGTCGAACAAAAAAGGACTGCTGAAGTCGGCAAAAGATGTCAACGTCGGTGGTATCGCTACAGCACTTGCAAAAATGGCGGCGGTATCAGGCCTTGGTGTTGAAGCGGATGCAACCGTAGCAAACAGCAGAGATATCTTCGATGAATCACAAAGCAGGGCGATCCTTGAAGTATCTTCATCTGATCTGGAAGCGGTGGTTAGAATGGCGACGGAACTGGGTGTGAAAGTTACCCATATCGGTAAAGTCGGCGGGGACAAGGTAAGGGTAAACAGTGTAGCGCTTCCTATGGATAGAGTGAAAGATATCTACTTCAATACATTTGCCAATACGATCGAACAGGATCTGTAGTTTTCGTCATTCCGGACTGGCAGCCAAGGGTATTTCCTAAGCGGATATCCGGAATCCAATCTTGTTCCCACTCTCCTGAGTGGGAATGCATACTTGAATTTTTTAGCATCTAAAAGTTTTCCCTGTTCTTAAAATTGATGTATGCATTTCTACTTTTTTCGTGGGAATGAAGATTTTATGATTTAAATCAAGAAAGAGAGTAATATGAGAGCACTATTAAGCGTAAGTGACAAGGCCGGGATCGTAGAGTTTGCACAGGGGTTGGAAAAGCTTGGCTGGGAGATCATCTCAACAGGCGGAACCTACAAAAAGCTGAGTGAAGCGGGAGTAAAGGTCATCGAGATCGATGAAGTGACGAAGTTCCCTGAGTGTTTTGAGGGGCGTGTCAAGACACTGAACCCGTATGTACACGGCGGTATCCTTCATAAAAGAGGGGACGAGGCACATGTGGCACAGGCAAAAGAGCTTGGGGTTGAGGGGATCGATCTTGTATGTGTGAACCTCTATCCGTTCAAAGCGACGATCGAGAGAACAGAAGATTTTGACGAGATCATCGAGAACATCGATATCGGCGGGCCTACGATGGTACGTTCGGCGGCAAAGAACTTCAATGATGTCTATATCGTAACAGATGCGGCTGACTATGATACCGTACTTGCAGCACTTGCAAGCGGTGAAGATACCTATGAGTTCAGACGCGACCTGATGATCAAAGCATACGAGCATACGGCAGCGTATGACGGGATGATCGCGAACTATATGAACAAGCGTTTCAACAACGGCATGGGTGAGTACCAGTTCATCACAGGGAAAAAGGTATTTGATACACGCTATGGCGAGAACCCACACCAAAAAGGCGCACTCTATGAGTTTGACAAGCACTTCACTGAGAACTTCAAACAGGTCAAGGGTGAAGCGAGCTTCAACAACATCAACGATGTGAACGGTGCGCTGAAGATCGCTTCAAGCTTCGGGGATGAGCCTGCGGTTTGTATCGTAAAACACGGTAACCCATGCGGGTTTGCGATCAAAAGTGACCTTCTTGAGTCATACACGGAAGCACTGAAGTGCGACCCTGTTTCTGCATTCGGAGGTGTAGTTGCGGTAAACGGTGTTGTGACAAAAGCATTGGCAGAAAAGATGAACGAGATCTTCCTTGAAGTGATCATGGCACCGGATTTCGAGCCTGAAGCATTGGAAGTATTTGAAGCGAAAAAACGTCTGAAACTCTTCAGCCAGGGCGGCGGAACGACACTGAAGATGTCGAAGGATGCACAGGATTTCAAACACGTGGATGGCGGATTTGTCTTCCAGGACAGCGACATCGTCAACACGGATGAAGTACACAATGCAGAGCTCAAAAGCAGCAACACTGCATCAGCACAAGAGATGAAAGACCTTGAGATCGCCTGGAAAGTAGCGGCGCTTACAAAGTCAAATTGTGTCGTCTATGTCAAAAACTCTGCGATGGTAGCGGTAGGTATGGGTATGACATCACGCGTCGATGCAGCACAATGTGCTCTGAAAAAGGCAGCGGAGATGGATATTGATGTAAGCGGTGCAGCAATGGCATCCGAAGCATTCTTCCCATTCAGAGACTCTGTAGATGCAGCGGCAGCAGCCGGTGTGAAAGCGATCCTGGAGCCGGGCGGTTCGGTACGTGATGATGAAGTGATCGAAGCAGCGAACGAGCACGGTATCGCGCTTTACTTCTCAGGTGTAAGACACTTCCTACACTAAAAAACATTCGCTTTTGAGTGAGATAGATAGGAAGTAGCAGGGAGCAGGTAGGATGTTCCTTATCGGGATGCTACTCCGTTCGCCCTGAGCCTGTCGAAGGGTGAGAAGCGTCAAGCAAAGGCAAACTGCTTTGCCTTTGTAGCTTCGGAACTGGAAGCGATGTACACTTGTGTACCGCTGAAGGCAGGAGAGGATGATCCGTCTGGCGTATCATGAACGTACTGTAGGTCGGGATGTCCTCATCCCGCCACCGCCACACAACGGCATCTAACGGTTATGTCGGGGTAAGGATACCCCGACCTACTTTAAGGGGAAAATCATGGACAAGTTACTGATCGTATGGAGTTCCGGCGACGCTGAAGTAGCCAAAAAAATGGTACTGCTCTACAGCTTGGAAAGTGATCACCTTTTAAATTATTATTCCAGTCTAAAGCTCATATTACTTATACATAACTCACGCACCCTATACTTTAAATGATAAGAGTCATTACCAAATCATATCAACTAACAATTATTTAACACTTTTTATATATAATTTTTTATTAAAGTTATTATAAGTTTTACTAGGGGGGCTAGTGTGAGGGTTAGTTGGGTGTCGGTATT
>Ga0265295_1000309_pt1 | contig 99539 bp, 120 predicted proteins | sample Munlansysbiofilm_FD_192503 | JGI IMG/M metagenome (GOLD analysis project Ga0265295, IMG submission 192503) | Leachate microbial communities from a municipal landfill in Southern Ontario, Canada - Methane capture system biofilm | ecosystem: Engineered > Solid waste > Landfill > Unclassified ... | reverse complement strand
AGCCACCATGGCAATCGCTATGATCGTGTTCTTCGATATGTTCATAGGTCAATCAGGGCGGGAGACCCGGTTTGTGTATTTATACATTGACTGAAATGAAAAATAGACGGCAGAGTAGGGTTCGCACCGCGCCCGCCGCGGGCGAACTGGAACGGGTCCCCGCTCAGAACTCCTTCTCACTGCCCTCCGCCAGACCCAGGAAGAAATCCGCGCCCTCCTCCGGACCTCTGGCTATAAGCGTGTCCCCTGCCTTTATGATGGTGTCCTTGCCGGGCCCGTAGATGTACATGTTGTTGCGCTTTATCGCGATAACGAACATGCCGCAGTGGGTGCTCAGACGCATCTCCCCCAGGCTTTTCTCCGCCATTATCGAGTCATCCGAGACCTTGGCCATCTCTATGGTGACCTCGGACTCCTGTATGCTCATCTGTATGACAGGGTGCTGGCCCAGGCCTCTCAGGACCACGTCCGCTATCGATGCGGCCGCGTCCGCTATATCCTCTATGGCCATCTGGAGCCTCAGTATCACCAGGAACCTTGCTATCTCCTCCGGATTCTCCTTGCCCAGAGACACGGTCATGTCCTGTATCTGCCCGCTGAGCTCATCCATCCTCTTCTCGAGGAACACCACCTCCTCGGCTATCTCGGAGTTGTTGTAGAGTAAAGATGAGTAGGCGAGATCGATCATGAACTCCGAGGTGTCCTTCAGGTCGAGCAGCATGGATTCTAGACGGTTCAAAGGTCCTCACCTCTGGCGTATTCCTCGTCATTATCGTTCTCCGGGAACTCCCATGGAAGCTTGCCGGTCGTGAACTCGAGGAGATGCTCGAAGCCGTCCTGGGTTCCGCGCACGATGATGTCGTCCCCGGTGCGCAGCTTGAGATCGTCCTCGGGATCGTAGACCCAGCCATGGCGGTTCCTTACGGCTATTATCTTGACTCCCGTGCACGCCTCCACGGCCAGATCCTCTATCGTGTTCCCGGCCATGTCGGAGGGCGGCATGATCTTGGTCATCCGTATCTTCTCCTCTGACTCGTTAAGCATGTTGCTTATGAACGGACGCTTCTCCAGCGGTACGCCCAGAAGCTTGACTATGTCGCCGGCCGCCTCCGATATGCGGTCTGCGGCGGATGCCACCTGCAGTATCCCGGAAAGCTGCTTGGCATCCTCCCTGGTGCGGGCGGCCAGAAGCAGCTTTATGCGTATAGCGTACTTCAGGTCGTCTATCTCCTCCTCCAGCTCCCGCACCTTCTCGGCCATGTCCTGGCTGTTGTACATGAGGGATGCGTAAGCGAGATCGACCACGACCTCGGATATGTCCTTCATCTCCGTGAGCAGCTCCCGGACCGTCAGCTCTATGCGGTCCAGATTCACATGCTCCTCGAAGTCGCTCAAAAAAAGCACCTCCCGATGACGGTGGCGCCCCTGCTATTGCTCCCTTCCGGGTCCTCTGAGTTGATCGACAATTCGGTCACCTTAACATCGCGTATATCGCTTCGGTCCCCTATGTATGGGTGCGGTTCGTTTTTAATGTTTTTGCGGGAGGTGTCGGCGCTAATAAATAGAATCTTGACCTTAACGGCCTTAGATATGTGATGTCGTGAGGTGAGCGTTTTTAATGGGGTCCACGAAAACTTCCAGGGGGTTCTTCGCCCGCAACAGGTCGGTGTTCGTGCTAGGACTCTCCGCCCTCATCATAGCCGCCACCGCCGACCTCTTCGCGGGGCTTTTCCTGAAGAGCATGGAGGCGTACATCCTTGCGGTCCCCGGGATGATGGTGCTGATATACTCGGCCATCGGGATGAGGGGCAACATATACGGCGCGATGGGCAGCCGCCTTGGAACCTCGATGCACATGGGTACCTTCCGGATGTCCTTCGCGAAGGGGGGCATACTGAGGAACAACATGGAGGCGACCCTCGCCCTGACCCTCGTGCTTTCGATATCCATGGGGATAATCGGCTGGGTCATCGTGCGGTTCTTCTTCCAGGGCGACATAGATCCCCTGGGCTTCATATTCATATCGACCGCCGGAGGCCTCCTCGCGGGCCTGGTGGTTATGGTCTTCAACATAATAATAGCCTTCGAGGGGTACAAGCACGACTGGGACGTCGACAACATAACCGCCCCGCTCATAGCCGCGGTGGGAGACATTGTGACGGTTCCGATGATCTTCCTGTCCACGTGGCTTTTCTTACACTGGGACCCTTTGCTTACCGACGCCTGCTGCCTGGTCCTGATAGCCTTCACCTTCGTGGTGATCGCCAGGATAATAAGGCGCAAGAAGAGCCGCAAGGGACGCATGGATGAGTCCAAGAGGATAGTCGTCCAATCGATCCCGGTGCTCATAGTATGCCTTTTCTTCGAGATCGGCGCAGGCATAGTCATACAGGGGCAGGAGGCGAGGCTGCTGGAGTTCGCGGTTCTGATGATCATGATGCCCGCCTTCCTCAACGAGGGCAACGCCCTCTCGGGGATGCTCACATCCCGGCTGTCCTCCATGCTGCACCTGGGTACGCTCAGGGTGCAGCCCCTTCCACCCAGGGAGGCTTACGAGAACTTCGGCATAATGTACATAATGGCATTCGTGACCTTCGTCATAATAGGTGTCGCGGCGTACATGGTGTCCGGATCGGACAACGTGAGCTTCCTGGCCACGATGTTCATAGTGGTGGCCGCGGGCATGGTCACCACAACCGTGCTGAACTTCCTGTCGTACTACGTGGCCATATTAGCCGTGCGCTTCAACCTTGATCCTGACGACCACAGCATACCTGTCACCTCGTCCATCATGGACCTGGCGGGGTCCATGATAATGATCGCCGTGGTGCTCGCAGTCCTTTGAAAACATATAATATACGAGAACCGTTAATCCCCCCAGAGGAAGAGAGATGATCGACAGAGAGGAGGTTCTGGGGAACCTTGAGAGATACGACCTGTCAAAGGCGAAGATAGGGGTTGTGGCATCGCATTCCGCCCTTGACACCTGCGACGGGGCCGTTTCCGAGGGTTTCCGCACAGTTGCGATATGCCAGCAGGGAAGGGAGAGCACATTCTCCAGATACTTCAGGACCCAGAGGGACGACGCAGGAAACGTCGTTCGCGGTGTCGTGGACGAGCCCATGGTACTGGACCGCTTCAGCAGCATACTCCGGACAGAGAACCAGAATAGGCTCATGGACGATAACGTCATCTTCGTTCCCAACCGCTCTTTCGTGTCATACTGCGGCATAGACGCTGTGGAGAACGATTTCCGTGTGCCCATGTTCGGAAGCAGGAACCTCCTGAGGTCCGAGGAGAGGGGCGACGAGAAGGACTACTACTGGATTCTCGAGAAGGCGGGACTTCCGTACCCCAAGAAGGTCGAGAGGCCGGAGGACATCGACGGTCTGACCATAATAAAGGTTCACCACAAGGTCAAGAAGCTGGAGAGGGGTTTCTTCACGGCCAAGGACCACGACCAGTTCCTGGAGAAGTCCGCTGAGCTGATAAGGCAGGGCGTGATCGAGGAGAACTTCCTGGAGCACGCCAGGATGGAGCAGTACATCATAGGCCCCGTCTTCAACCTGGATTTCTTCCACTCCCCCCTCGAGGAGAAGGGCGAGAAGACAGAGCTCCTGGGCGTTGACTGGAGGTTCGAGACCTCCCTGGACGGCTACTGCAGGTTGCCCGGGAAGCAGCAGATGGAGCTCGAGGATGACGGGATAATACCCGAATACACCGTTTGCGGGCACAACACCGCCACTCTGAGGGAGTCACTTCTGGACAAGGCCTTCGAGATGGCCGAGAAGTACGTGGCGGCAGCGAAGAAGCACTACGACCCCGGCATAATAGGCCCGTTCTGCCTTCAGACCTGCGTGGACAAGGACCTCAATTTCTACATATACGACGTGGCCCCCCGCATAGGCGGAGGGACGAACGTACACATGGCCGTCGGCCATCCCTACGGCAATTCCCTCTGGAGGCGCGAGATGAGCACCGGGAGGAGGGTCTCCATGGAGATAAGGAGGGCCATCGAACAAGAGCGCGTTGAGGAGATCATAACCTGAACGCACTGGGAGACGACAGAATGTCATCATACACGAAATTCATGACGGTCGCGGCGATACTCGCCATAGTGCTGGTCTCCGCGACGGCAATGGCGCCCTCGGGCGATGCGGATGTGGAGATAACGTCCGACGCCAGGGTCGTTTCTGGCTTCGACAACATGACCGCAGGCACAATCTCCGTCAGCTACACCAACACCGGGAGCGACCCGGTGACCGTGGAATTCTACGCGACCTACACATCCGGAGGGGACAGATTGGCCGAGGGGACGATCAGCATACCCGCCGGCGAGACGGTCGAGGGGACGCTTACCTTCCTGATAAACTCGGCCGGAGCCCACTATATAACCGTATTCGCCTCGGCCACCAATCCCGACGGCAGCGAGGCTCTGTTCCCGCATGGCGACAGGACCTCCCTCCTTGTAGACGTAGGTTCATCCGCATGGTCCCAGTGGACAACGTATCTGGCGATAGTGGTGGTCGTGCTGCTGATCGTTATAGGCGTCTGGCTCAGAATGCGCAACGCCCCCAAGGTCGAGGCTGACACCACCTTCACCGAGATGGAGGAGAAGAAGAGCATGTACAGACCCGAAGTTCCTGCGCAGACCAAGACCACCGACAAGCAGAAGTACGTCAGCAAGAGGAAGAAGGGCTGATGGCCTTCTCAAACCCCTTACATCCTTTTACACATTCAGAGGGAACATGAGGTTCATTGACCTGGGATCGGTCGATCCCGCGTACGGGCTGGCGGCCGACAGGGCGATATTCGAATCGCGCTCCCGCGGCACGACCGGGGACACTTTGCACATATACACCCGGGACCGCCCTACGGTGTCAGTGGGGAGATTCGGAGACATAGAGGAGACCGTCCACACGGGGTATGCCCGGGACAGGGGAATCGCCGTCTTGAGAAGGATGAGCGGCGGGAGCAGCATCTACACCGACCGGGCACAGATGATATACGGCGTCACGGTGGGAAGATCCGAATACAACGACAGGGAGGGCTCCTTCGCGATGATATGCGAAGCCCTGGTCGCATCTCTGGAGCACCTCGGGGTAGCCGCGGAGCACAAGCCCCCCAACGACGTCCTGGCGGACGGCAGGAAGATCTCCGGGTCCGCCCAGTACCGCGACAGGGAGGTCGTCGTGCAGCATGGGACCCTGATATTGGATCTGGATCCGGCGAACGTCATGGACAAGGTTCTGAGGAACCCGAAGATACGCTCTTACAGCGGCATGACATCCGTCAGGGAACTCATCGGAGAGATCCCGGACCGCCCCACGCTGGCTTTCGCCCTTATGTGCGGATTCTCGGAGACCCTGGGGGAATCCGTGGACTTCGGGGAGCTGACCCCCTGGGAGAAGGAGAGGATACTGGAGCTCACAGCTTCAGTTTCGGATCCGTAAGGTCCATCAGCGCGACCTCGCGCCGGTCCATGAAGAAACCGATCTTCTTGTGCAGAAGTATGGATGGGACATTGTCCGGCTGTATGGCGCTGTGGATGACGGTCGCACCCTTATCCTTCGCGGCCCTGGCCAACTCCCGTAGGAGCTTGTATCCGATGGCGTTGCGCCTGAAATACGGGTGCACGCCCATGTTCTCGATCCAGACCAGATTCTCCGTGTCGTATACGTGGTGTAGCATTTGGGCGAAGATGAATCCCACTATCTCGTCATCCTCTGCCGCGACGAAGCTCAGGCCGCTTTCGATGTAGGCCATGAATGACTTCCTGCTGCTGGCGCCGAGGTTCTCCCTCCAATCGGCGGGCAGATCCTCCCAGCGGTTCTCCAGGATCACCGAGAAATACTCCTTTATGCAGGAGATCTCCAGGTCGCGGACCTTCACAAGGTCCTTGAGCTTCATCTGGCGGATCTCCATCACATCTCCTCCGGTGCACCCATGCCCAGACAGTCCAGAACGTTCCTGAGAACGATCATAGAGCACTCCACAAGAGTCAGACGGGCATCCCTCGATGGGCCCGCGGTGAGTACGGGAACAGCGGCGTAGAACTGGTTGAAGGCAGACGCCAGCTCGTGTCCGTAAGCCGGCAGCAGGTGCACGCGCTTCTCCTGACCGGCGGTCTCGATCACGATCTCGAACCTGGAGAGGACCTTGGCCAGCCTTATCTCGTACTCATCGGTGAGTTTGGAAGGGTCGGTGTCGTGCGCATAGGCTCCCGCCTTCCTTATCATGCTGCAGGCCCGGGCGTGGGCGTACTGCAGGAAAGGCCCGCTGTTGCCGTCGAAGTTCAGAGCATCCTCCCACCGGAAGACCAGCTGCTTCTCCGGCTGAACCCTTACGATGTTGTACCTTATCGCCCCTATCCCGATGACCTTCGCGATCTCCCTCATGCGATCCTCGGGCAGGTCCGAGCGCCTGGAGGCAATCTCCCCATAGGCCCTGGAGACCGCCTCGTCGATGAGGTCGTCCAGGTATACGACCACGCCCTTCCTGGTGGACATCTTGCCTTCGGGAAGGGACACGAACGAATAGAACATCGGTTCCGGCATCCTCTCCTTCCCCAGTATACTGAGGGCTGAGCAGAGCTGGGTGCTGCCCAGTTTCTGGTCCTCGCCGAGTACGTCGATAACGCGATCCGCGCGGGTGAACTTGTCCAGATGGTATGCCAGGTCGCGGGTCGTGTACAGGGTCGTGCCGTCGGACCTGGTGAATGTGAACTTTGTGTTCTTCCCCTGTATCCCGAAGTCCTTGAGGTCCAGGAACCAGGCACCGTCCTCGGACTGCCCTGCGTATTCGGACCCCTTCAGCCTGTCAACCACGGATCTGGCCGATCCGTCCGCTATGAAACGGGATTCCCATGTGTAGATGTCCAGACTCACGCCTATGTCGGCCAAGGTCTCCTTCAGTCCGTCGATCATGACGCCCGCGGTCCTCCTGACCGCTTCTATGACCTCGGCGTCGCCCGCCTCGAACCTCCTGAGCATCTCCGAGATCTGCTCCCGGACCTCGGGGTCCTCCTCCATCATCTTGTTCGCGACGCGGTAGAAGGCGACAAGCCTGTGATCGGTCTTGTCCCTCTCCCCGTGATCGACGGAATCCGCCGGGATGTTCTCCACCCCCCATGTGAGTATGACCACCTGCTTGCCGACATCGTTGACGTAGTACTCGGTGGTGACCCGGTTCCCGCACCTGCGCAGACATCTGGCCAATGTGTCCCCGATTATCGGGTTCCTCGCCCTCCCCACATGTATGGGCCCGGTAGGATTGGTGGAGGTGTGCTCCACGTTGACCCGCAGGCCGGTGTCGGGGAGGGAGCCGTAGCCGTCCCTCTCCCTGAGTATCTCCTCCAGGGTCCCCTGCATCAGCCTCTGCCCGTCCATCCTGAAGTTCAGGTATCCGTTCAGGGCGGTGACCTCGGAGATCAAACCCGAAGGGGTCATCGAGGCCGCCAGGGCCTCTGCGATGTCCTTCGGCGGCATCCTCATGGCCTTGGACATGGTGAAACACGGAACAGCCAGGTCTGCCGCGCCCGTTGGAGGGACCTCGGTTGTGAACGCCGCATCCGATCCCATTCCCGCCAGGGCCCCGGACACTGCCGAGACCACTTCCTCTTTGAAAGCGTCTACGATACCCATGCGATCAGGCCACCCTGTATCTGAGTATCGCCGCAATCCCTCCGAAGGCCTTGAGGAGCATCTCCCCTTCCTCGGAATCCTCGGTTATTATCTGGACGGTCGTGCTGAAGCTGTCGGCGATTTCGAAGAAATCGTCGACCAGGTCGTTGGATTCCACGACGGAGACGCTGGATCCGCACTCGGAGCACTTTAATCCGCCCGCGGAATCGTCAGCGGACACCGTCACCTTGTACCTGTGCCCGGACGGGCACTCGACGGTCAGGCGCTTCTTGTTCAGGCCTTCGGACAGGAGAAGCACCTCCGCGGCGCCGGACTCCGCGGCGGCTCGGACCTCGTCCTCGCCGTATGCGGACAGACCGCCGTCGGCCTTCCTGATCTCCCTCAGCAGACGCTGCACGTGCTCCTTCTCCTTAGTCAGCTGTATATCCTGTATGGACCCTTTGGCGTTCTCCACCAGCTCCTTCAGTCCGTACTCGTCGGTGTATCCGGTGTCGAAGGTGTCGATGACCTTCTTCCTCAGCTCGTGGTGGAGGTACTCCTCCTTGACGAAGAAATCCTTGGTGGCGCCCGGACCCCCTATGAGGATCCCCTGGAGCTCCGGCCTGTCCAGGAACGCGTCCGTGCATGCCTCGGCGACCTTCTTGTAGAACTCGTGGGCGGCGATCTCGATCAGCCTCTCGAACCTGACCGAGGACTGACCTCCCTGATGGTGCTTGCTGGGAACAAGCGAGTCGAAGTGCTTCAGGACGTTGATCCTGTTGCCGGAGAGCAGACCTATCGTGGCCTCCTGCCTGTCTATGGTTACCAGACCGTAGGACTTCTTGTCCGCGAGCATTGATACGAGGGGTTCGGTGTAGAACTGGGAGTCGCATCTGTAGTAGAATGTTGCTATGGGCTCCGGGGGATCGAGAACGAACTGAACCATGCGGGTCTGATCCCCTGCTCGCGGCACCTCGCCGCAGAATATGACCACGCCCTTCTCAGGAACGGTGTTGAAAGTCCTCAGCCTGGCCATTATGGAGTCTATGGCCCCCTGGACGTTCTTCAGCGTGGACTTGGATTTTATGTTGGAAGCCTGGGAGTACTCGTCCCTGAGATATGCCATCACATCGGATATCTGCTTGCTGGGCGGGATGTAGACCGAGATCAGCTCGGTTCCTCGCCCCTTGTAGTCGACTATCTCCTGCATAGCCTTCTTAAAATCGTACCTGGCCCTCTCTATTGAACTGTTGTCACCCATGAGATTCGACCTTAACCTTTTTATGACAAATGCTCTTCTGTTAAAAACGTATTGGTGGTCACTTGGACAAAGTAGTTGTTTCGATCGGCGGGTCCATCCTGATACCCGGGAACGGGGATTCCGCATTCATTAAGGAGCTCGCCGCGATGATAGAGGGGCTTTCAGAAGATGTGCAGATGGTGATCGTCTGCGGTGGAGGGAGGACCGCCAGATACTATGCCGACACAGGGAGGGCCCTGGGGGGCACCGACTATCAGCTGGACGTGCTCGGCATAGGCGCCACTAGGCTCAACGCCCAGCTCCTGTCGCTGGCCCTGGGATCCATGCCGGAGACCGTGCCGGAGACCGCGGAGGACGCCGCCAGGCTCTCCTCGCCGGGGAGGATCGTCGTCATGGGGGGAACCGTCCCCGGGCATACTACCGACGCAGTCGCGATGATGGTCGCCCGGGAGCTGGGGGCCGAAAGGGTCGTCAACGCCACCTCGGTGGATGCCGTATACTCGGAGGACCCGAAGAAGAACCCCTGTGCCCGCAGGTTCGAATGCATGACCATAGAAGAGCTCGGGGAGGTCGTTTACAAGGACCATCGCGCCTCCGAGTGCTGTGTCTTCGATCCGCTGGGCGTCAGGATAGCCCGGGAGGGTCGCATAGACATATGCATGGTCGACGGGAGGGATCTCCCGGAGCTGAGGAACGCCATACTCGGGAGACCCATCAGGGGGACCTACGTCAGGTCCCGCTGACGGGATCGAAATCCTTCGAGCTTACGGTCTCGAACCCCGCCGAGGCTATGAGCTCGGCGTAGCGCCCCTCCTCAGACCTCTTCATGGACTTCCTGTGAATGTATACCATGTCAGTTCCGGTGGCCTCCGCGGCCATGCGGACCATCCTGAGCACTTCCTCGTCATCCCTGCCCTTTATCTGGTACGACGGGACCATGTGCCCGAAGTTGACCCGATAGCCAAGGCAAACCTCCGAGAAACGGGGGGCGTAATGGCCGCCGCCGAAGCCCACCGCCGAAGGGTAGCCGTTACCTGCGTTCTCCAGCAGCACGCGGGCCAGTATGTCCGCCGCATCGACATCGCCCCAGCGCGAGGCGTCGCTTCCTATCTCTATGAAGAAGGTGGGGGCCTCCAGCCATGGGCCATGGTGCGTTACCTCGAAGGACACGTTGTACACCCCGGTGTCGTCCAGCCTGGAAATCAGCCGCAGGGCGTCGCTCATCAGGGCGGGGCATGCCCTTACCAGCGCCTCCTGACGGCCACCGTACCTGTTATCATGATAGTTGCCGATGGGGTGCACGGTGAGGGTGGGGATGCCGCTGGACGCGGTGTGCCTGGACATGAATGTCACGCTGTCCGGGCGTACGCCGAAGGCCCGGGCCCGCCCCTCCACGGTTTCGTCGCAGATATGCAGGACGGGGGTTGTCATCATGACCATGTCCCCGCAGGAGAGGAAGCGCCCCGAGTCGTCCGAGCCCATGTCCTCCCATTCCCTCAGCGAGAGCAACCTGTCCCTCATGTTCGTCGAAGGAAGATCCGGTTCGCTGCATACCAGGAGGCGGGTCATGGAGATGCCATGGTGCGGAGCCTATTTCAATCCGACGGGGGATCAGTCGAGGTGTGCGCCGGAGGCGCCGTTGGTCACGAGCTTCCTGTATTTGCTCTGGACCCCCGTGACCGGCCGGTCGAGTATCTGCACCCTGGAAAGCCTGTCCCTTATCTCCTCATCCGTGAGACGGACGTCGATCCTCCTCGCGGGTATGTCGATGTCTATGAGATCGCCATCGGCCAGGGCTGCTATCGGGCCCCTCTCATAGGCCTCCGGGGATATATGGCCTATCGCCCCGCCCCGGGTGGCGCCGGAGAACCTACCGTCCGTGATCAGTGCCACGGAATCCCCGAGTCCCTTGCCCATGATTAGGCTGGTGGGCGAGAGCATCTCGGGCATGCCGGGCGCCCCTTTGGGTCCCTCGTACCTTATGACCACGACATCCCCGGGAACGATCCCTCCCGAGAGTATGGCCTCGGTGGCCTCCCTCTCTCCGTCGAAGACCCTGGCCGTGCCGGTGAACCTCATCATCCTGGGACTGACGGCCGCCTGTTTGACCACCGAGCCCAGGGGGGCTATGTTCCCTTTGAGGATGGCTATACCGCCCTGCTCGTGATACGGGTCGTCCATGGGGCGGAGGATGTCCTTCCTGCGCACCTTGGCCTCCCTGGCTATCTCCAGGACAGACCTGCCGCTTACGGTTGTGGCGTCCTCTAGGTGATCCTGTATCCTGTTGAGGACCGCGGGTATGCCGCCTGCGTTGTCGAGGTCCCTTATGAAGAAGCTGCCGGCGGGCCTCAGACTGGTTATGTGGGGTATCTGCCGGGAGATCTCGTCGAAGGTCTCCAGGTTAACGCTGCATCCGAAATCCCTGGATATCGCGGGTATGTGGAGGGCGGTGTTCGTGGACCCCCCTATCGCCATGTCAACACGGACGGCGTTGCGAAGGGACCTTTCCGTGACTATGTCCCTGGGCCTCAGGCCGGCCCGGACCATCTCGACTATCCTTCTGCCGCTCTCCTTGGCTATCTCTATCTTCTTCGTGTCCACCGCCAGGGAGGTGCCGCAACCTGTCAGGCTGAGCCCCATCGCCTCTGTCAGGCAAGCCATCGAGTTAGCGGTGAATAGACCGGAGCAGCTGCCCCTGCCAGGGCAGGCGGTGCACTCGATCTCCCTGACGTACTCGTCGTCGGCCGCGCCGACGGAATGTGCGCCAAGGGCCTCGAACACAGACTGGAGGTCCAGGCTGCGGACGTCATCTGCATCCTTGCCGGCCTCCATCGCTCCTCCTGTCACCATTATCGCCGGGACGTTCATCCTCCCGGCGGCCATCAGCATGCCCGGTGTGACCTTGTCGCAGTTTGTAACTCCGACCCATCCGTCGAAGGCGTGACCTTCGACCATGACCTCGCAGCAGTCGGAAATGACCTCCCTGGATATCAGCGAGTACCTCATGCCATTGTGGCCCATTGCTATGCCGTCGCATATGGCGGGCACTCCGAAGACGAAGGGATACCCTCCGGCCTCCGAGACGCCCATCTTGACGGCTTCGGTGATCTCATTGAGATGAAGATGCCCCGGAACGATCTCGTTCCAGGAGTTGGCGATGCCTATGAAGGGCTTCTCAAGATCCTCATCCGTCAATCCATCTGCTCTAAGTAGACTCCTAGCAGGGGCGCTCTCGATACCGTTCCTGAAGACATCGCTTCTCATTTCTCGATCCCTCCCCGCGGATGTACCTATTCGTATATTTAACCCCCAGCTTCCGCGCCCGTGGTTTTAGAAAGCAGGGGAGAGGGGTTCGGTTTATATATCGAAGATACCCATAATATGCCGGGTCGTTCAGGGTGTAATGCATGGACCGTGTCACAGTCAAGGATAGGATTTTGCTGCATCTGGGCCGGTTCGAGATGATGAACGGCGACGAGATATACAACGTGCCCTGGGACCTCACCCAGGACGGCATAGCCAATTCCCTCAGGATATCCAGGGCTCACGCATCGATAGAGCTCAAGAAGATGCGGGAGTCCGGGCTTGTGGATGAACACCACGCACAGATCAAGGGCTCTGGGAGCTCGAAGAGGAAGGTTTTCTTCCTGACCCCCTCTGGGCGCGGGGAGTGCCACGGGACAAGGAAGAGGATGGATTCCGAGGGTATATTCATAGACGCCCTCCTGGACCTCAGAAGGTGCGACCCTGTGGTGCTGTGGGAATCCCTGGACCCCGAATGCCAGGAGGTCATGGGCCTGGCCTGTGCCTTCAGGGTACCCATCCCCCGGAAGGACCTGCCGCCCACCCGGGTGCAGGTTGTGCCCTTCGACCCTCCGACTGGGATGATAATGATAAGCGACTCCGTCAGGAGCAACTACCTTTCGGTGGTGGACTCGGACAAGGTCCGTCAGTGGAACAGTTTCGCCGCAGACTATTGGATGGATAACGGCGAGGAGATACAGGAGCAGCTTTATCACCTGATAGCCGCCGGCCGACGCACGGAGGCGTGCAAGCTCATATCACGGAGGAGGGACGAGTTCTGGAACAACGCCAACGAGGACCTCTACTCCATGATCTGCGACCTGGGGGAGGTATCGGGGAAGTATGCGGAAGAGCTGTACTCGATGAGGACGGAGGTTGCCCTTCAGAACATGGACGCGGAGGGCATTAGGGCCTCGGCGGCGATGCTGCTGCCCTATGATCCAGAAGGGGCCGAGCTGTACCTCGCGGACGCGGATCTTGTCGACGGGATGCCGGAGAGGGCGCTGGAGCGTCTGCACTCCGTCGTGGGGTCCTCGGGGGCGGACCTCCGCATGGCGGGGGCCCTGCTCGGACTGGGGAGGCTCGAGGAGGCCGAGGGGGCCCTCCTGAGAGCGGAGGCCGTAATCAACAGGACCGGGAACACCGCCGGACTCGACCGTCTGCTGCTGTGCAAGGCGGAACTGTCGTACCGTCGCGGCAGCCTGGACGATGCCGTGAAACACCTCTCCAAAGCCAGGATACACGCGTCCGCCAGGGACAAGGGTAGGATAGACCGCCTCACCAAGGACCTGTTGTCGGGCAAGGGTCCTGTCCGCTTCGCCTGATCACAGGACCTTGATCCTCTTCAGGTCATCCAGGTCCGAGATGTACAGGTCCCGTATATCCGTGATGTTCCACTTCAGCATCGCGAGCCTCTCGAATCCGAATCCCCATGCCAGCACAGGATGCTTGACGCCGAAGGGGGCAACCACCTCTGGTCTGAATATGCCGGCGCCCCCGAGCTCCATCCATTTGCCGTTGAAGAAGACCTCCAGCTCGAGAGATGGTTCCGTGTATGGGAAATAAGCGGGCCTTATGCGGATCTGATCGAAACCCATCCTGGAATAGAACTCCCTGATGACCGATACGAGCATGTCGAAATTCCCGTTCTCGTCTATTATTATGCCCTCTATCTGTGTGAACTCGGGCAGATGGGTTGAATCTATTGATTCCTTCCTGAATATCCTGGAGAGCGAGAACATCTTCACCGGCGGGTCCGGATGCTCGGACACGTACCTTATCGAGTTGACGGTCGTATGGGTCCTCAGTAGAGCGGCCTCGGCCCTCTCACGGGACCACACGCCGCCCCAGCCGGTGGAGCCTGTGTCGCCTCCGTCCTCGTGTATCCGGCGGACCGCATCGACCAGGCCCTCGTCCTTGATGCGTATAGATGAGGGGCTCTCGAGGTAGAAGGTGTCCTGGAGGTCCCTGGCGGGGTGATCCTGAGGTGTGAACAGAACATCCAGGTTCCAGAAGGCGGGCTGAACGTACTCGCCGTCGAACTCCGTGAAACCCATGTCGGTGAAAAGCCTCCTGACCTCCGCCCCGAGCCTGGTGAGCGGGTGCTTCTTGGCGGGCGACACCGCGGGGGCGAAGGTCTGCACATCGTATTTGCGGAATTCCGCGTCCTTCCATCTGCCGCTCTGGATTATGCGGTCGGTTATGTCTGTGATCTCCTCCTTCAGCTCCATGCCGGAGAGAACCGCCTGGGTGCCTTCGGGAGTCAGGGTTATCCTCCTGTCGGTGACGATCCTGTCCTGTACCATGCCCTGGCGCCCTTTGAGGTCCTTTATGGCCGAAGCGTCTGCCTCCTCTTCGGGAACGGGGCCCGAGAGCATCCTCTCCAGCAGCTCCTCGTCGGGTGTCCTCTCCTCAAGGGCCTTTCTGCCCTTGTCGGTCAGGATCAGGACCCTGGAGTCCCCCTCCTTCACCATATCTGCAAGGCCCTTCCTCTTCAGCCAGCCTATGGCTATCTTGTCGTCGCCTCCAGGCAGGGCCTCCGACAGATCCTTCAGGCTCATACTCCCCCCGGCGGCGTCCAGCGCCCGGATCGCCCGCCTCTCCGGCAGTCCCGCGGAGACTACGCCCGCGTCGGCCAGCTCATAGAACCTCGATGTACTCTCCTTTATCTCGGCCAGGCCCTTCGATGCCAACCAGGATGCGGAGCCCATTATCTCCACCTCAAGATCGAAGCTCTTGGCCGCAATCAGCTCTTCGGGGGTGCTGCAACCGCCTGCTGCATGAAGTGCCAGCATCAGCCTCCTCTCGTTACGGCTCAAACCCTCAACCGTCTCGGAAATATTCATCTCTTCGCCTCCTTGTTCCATTCGAAACCGCCGAAGGCCATGCTGTCCACGATGTCCCTGGCTTCCTCCCTCTTGGCCTGATGGTCCTCCAGGAAGACGTTTATCCTCTCGGTTAGGCGCATCTTGCACTCGCCGCAGAGTATCTCGCCTCTCCTGCAGCTGTCAGCAAGCTCATCCAGCTTGCTGTCGTCCTCCTCGAAAAGATAGTAGAAGTACTTGAAAACGGCGCATACCTCGGGATTGCCGCCCTTCTCCCTCTGCTCCTCCACGGACACACAGCCTCCCGTGAAGGCCTTCCCGACCTTCTTCCTCACGGCCTTGGGGCCGTCGGTGGTGTATATGGTGGCATTCTCATCGGAAGACGACATCTTGTCCCCTCCGGAAAGACCCGGGAACATCTTGCAATATATCAGGGACGGTTTAGGGTAGCCCAGACCCGGCGCCACGTCCCTTGTGACCCTGAAGTGGGGATCCTGGTCTATCCCGCAGGGTATAAGGCAGGGTACCGGCCTGCCGCGGATCTCGGACTCCAGGAAGGCAGGTGCCGCCTGTATTGCGGTGAAGAATATCGAACCTATGTTCGTGGAGTTGTCGAAACCGAACACCGCCTTCGCCGTGGAAAAGGTCACCTTCTTGGCCACCTTCAGAGCCAGGGGGTAGAGGGTGTCTATGTTCTCCGTGTCGACGATGATCCTGGTCTTGTCGGGGTCGAACCCCAGGGCGGCGAAGTCCAGGGCGTTCTCGTAGGCCATCCTCTTGGTATCCTCCAGTGTCAGGTCTTTGAAAAGGAATTTCTCGTCGTCGGTCATCTGGAAATACATGGGCACGTCGAAGGTGTCCTGTATCCACTTGTTGAATATCCAGGGCATGAGGTGGCCCAGATGGGTGTTCCCCGAGGGGCCTCTACCGGTATAGAGTGTGAATCTCTCACCTTTGTCGTAATCGTCGAGTATGCGCACCATGTCCCTGTGGGAGTAGAATATGCCCCTTCTGAGCATTGGGTGTATCTCCCCGTACCTGGACATCCTGTCCAGCAGGGCCCCGTCAATGGGCGTGGTCCCGAATCTCTCCTGTAGAAGGTCGTAATCGATATCTCCCGTGACCTCCCACGGGGTGACCTTGAAATCCTCTGCCATAAGATTGCCTAGCCACCGTAAGTAAACAACGCTTTTAAACTTTAGAGTCGGGACCGTCTGCGAATCCCTTATCTACTGAACCGCCGTTCGATACTCTCATGTGGAAGATCCTAGGCAAGGATGCGCTCTACGTCGAGATCGGCGAAGTCTGGAAACAGAGGATGATGGAGCTTGCGGACGGGATGGGAGAGGGGGGGAGGTTCAGATCCCTGCTGGAGGGCAGAGAGGTCCTGTACCTGCTGAACGGGACGACCGAGCAGCACACATTCATGGTCAAGTTCCCCGAGGAAATCACCCCCGAGGAGCTGCAGTTCATGGCGGATCAGACCTTGGCGGTTGCTAGATCCATAGATTTCCCCTACATATCCGTTAAAGGGGTCCCCCAGCACTACTCGGTGGTGTTCACGACCGAGGACGAGCCCGAGCTCCTGGGGTTGAACAGGACCGAAGGCTACTCCGCAGGCAAGATCTTCATGCAGATCATCCAGGGCTTCGTTGATCCCAAAAGGGGAAACATCATGTTCTGAGGACTCAGTCCCGTGACATCGTGACACGGACGGTCACATTGGCCCTGTCCCCGGGATAGAGCCCCAGCACCAGGGCCATGGAGTCGTTCTTCCCTGTGGGGAAGGGCCCCAGGACGGCTTCGGTCTGGGACTGCCTGAATGCGTTGGTCGACCCGTCGTCGTTGGCCACGGCCACGTCCACGGGACTGTCCGACTCTACATCGACCCGTATGCGCCTGTTAGGTCTTACCTTGAAAGGAATGACCTCCACGTTCCGGTAGCATCCCGGCGCGGAGTAATCCAGCTGACCCACCAGAAGAGTTGTTCTGGGGAGCACTTCCACCGTCCTGTTTAGAATGGACATCTTTCATACCTCGCGATCCGCCGCGTTCGTCTCCCCGAGATCCGTGGAGAAGGCCCACATGCGAGGGTAGTGGTCCCGGTCCATGAGGACCCTGTCCACGTCCACGGCCTTGCCCTGCTCCGTGGCCATGATCTTCTCCGCGGACATCGCCGCCTTGCCTATGGCTATCAGCTCGCCACGGGCCGTCATCAGGGCCACGAGGGCGTTCCTCCTTATCCCCTCGTCCAGCATGTTTATCCCGCGAACGCTGAGATCCGCCCCGTGGCACACCGAGCTCACGGCCGTGGGTTTCACGATTATCTTCGGCAGGGGATCCACCAGCCTCTCCATGGGCATTACCATGCTCCTGAGCCAGGCCTCCCTGCCGTCCTGCTGCCAGAACACGTATGCATCAGTCAGGTCGTGAAGGGTCACCGCCTCCTTCTCGGTCATCGCCCCCGAACGGGAACGCCTGAGCTCCAGCATGTTCGCGCCGCAGCCCAGTGCCTCGCCGGCGTCCGTGCAGATAGTGCGTATGTACGTCCCGGCATCGCAGGACACGCGCATGAGGACGTCTCTTCCCTTTATCTCCAGTATCTCCAGCTCGGATACCGTCCTTATCCTGAGCTGACGCTTGACGGAGGACCTTACCGGGGGCATCTGATATATCTTGCCCTGGAACCGACCCAGGACTTCCCTTATCCGATTCTCTGGACGGTCCCCGTGGAGCCTCATTATGCACATGTACTCCTTGTCGGAGGACAGAACGAGGTCCGTGAGCCTGACGGCCTTCCCCAGGCAGAGAGGCAGAACGCCGCTGACATAAGGGTCCAGCGTGCCGCCGTGACCCATCTTGTCCGCATGAATGGCCCTCTTGGCCCATGCCGTCGCCTGGTGGGACGTGGGTCCGGACGGTTTATCCAGGGCTATGACTCCCGCCCCCAGAAGCTCTCCGACAGAACGGTCGGACGGCCTCTTGCCCCATTTGTCGGGGAGCGTCTTGGGATCCTTTATCAGCAATTCCTTCCCTCTACGGCTTCCAAGACTTTCTGCAGAACCTCTTCGGGCGTCAGATCGTCCGTTTTGACCACAATGTCGTAGACGCTTTTATCGTTGATGTCTATGCCGTAGTATTTCTTGTAGCGCCGAGCCTCGCAGGCCTGCCTCTCGGCAGTCTCCCTCTCGGCCTCTTCTTTGGTCTGATCCTCCCTGAGGCCCACACGGGACACCCGGACATCCGGGCTTGCCTCCAGACGGACCTTGAAGCACGGGATGCAGTCCTTCTCGAGCATATGGGCGGACAGACGGGATTCGAGGATTATATCCTCGTTTTCCCGTGCGATCTCCAATATGCGGTCGTCTATGGCCCTGTCTATGGAAGGGTCCTTCTCCGCGAGCTCCCCCAGCTCCGCCACTGTCAGGCCCCTCTCCCGAGCCAGTTCCCGGAAGAGGTTGCCGAATACAACCGCCTCCAGGCCGAGGGACTCGGAAAGGAGCTTGCATGTGGTGGTCTTCCCGGAACCCGGGGGGCCGCTGATGGTTATCCTCATGAGAACTCAGAACCCTCTATCTCTTTGAGGCGCTTCCTGAACATGTAGTACTTCACCATGCGTCCGATCAGCTGCCCGAGGGGTATGCTAATCAGAGTGTAGATCAATATCCAGTGCGGAAGCGCTGTGGATTGGAGGAGATCTACGGTGCCCCAGGGTATGTTGACCGTGGTCAGCATCGCCTCCCCGTGCACGAGGAAGTAGTTGACCCACGCGTACAACGGCATGATGATGGCCATGGTTATCGGCATGACCTTCATCATGTCGGAGCTCTGCTTCATGCTCCTGGCCATCATCTCGGGCTGCTGGTCGGTCAGCTTCTTCATCTTGTACATGTTGTTCTCGATGCGAGCCTGACGAAGCTCCTTGTTGAATTCGCTCTGGTACTGCTGGTTCCTGGCCTGCTCGACCGGATCGGACATGAATGTCCTGATCACGGTGCTGAGGCCGATCATGACCGCACCTGCAATCATGAGGGTGACGACGGGGACGCTGCCTCCGAAGCCTATGAGCGGGTAGAACACGAAGTTCAGGGCGAATCCTATCTGATCCCTGAACAGCATGACCACCATCATCACTGCGAGCATCATCAGCATGCCGGTCATCATGCCCTTGGGCATGACGGGCGCCGGCGGCGCCTGATCTCCTCCTGGTCCTGCCATGTCAGTTCTCTCCTCCGAAGAATCCTCTCATTATGGGATTCATTTCCATCATCTGTTCGCGGCCCATCGCTTCGTAGAAGTGGATCAGTATCCCCACTGTCAGAAGCACACCCGTACCCGAAGCGTTACCCGTTGTCCCCACCAGGTCGGCGAAGGCAGCCAGGCCTCCCACCAGAGCTCCCGACAGGACGGTGATAGGCGGGATGTACCTATCGAGCACGCGTTTCAGAACGCGCGGATCGCGTCTGAACCCGGGGATCTGCATACCGCTCTTCTGTATCTGGTTCGCCACGGCTTCGGGCCCCAGATTGGTCGTTGCGACCCAGAACTTGGCGAATAGTATGGATCCCAGCACCATGACGGTGAAGTATATCGCAACACGCGCGATGTTCTGTATCGCACCGTGGCCGTTGCCGTATGAAGCCGGATCCACGATGGGCATCAGCCAGCCTGTGAGCCCCGATGGGGCGGACACATACCACGCCAGACCCCCGGCCGCGGTCGTGGATCCCGATTCGAAGTACCCTATTGCCGGGTTGCCTCCCAGGAACGGTATCCCGCTCAGGAAATCGTTAGTGTACAGCAGCAGAGCCACCATGCTCACGTTCGCGAGCAGGGCGGACATCAGTATGACGGGTATGTTGCTGGCATACATCAGCTTGATCGGGTAGCGGCCCCTGGCCCCCCTGGCGTTGCCGTGGGACAGGGGCAGTTCGATACGACTCGATTCCAGATAGGCCACGATGAAGAATATCACCAGGGTGCCTATCAGAGCTATCATCGGGTTAGGCTGACCCATGAATATAGCCTCGTATCCCCCTCCGGCCATCTCCGAGCCGGAGGTGTTGAACAGTATGTACAGCGCCTTGGGTATCGTTCCCGCAGGCGGATTAGCCAGGCTCATGGCGGCAGACGGGTCGACCACGTTCCAGTTCAGCGTACCTGTGAACAGGGACTCGGACACGCCCGCTGCTATGAACAGCGAGATGCCGCTCCCGATGCCCCATTTCGAGACCACTTCGTCCATCAGGAACACTATGTACGATCCCACGCACAGCTGAAGCACTATCAGTCCTTTGGCGCCCCATTCCCCCCACGTGGATGTGAAGGTATCCGAGGGGACCAGGTAACCGAACACCTGGGGTACCGCCTCGAATATGATCATCACGATCACGAGGAGCTTGAGCACCGACTGGTAGCAAGCCTTGTCATTGCGGTTCGTGAGATCCAGCTTTATTATCTTCGCACCGACGAACAGCTGCATTATGATGGATGCAGTGACTATCGGGCCGATGCCGAGTTGCAGTATTGTTCCGGAAGCCCCGGCCATGATTGTTCTGTACTGCGCGAACAGGTCCAGTGTCTTCGTCTGATCAAGACCGTATATGTACACATTGGTCATGACGAAGTACAGGACCAGTATCACGACGACCCACATCATCTTGGTCCTGAAGTGCACATGGCCTTCCGGACGCCTGACCGATGGTAACCTGTCAGCCAAGGGCTTGAACTTGTACAACAGGCTTACTTGCTCTTCCATCCCAATCTACTCCTGTCTGCTCCGATCACTCGGCGACGCTTCCGCCGGCGGCCTCGATCTTCTCGCGGGCCCTGGCGGACGCCTCGGACACGGTCACGTTGACGGGCACGCCTATGTCGCCGTTTCCCAACAGCTTGTCGATTCCGGCATCCGTCAGGTTGACGGTGTACGCCTCCCCGTCCTTCGTTGCGAAGCCCAGGTCCACATAGCGTTCGAGCTGCTCCTGCAGCTCGGCCACGTTGATCGTGCAGTTCGCCCTCACCATGCACTGCGGCCTCTTAAACCCGTGCCTTCCGAAGTGATCCCTGTCGTACTTGAGCATCCCGATCTTGCCCTGTTTGCTCAGTCCGGCGTTGCCGTGGCCCCCTATGAGACCTGCTCCGCGACCAGCCTTCTTGCCGCGCCCGTGGGTCCTAGATCCTCTTAGTTTCTTGGTTCTGCTTGGCATCTCATCACCTTACAGCATCCTTGCGATGAGGTCATTGATCGCTTCCCCTCTGTATCCGAGGGCGCCCCCGTTCCTGTAGGAACGTTTGTTGCCCTCGTACCCCTTTACGGGGGGGTGCATGCGGAAGACGGGTTTGGCGCCTTCGATGTCCTTCATCCTGTGTTCGTTCTCTGTCATGGCCTTGGCGAGCTCTTCGACCGAGGAGAACCCGGTGTTCTCCTTCAGGTAGTCGTCGGTTATCTCGCGGTCCCCCGAGAGTCTGCCGCGGACGCGGATGACATCTGTCAGGGTGGCCTCGTTTATCTCTCCCCATGTGACGTAGTCCTTGCAGACCTGGAGCATCCCCTTGGTGACGTCGTCCTCGGGGACGACCACCAGGTGGTTGACCCTGGTCAGGTTAAGGAGTCCCATGGTGTACTCTATGTCACGGTTGACATCGGGCTGTCCGCGGACGCGGATGACTGCGTATGCCATCTTTACTCCTCCTGGTAGTCGACATCGGTCTCGGAGACCGTGAATCCCACGGGCCCGGGTACGATGTTCAGTCTCTCGGCCTGCTCCTCGGTGACCCTCATGCGGGCCGTCATCTTCAGGGCCTCGAAGGTCGCGTATGCGTAGTTGACCTTCGTCTTGGTGTTGCCCCTGGCGAATCCCCAGGCGTCCTGGACACCCGCGAGGGTCAGCATGCTCTTGGCCACGTCTCCCACCGCCAGCGATATTCCGCGGGGGGCGGGTTTCAGATAGACGGACACGGAGCCCGTGGAACCCGTGACCTCGAAGGGGAGCGAGTGGGGCTTTCCGCACCCGCACTCCCATGATCCGCACCCGCGCTTTATCTCGATGACGTTGAGCTTGGCGTTGTCGATGGCCTTCCTTATGGAAGGTCCGACCTCCTTGCCTTTGGCCCTTCCGATTCCGATGAATCCGTCGCCGTTGCCCACGATGCAGGTGACTGCGAACCTGACCCTCCTTCCGGAGTCGGTCATCCTCTGTACCATGTTGAGGTCGATGACCTCGTCCTTGAGATCGGGGAGCAGTATGTCCACGATCTCGGCCTCCCTCAGGGGGAGCCTGGTGGCCAATGCGTCGCTCATGGTTGTGATCTCGCCATTGAGGACCATCTGTCCCAACCTTGTCTTCGGGATCCAATCCATTTTACTCAGCCTCCATCTTCTCTTTGACGCTTTCCATCGCGGCCTCTATGCCCTCGTCGATGTGCTTGCCTGCGATCCTGTCCTCTGCGGGGAGTATGCCCTCTCCGTGGGGGATATCGAGTCCCGCGTCGCACATGCCCGCCAGGGTGGCGAACAGCACTCCGCCGACCCGGGGGTTCTGCATACCAATGTCCAGGACCGCGTATTCGATCCCGGCCTTCAGCGCTCTCTTCCCGGCAAGGTATCCCGTGAGGTACGCGGCGGGGGTGTTGGAGCAGGAATGCTCCCACCCCATGTCGCGGAGCTCTTTGGATGTCGCTGAAGCAACGACCCTGTCGCCATCCATCCCGAATTCCACGAACTGGATGTTCACGTTCTTCTGGGACCTCCTGACTACGGCCCTGGCCTCGTGGCTGGCGAGCAGCTTGCGGCGGGCGTAGTAGTCGGTGCGGCCCTCTCTTCTCCTGCGGAACGCAACTTTGTATCTAGGTCCTGTTGCCATCAGATCTCCTCCTTCAGGTGCCCTGCGGAAGTCATGTGCATCCTCAGGTTCCTGCGGCTCTTGTACACTCCGCCCTTCGCCTTCCTGTAGTACATCCTGTACACGGACGGCGATATCTTGCCTTCGTCCCTGAGGGTCTTGAGCTCCTCGCGGATGGGCCTGATTGTGGATATCCATCTCCTCTTGTCGGGCACGCGGGCGTTGTCGGTACCCTTCCTGCTGCCAGGGCCTTTCCTCTTCCCGGATGCCTTCTGGGCCGCGACGTGTCTAGCCCTTCCCCTGGAGGTTCCCTTCCTGGCCTTGGCCTTTATGAGACCCGAAGCGACGGCCGTGCGGACATCGGCGCGGGTTATGCACTCGGCGATGTCGTCGGTCTTGTCCGGGTTCAGCCAGACCCTGTTCTCACCGCACTTCAGTATCTCTGCGGCCATCCTTCTCTGGTTCTTGAGATCGGTCATGGTCACACCATCCTGTTGAGGACCCTTATGCCGAGTTCCGCGGCGCGGTCCTCGATCATTATCCTCTTCTTCGTTCCGACGGTGCCGCCTATGCGGATCGCCTGTACCTTGGGGTCGATGTTCTCAAGACCGTCGACGTTGAATACGATGACCTCTTCGAATCCCGAAGGGTGGAGGTCCCTGGCCGCCACTGGTCCGCGGAATCCTATGTCCACGACCGGCGGGCGCCTCTTCAGGTTCCTCTTCATCTTGGAGTGTATGCCCTTCGGCCTCCTCCACTTCTCGCCCAGCTTGGCGTATCTGAACCATTCCTGCCTTTTGAACGCGGGCCTGCGCCCGCTTATCACTGCCCTTTTCGCCAGGGCCTCTGCGAGCTCCTCGGGGAGTTCGGGCTTGGCCTTGACGACGTACCCCTCCTCCGCGGACTCGGACTCCTCTACGACCTCGACCTCGGAGGCTCCCTCCTCGGAGGCTCCCTCGAGCTGGGCCTTCCAGGACTCGACGGTCTTGGGACCTATGCCGGACAGGTTCTTGATGACCTGTTTGACGGTCTCCTCGTCCTTGAGGGCAGCGGAGAGCTCGGAGATGGACGCGATGCCCATCTCTGCGAGCTCCTCGATCTGTGTTTCCTTAAGACCTGTCAGGTCTTTGAGCGTCTTGACGGTCATTCTTTCACCTTGTGTGATTTGTGGACGATGTATATGCCGTCCTGGAAGGTCCTCTTGTCGAATCCTCCCCTGGATGTCGCCTTCTCGATGTTGGCGGCGGTCTGGCCGCATGCCTCTATGTCTATGCCCTCGATGGTGACGTCGGCACCGTTCACTTTGACGGTGCATCCGCCCAGAATGTCGGCGTAGCGGGGGGCGTGCCCCCCCATGTAGTTGTTGATCTCCACGCGGCCGCCCTTCACGGCGACCTTCATCGGGAAGTGTGAGAACACGACCTTCATGTGGTAGCTGTACCCTTCCGTCACGCCTCTGAACATGTTCCTGACGTGTGCGTGGAGGGTCCCCACCATGGCCTTGTCCTTTATCCTGGGGTACTCGCAGCTGACGCTGACTTTCCCTTCACCGATGGCAACTTTTACGCGAGGGTGCGCGAAGTTTCTGCTCAATTCACCCTTAGGTCCTTTGACCTTCATTACGGTGCCGTCCATGGAGACGGACACCCCGCCGGGGATGGCGATGGTGCTTTCGATTTTCCCTGCTATTGTCATCTGAATTCCTCAATACACAAACGCTATTAGTTTACCGCCGATGCCAAGCTCCTTGGCGCGGTCCTGGGTTACCACCCCGGCCGTGGTCGTGATTATAAGGAGCCCGAAATCCTGGGCGGGTAGGAACCTCGCCTCGTACTTCCCGAGATCGTCCTTCTTGACCGAGTACCTGGGCTTTATCACACCGCAGTTGTTTATCGCTCCCTTGAGCATCACGCGGAATTCGCCTGCCTTTCCGTCCTCCACGTACTCGAACTGGTTTATGTATCCGTGATCCTGCATAACCTTCAGCACGCGGCCGATCAGCTTGGAGGAGGGTTGGATGACACACTCGCTCTTTCCATTCGAGGAGGCGTTTTTCATGACAGACATTGCATCATTTAATGGATCGCTCTGCATCTTGTCACCTCACGAATACTTCTTGAACCCCAGATCCGGGGCGATTTCCCTGAAGCACTGGCGGCAGAGGTGCATTCCGTATCTCCTGATGATACCTCTCCTGCGGCCGCACCTGGTGCAGCCGTTGACCCTTCCGAATTCTTTCTTGGGTTTCACTCAATCACCTCTACCTCGTAGTTCTCTTTCATATACTGGATTGCCTCGTCGCGGGCAACGCGGTGTCCCGCGGGTATCCTCCTGCGGAGGAGGACCCTCTGGGTTATCCTGTTCCCCATCCTTCTCAGGACGACGCTGACATCCATTCCGAATATGCCTATCTCGGGGTCGTACTTCATGCCGTCGAAGTCCGTGTAGTCCGGTATGCCGAAGGACATGTTGCCCTCCTTGTCGAAGGAGTATGCCTGGATGCGCCTCTCCCTGATGTTCAGGGCCCTCTTCAGGAACACTTCGGCGACCTCCCCCCTCAGTGTGACCTTGCATCCCAGCGGCATGCCCACGCGTATCCCCAGGTCCCTGTTGATGGTCCTGGACATGGTCTGGACGGGCTTCTGCCCCGTGACCATCCCCAGCACCCTCTGGGCCTTCTCGAGTCTTTCGCCAGCCTCGCCGACCCCTATGTTGACGACGACCTTCTCGACGCGTATGTCCCTGGAGTTCATTGGCTTGCCTCCGGGAGGGTTATCGCGGGGGACTGCGTGCCCACAACGAAGACATTGTCCTTGACCGTCTCGGATCCGCTGTCGAAACGGATTATGTTGGGCGACGGGCCCCTTATCTCAACGTAGTCGGAGACGGTGTATGTCTTTCCGGCGTGTACACCGGTTATGACCATCGCCGCCGCTCCCTTGGAGAGATGGTAGACGTCCATTATGCTCTGGTCCTCCAGCGCGATCTTGAGCACGTCTCCGGTCTTGTATCCGTTCTTGTCCAGGATCATGTTCCTGCCTCCGCTGAGGTTGAGCTGGATCTTCCCGTCCTTTACCCGGGTCTTGTCCTCGATCCTGCAGAGCTTCCATTTGGCCTCGTCGTCTCCGATCCCGACCATGGTCAGCTTGCCCTTGTCGTTGAGGAGCATGCGGTAGTTCTTGCCTGTCTTGGGAATCGAGACAACGTCCATGAAACCTATGGGTGCCTTGGGGTTCTTCAGTGGCACCCCGTCAAGGAGGACCTCACGGTTCCCGATGATCTTCTTGGCCTCTTTGGCGGTGTCACAGACCCCGATCATATCCCTCAGCACGGTGACCGCGGGCATGCTGGACTCCACGGAGTGCGCGCCGGGGGACTGTTTCGCGACCCAGGTCGATGCCTTCCTCTTCAGGGGCCAGGATCTGGGTGCGGCTAATCTCTTCATGTGATCGCTCATTGCTTAGCCTCCTTGTTCTTAGAGAGGGACGCGATCCTCCACTCGTCCGCCGTGTTCAGTTTGGTTATGATCACGTTGGACGCGTGGACTGGACGGACGGTGGCTGTTCCGTCCGCCTGGTTGATCGTCACGCCCTCTATTGATATGCGGCCGTCCTTGGTGAAGACCTCGAGTACCTTGCCCTCGGTGTTGCGTATGTCCTCGTTCCCGCGGACCACCACAACGGTGTCTCCCTTGCACACCCTGGCTGTGCGGACCCCGTACTCTGCACGGAGATCGTTGCTGAGGTGAGCGGACAGCATCTTCCTCTTCACGTGAGCCGGAGCGTTGGCCTGTGCCTTCCTCTGTACCCTTGCTTTGCTGCTTCCTGCCATTTCAATCCCTCACACGATCGTGTTGGCCGTCGCGGATACGCGGGGCCACCTCTCGGCGGCCTCCCTCGCGACCGGCCCTTTGATGTCCGTTCCCTTGGTCTCGCCGGTGTCGGTGGTTATCACCGCGGCGTTGTCCTCGAAGTATACCATCGTCCCGTCGGGGCGCCTCATGGGGCGCCTCTGCCTGACGATGACCGCGAAGACTATCTGCCTCCTCATCTGAGGGGTGCCTTTCTTCACGGATGCTATCACCAGGTCCCCGACCCCTGCGGACGGGACCCTCCTGGCGACTCCGTGGTAGCCGGGCACCGTGATGATCTCTATCACCTTGGCGCCGGTGTTGTCGACGACGTCGAGGCGGGAGCCGTTCTGGAGTCCCCTGGTCTGTGTGCCGGAAATCCCCTTCATCTTACTCCCTCTTCTCTACGACCACGAACGATACGGTCTTGCTTATGGGGCGGCACTCCATTATCCTCACCTTGTCGCCGGCCTTAAGCACGAAGCAAGGGGGCGCGTGTGCGGCGTACTTCCCCGTCCTCTTCTCGTATCTCTCGTATTTGTTCTGATATTTCAGGTATTTGCGCTCTACTACGACCGTCTTGTCCATCTTGACGGTAGTGACCGTACCGTCGATGACCTGCCCTCTGACCGAGAGACTGCCGTGGAACGGGCAGTCTGGGTCGCTGCACTCTGAAGTGGGAGGGACGACGTCGATTCCGATGTCTCTGATTTTTGCTGTCATTTGAATCACCTAACCTTCTTTATTCTGTCCTCTGGTCGGTGCAATATCTCTGATCCTCTAATGCTGAACATACTGCCTTCATATGCGAATCTGAACTCATTGCCTGGTTTGGGTACCATTCTCTCAGTTCCGGCCGAATCGATGGTGAACGTGTTCTTCGTCTCGTCTACCACCTTGCCGGTGATGCCCGAGTATGGTGCTGACAGCACTTCCACGTCCAATCCAATGAGCTCAGATCTCATGAAATCACTTCTGTTCATATTACCTGACTTCCGTACGGAAGCCCATTTCCTCAAGGACCGCTTTCACTTTCTTCTTGTGATCGCCCTGAAGCTCGATGCGTCCGTCCTTGGCGGTGCCTCCGGCGGCGCATTTGTTCTTCAGTTGTTTGGCAAGGTCGTTGATGTCGATGTCGTTCTCGTCGATGCCATCGATCACCGTGACGGTCTTGCCGTACCTGCGGCTGTCTATTGAGATCCTGACGGACTGCTGCTCACGTGCGATCTCCTCGCACATGCACAGTTCCTTAGGTAATCCGCATACGGGGCATATTTCCGCCATTAGAGTTCTTCCTCCTCCTTCTGGACGGTCAGGATGCGTGCTATGTCTGTTCTCAGTGCCCTTATGGCGCCGGGGCTCGAGGGGGCGCCTCCCATCGCGGAGACGCCTCTCTCATGCATGAGCTCGTTGCGGAGCTCCTTGAGCCTCTGGTTGCGCTCCTCGACGCTCATGTCCCTTATCTCCGAGGTCCTGAGGGAGGTCATATCTGCCCCTCCTCTGCCGCCTCTTCGACCGCCTGGGCCTCGACGTGCTCCTCGACCGCCTGGGCCTCCGCGGCGAACATGTCGGGGAAGAGCTCGGCGACCTGGGTCTTGTTGAGAACAGTGGTGTCCGAAGGGAGCCTGGAACCGGGTGCCATCACCTCTACGGTGACGCCTATTACACCCATCTTGAGCTTGGCGACCGCGTAACCGCGGTCTACGAAGTCCTCCCTGGGCTCGCCGCAGAACTTTATGTAGCCCTCTTTGAACTTCTCGGTCCTGTGCCTCTGGCCCGTGAGCTTCCCGGCCAAGATTATGTGGCATCCCTTGGCGCCTGCGTCCATGACCCTGCGGACCGTGGAGTGTCCCGCCCTGCGGAAGTGCCATCCCCTTTCCAGGGAGAACGCTAGCTTCTCGGCCATTATCTGGGCGTTGATGCTTGCGTTCTCTACTTCCTGGACCTCGATCTGGGGATTCTCGAAGCCGTACTTCTCCTCTATGACCGTTGTCAGGTTCTTGATGGTCTGTCCGCGTCTCCCTATGACGAGACCGGGCCTCTCGGTGGTGAGCACGACACGGGTCCCCATAGGGGTCCTCTGAACGTCAAGACCGCCGAATCCCGCACGGCTTACCTCTTTCATTAGGTACTCCTTCAGCAGGACCCTGCGGATGTTCTCGGCGACGAACTTTCTCTCTGATGCCATGTTCACTCGACCTCCTCTATTATCACTTCTATGTTGACTGTCTCCTGGTTCCACTGCGTGGCCCTTCCCTGCGCCCTGGGCATGTGACCGGGTATGGTCCTCCCCCTGGATGCGGTAACGGTCATCACAGCCATGCTGGAGACGTCCAATCCCTTGTACTCCGCGTTGGAGGCGGCGCTGCGGACCACCGTCAGGATGGCTTTAGCGGCCTTCTTGGGGTATCTTCCCGGACCTACGCCGGCCTTGTGGGAGACACGCTTGTTGTAGCGCTTGAGGGGGACCGCCCTCTCCAGGGCTATGACCTCCTCGAGCATCTCTATGGCGCTGTCCACCTTCTTTCCGCGGATCATGCCGCATACCTCGCGGGCGAACTTGGGGGAGACTGGCATCTCCTTGCCGATCGCCTTGGCCGAGGTGTCCGGATCTGATGTCATTGTATATCCTGAGACCATATCTTACACCTCACTTCAGCGGCATGAACTTGGACGACCTTGTAGCACCCACTCCGGGTCCGGAGTGCTGGGGCTCCCTCCTCGTGAGCACGAACTCACCGAGGTAGCAGCCTATCATCTCGGGCTTTATCTCGACGTCCTTGAATTCTTTCCCGTTGTACACGCTGACCGTCTTCCCGACGAACTCGGGTATGACGGGCAGGTCCCTGCGGTGGGTCCTGACGACCTCGCCGGGCTCCGCTGCCTTCAGGTTATCGAAGAGGAGCTGCTGCTCATAATTGAGGCCACGGAGGTAGGTCCTCCTGGACCTGGAAGGCATTAGTCCAAGCACTTCGTCGAAGGACATCACCAGAAGCTCGTCCATTGTGAATCCGCGATAGAGGAACTCCTTCTTCCTCCTTGCCTGGATTGCGGACGCCTTCTTCCTTGACCTTCTCCTCGAAGCCTTGGCCGATCCTGCAATAATCTTGCTCTTTGCCATTTTATCACTTCTTCACTTTCTTCTGGGGAGACAGGCGTCCAACCTTCTGACCAGGCGATGCATTCCTCGATTTTGTGCTGGGTCCTCCGATGTGCGGGTGGCTTCCTCCTCCGTGGGGGTGGTCCACCGCGTTCATCGCTATTCCCTTTACGTGTTTGTTGGCACGGCTCCTGGACCTGAGGGTCAGGAAGTTCTTTCCTGCCTTGGCCAGGGGCTTCTCCGTCCTTCCTCCGCCTGCGACGACGCCTATCGCGGCGCGGCAGTTGGGGTGGAACTCCTTGAGAGCTCCCGACGGCATCAGGAGGACGACCTTCTCGCCCCTGCTGACGACCGTTGCGGACGATCCGCCGGCCTTGACGTACTTGCCGCCGTCGCCGGGTTTCGACTCTATGTTGTGCACCGGGGTACCCTCGGATATCTTGGCGAGGATGGTTATGTTCCCGGGCGACATCGCGGGCGACCCTCCGACGGACAGCTCCTGTCCGACCTTGGTGCCCTCTGCCGCGAGCTGATAGTCCTTCACCCCGCCGAAGTCCACGACTGCCAGGGGGCATGTCCTCCCGGGCGCGGATATGAGATCCATTATGACGCCGGTCCCCTCGGACATCGCCGGGAGACGTACGTCATCTACGTGCCTGTGGCTGGGTGAGCGGTAGTGCGGGCCTCCGCGGCCCCTTCTCTGTGTTCTCAATCTCTTTCCCATTTTCACTCACCTTCAGAAGACCCCTACTCTCATGCCCACATCCTCTGCGGAGTATCCGTCCGCGAGCTTGATGATGGCATGCTTTCCGTCCTTCTGCACCCTTACCCACACCTTGCTGACCTTGACCTCGAAGCGCTCCTCGAATACCGCTTTGATGACAGCCTTGTCCGCATCCATGTGGACCAGGAACTCTATCCTGTTGCCGTCCTTGAACTTCTGCGTCGGAGTCCCGGAGAGATGGTTCATGGACTTCTCGGTGACGAACGGCCTTATGAGAACGTCGCTCGTCTTCATTGCGTCCACGCCCCTATCTTCTCGACTGCGGACTTGGTGTAGACTGTGAGCCTGCCGGCGTCCCCGCCGGGGGCCAGAAGCGTCGTGTTGAGTGTTCCGACGGATTCTATCTGCACTCCGGGGAGGTTCTTGGCTCCCTTGAACACGGGGAGGTCTCTGTCGGAGACCACTATGAGGACGCTCACGGGGGTTCTGTACCTCCTGTTCCTCATCTTGCCCCTTCCGGCGCGGATCTTGCGTCCCTCTTTGGCGCGCTCCAGGTCGTATCCGAGGCCTATCTTGTCGAGGACCTCGTATATCTCCGAAGTCGCGTAGATGTCCTGGAGGCCGTCCTCGACCACGATGGGGAACGAGACGTTGTCGTCGAACTGGTGGCCGCGGCTCCTGACGCAATCCGCATCTGCGGTGGCGGCGAGGGCGGACCTGCGGGCGATCGCCAACTCCTTCTTGTTGACCTTCTGCGCCCAGATCTTCTCGGGCCTGGGCGGGTGGGCCCTCCTTCCGGAGACATTGTTGGGAGACTCGGTGGCCTTCCTGCCGTCGTGGATGCGCTGTACGCGCGCCACTCCGCGACCTTTGCCCCAGGTGCTGACGGAGTGCCTCATCCCGGATCCCTCGTTGGGTCCGTAGGGCTGCCTCTTGTTAGCAGCTGCGGCGAGTACCGCCTTCTTTATGATATCAGGTCTGAAAGGGGTCTCGAATGCCACGGGGACATCGATACTGCCGGAGACCTGTCCGTTAACAGAATAAACATTCGTCTGTGTCATGTTTAGGCCCCCTGCTTGGACTCTGTGGAAACGAAGGTCACGTTGGGTGCCTCCGCGGTCGCTTTCTTGGGCGCCCTTGACGGGTCCCTGAGCCTGACCAGCCTCTTGGCGGGTCCAGGAACGGAACCGTGAACGAGAACGTATGCGTTCCTGACCTCTCCGTAGTTGAGGAATCCTCCATCCGGAGTCACCTCGGTGCCCTCGGCACCGATCTTCATGAGCTTCTTGTTGAATTCGGTCCTCTGGTGGTATCCCATCTGACCGGATGCGGGAACCGTCCCCCTGACGTAACCGGGCCTCTTGGGTCCGAGGTTGCCTATTCCGCGGCGGTGCTTGCTGTTCCTGTGGCTCAGCAGCTTGACCCCCCAGCGCTTGGTGACGCCCTGGAATCCCTTTCCCTTGGTGATGGCGATTACGTCCACGAAGGAGCCCTCGCCGGAGAAGGCGTCTATGCCGACCTCCTTCCCGAGGATGCTCTTGGCGTACGCGACCCTTTCGTCGATCGTGCCGCCACCGATTCTGAGCTCCATTATGTCGGGCACCTTCTTGGGCACGCCGCTGACGAGCTTGGGCTGGGTGTAGGCTATTACACGGACATCCTCGATGTCCAGACCGTCGTACCTTGCGAACGAGGCCTCGTCATGGCTCTTGGGAACTATCAGGCGCCTGCCGAGGAGCGGGTCGATATCCTGTGCCCATACCTCCCCCGCGGTGCTGAGGCCGGTGATGGTGTTCTCGTAGAACCTGACCGCCGCTATCCTCATGGGAGGCACCTCGAGTACCGTAACGGGTACCTGGACCTCCATTCCCGACGTTGTGCTCTTGGCACGCGTGTCCACTACGAACGCATGCGTCATGCCGGCCTTGTAGCCAGCGAATCCCTGGATCCTGGGGGCTCCGCTGATTTCGGGCCACGAATCCAGTCTGGGGGTCTGCGATTTGGCCCTCTTCCTAGGACCGTATGCTTTGGATCCCCTCTTCGGACGTCTCCTTTGTGACATACTAACACTACCTGCGAGAGTGTCTTCGCTAATCTCGCGTTTTCCTTCAGATCTAGGACGTCAAACACCCGACCGTGACGCCGTATTCATCCCGATAAGCATCGACATGAGCATGAACGAGGGTTGCTTCCGCATTGCCCAGTGCGTCTGGTCGGACATCTAGCATGTCCAATCTAAAACTGGAGATAGGAGATGCGTATATAAGTTGTTCGGTCCCCTCACGTGCAATGCAGGGGGGAAGGGGGATTCCGGATGCTCAGAGCTTCCCTTCCTTGGCCTTCTTCTGCGCCCTCTTCATGCGGGCCTTGGCATCGAAACCCGTCGCTCTCTCGGCGAAGGCGTTGAGGCGCCTCTTGCTGTCCAGGACCTCATCGTCACCCAGCAGACCCTCCCTGCTTGCCGTAACTATCTCCAGCTTGTCCTTGGCCAGAACCCTGACCTCTATGCGGGACAGCACGCCGTAGGACGCCACCAGCGCATCGCCCTCCTGCTCCGTGTCGCCGAAAATCTCCTTCATAAGGTCCTTCAGGGCGTCGCCCTCGATGTTCTTGAACCAGCCTTTCTTGATGTCGAAATCCATTGCCTCACTTCCTTATGGTCAGATCGTTCCCGAACCCGCGCTCCAGATCCGCCGGCGTGCCCAGCAATCTCTCAGCTAGCATATAATGCTTCCAGGCCTCCCGGCATCCGCAGCCAACCTCCAGGTCCTTAGGGTCCTGGGACAGGGAGAACCTCTCCACCGCTTCGAGGGCGTCGCGATCGCACTTCCCGCAGTTGTGCGCCCCCCTCTGCGTCCCGCCGCCCGAAGGGGAGGACATCAGCCTGGCATCCACTTCCCCCGACAACCTCGCGAGCACCTCTATCAGCGACCATATCCAGGGGGATCTGAACTCGCCCCTGCGCCACAGCCTCTCCACATACGTGGCCCGCTGGATGTTGAGGGGGTTTATGGATATCTCGTCGGAGAACGGGTCGGCGAACCTGGCCGAGGCCACTGTGTCCTCTATCGCTGCGGATTCCGTGAGGAAGGGGGGCTTCAGCAGCAGGTACGTGCGTACGTCCAGCCCGGCACCCTTGACGGTGTGTCCCGCCCTCCTGCTGTCCTCCGGTGTGAAGCCTTTGCGTATGCTCGTCCTGAGGATCTCGGGGTCCGAGCTCTCCAGGCCCAGGGACACCGTTACATTCTTGGGCAGAGATGATACAGAATCCTGGGTGACGAACTCCGGCCGGCTCTCGAAGAGTATCCGCCGGCAGCCGGAGAAGGAATCCAGTATCCTCTCCCTGACCGTCTCCGGCACCTCGTTGCCGTCGAGGAAGCTGCCAGAGGTGTATATCTTGACGAAGGGCTCCCCCTTGTAAGCGCCCATGGCCTGTTCCAGCTGTCTCAGGAGATCCCCTTCGGTGACGTCCTTCATGGAGGCTTCCCTGTATCCGCACATGGTGCAGCCGCCGGTCTTCGCCCAGCAGCATCCGTTGGTGCGCATGATCATGACCATGGCATCCACGGGCGTGCCTTCGGCCATGTCCCTCTCTTTCCAAAGCGCCTCCAGTTGCGAAGGGTTCCTCTCTTTCCTCATCTTTACCTTCCGAGTCTCCAAAGCGGGTTGCGGATATATTCTTTTGCAAGGGACAGGATCCGCTGACGGAGGCCCCACCTCGAAGCAGGAACATGTTCCAGACTTCGGAATCTCCTATCTAACGGAATTCTCGGCGCCCGGGACCCCCACCGCCCGGCGAGCAGATTTCGCGGGCGCGAAGAACCCGTCCCCTGCCGTGCGGACGCGGGCTCCCCTAAAGAAAGCTTAATATCCGACGGCCCAATCACAAACCCGGTGCGCCAAATGGCCAAGAACATCATTGTCATAGGTTCCGGGGCCGCGGGCATGTCCGCCGCCTCGGCCTCCAGGAAACAGGACGGGGACGCCAGGATAACGGTTTTCACCGAGGATTCCGACATAGCGTACTCCCCCTGCGTGATACCCTGGGCCCTGGAAGGGAAGGCCTCCTGGGAATCCATCGTCATGCACAGTCCCGGATACTATCTCTCCGAGAAGGACATCGCTGTACACACCGAGACAAAGGTAACGTCGGTGGATGACACCGCCAAGACCGTTACCGCCGGAGGCCTGGAATACCCTTACGACAAGCTCGTGGTATGCGCGGGAGGAACGGTGTTCATACCCCCGATACCCGGTACCGACCTGGAGAACGTTTTCGTGGTCAGGACAATCAGGGAGGGAAAGAAGCTCCAGAACGCCCTCGGGAGCGCGGAGAAGGTCGTAATAGCCGGCGCGGGGGTGATCGGCCTCGAGGTCGCCCTGTCCCTGCGCAACATGGGCAAAGATGTCACGGTGATCGAGATGATGGACCAGGTCATACCCCGCATAGCCGACAGGGACATGGCCGCACCGATACAGGAGTACCTAGAGGGGCTCGGCATAGAATTCGTCATGAATTCCCCGGTGCAGTCCGTCAACGGAGAGGGCCGGGTGTCCGGGGTAACCGCCGCCGGCAGGGAGTACCCCTGCGACATGGTGGTTTTCGCAACGGGCGTCCGCGCCAACCTGGATATACCCAAGATGCTGGGGCTTGACATCGGACAGCTGGGGGGCGTGATCGTGTCCCCTACGATGCAGCCCTACCGGAGAGGCAGGCTGGTGGCCGACGTGTACCTTGCCGGGGACATGGTGCAGTGCCAGTCCGCGGCTGTTCCCGGAGCCACCATGAGCCAGCTGGGATCGACCGCCGTCAAGCAGGGGATCGTTGCCGGCAGGAACGCCGCCGGAGGGACGACCGCCTTCGGAGCAGTGGCCAGCCCCTGGGTCAGCGTGATAGGCGAGAAGCAGATCGCCGGCACCGGGCTCTCCGAGGGCCTGGCGGCCTGGTACGGCATCGAGGCCGTGTCGGGCACCTCCCGGGGGTACACCAGGGCCAGATACTACCCCGGAGGCAGGGAGCTCATGGTGAAGGTCATTGCCGACAGGGTCAGCCACCGCATAATAGGCGCGCAGATAATAGCGGGCGAGGATGCCACCGGTCGCATCAACTGGCTAACCTCCGCCGTGATCGAGGGCGTTACGGCCGAGGACTTCCTGGTCCGGGCCGAGAACGCATACTGCCCCCCGACCTCCATGGTCAGGGATGTCGTGATAACGGCCGTCGAAGACCTCTGCGCAAGATTCTTAGGATGTTATCGAGATGAAGATGGAGTATGAGGAGTACAGGGACCTGTACAACAGTCTGAACTGTACAGAGGACATAGGTAAGCTGGAAGCGAGGGGGTACGACCACCAACTACTCGAAACGCTTCTGACGCAGAAGACCAGCAGGGACGTGAAGAAGAGATTCTACACTGTCAAGAAGAAGACCCCCCAGATGCTGAGGGAATGGAAGAAGGGCACGAGCCTCATGGAACTGTCCAAGAAGTACCTTTTCCCCCCGATACTTACGGCCATGTTCGTGTTCATGGAGGACGGGGCCTCCAAGAAGGAGTTCTGGAGCTACGTGAGGGAGCCGGACCAGCTTAACGACGTTACGGCGGCCGAGCTGCGAGAGGTCATATCCAACGACCTCGTGTATTCGACCGAGGGGAACGAGAAACAGCGCCAGAGAGGGATCTGGGGCGAGGGGCTGCTGCAGGAGTGGCTGGACGGCCAGGGGATCTCGTACAGGACCGAGAACGATCTCCGCGGTGAGTTCGGCAAGACGCCCGACTGCCTGCTGGACGAACCGATGATGTACAACGGCAGGAAGATACACTGGATCGAGAGCAAGGCATCCTTCGGCGACAACACTGAGTTCAGGTTCAACTGCAGGAAGCAGCTGAGCCCGTACACAGAGCTGTTCGGCCCCGGCGTTGTGGTTTATTGGATAGGGTGCCTGGACGACCTCGAATGCCCCCCGGGCGTATATGTGTCCGATATATCGATACTGCAGAACAAACTAGAGACGATTAAGGAAGAAGAGTAACATTTTCCGGTCACCCCGGGGATTGCGCCCCGGGATCCGGCACCTCCCCGGAGGATTTCCCGCATCGCGCCCGACTGCTCCGTTTCCGCACGGCGCCTTTCTAGATATACGGTGCACGATTCATCTGTTATTTGCACATAACATCACTGTATGAACACTTTTAATAATCTTTAAAATCATTAAATTCATATATCATTAGACATTTGTCTAATCATCGTATCATATGTGATACGTATGGAGAAGATTGACTTGCAAATGCATACGAAGTTTGTTCTGGGAGCGATCCTGGCCTTTTTGGCAGCGTCCGTAGCTGTCGCGATCGCCGCCCCCGGTGTCTCGGCCGCGGACGCCGAGGCGGCCATGGATACCGGCGACATGAGCTGGATCATCCTCGCGGCCGTGCTGGTGTTCCTGATGGCCCCCGGCATAGCTCTGCTCTACGGAGGCATGCTCAGGAAGCAGAGCATGACCTCGGTCATCGCCCAGTGCATGATGGCCATGGCCGCGGTGTTCCTGATATGGGCCATCGCGGGATACTCTCTGGCGTTCGGAGGGGACACGTACGGCCTGGTGGGAGGGCTGGAGCACCTGATGATGATCAATGTTCCTTACGACTACAGCACGTTGGGGCTCACTATACCCGATATGGAGTTCTTCATCTTCCAGGGCATGTTCGCCCTGGTTACGGCCTGCATAATTGTGGGGGCCACAGCCGAGAGGATCAGATTCCCCGCCATAATGGCGTTCCTCGCACTGTGGTCCGTGCTTGTGTACGCCCCGATGGCGCACATGGTATGGGGAGGCGGGATCCTTTCCACGTCCTTCGGCTGGATAACCACGCTGGACTTCGCGGGAGGGACCGTGGTCCACATCTGTTCCGCGGTGTCTGGAATCGCCTTGGCCGTGCTGGTGGGAAGAAGGAGCGCCAACACCGTCAAGGAGAGGCCGCACAGCATACCCCTGATGTTCCTGGGCGCGATGCTGCTCTGGGCGGGATGGCTGGGGTTCAACGGAGGGTCCGCCCTGGGCATGGACGGGGTGGCGATAAACGCGATAGCTGTTACCCTTGTCAGCTCCGTCACCGCGATCGTCATATGGGGGGCCGTACAGTACCTCCATGTCGGACGCATAAGCGTGACGGGCATGTGCGCCGGGTGTCTGGCCGGTCTGGTGGCCATAACCCCGGGCGCCGGGTTCGTGGACGCTCCGGCAGCCATAATCATAGGCGCGGCCGGGGCGACGTTGTGCTATTTCGGCGTGATATTCATGCGCAAGAAGTCGGGGATAGACGATGCTCTGGATGTGTTCGGAATACACGGCGTAGGAGGGATATGGGGCGCCATAGCCACCGGGATATTCGCAATCCCCGCGCTCACGTCCACGCCAGGACTGCTATACGGGGGAGCGGACCTCTTCCTGGGTCAGTTCGCAGCGGTGGCCTTCACCCTGGTGTACTGTTTCGCGGTCTCCTTCATCATAATCAAGGTGCTGTCCCTGGTCATGCGCGTGCGCCTGACGGAGGATGAGGAGATGATAGGGCCGGATATGGTCGAGCACGGGGAATCCGCATACAACTGAGGACGTTCATGAGAACAAAGGTAGCCATATTGCACCCCTCGGAGCCGATGCCCGCGGAGGGTACCTCTGCGGAGGAGGGCGGATCCCCCGTGCCCGACATCCGGGCGATCACGCGGATCCGTCCCGGGTTCACGACGGAGGCCGGCTTGTTCCTTGTAAGATATAGAGAAGGTTAAGATGGAAAGGAGAATGAAAAGATGATAGCGAACACCTGCAGGCATGAGGAGACATGCTAATCTGAGGCCACCACCATGAAGATGATTGTAGCCATATTGCGCCCGGAGAAGCTCCAGGCCGTGAAGGATGCCCTCAAGGAAGAGGGCATCAACGGAATGACCATCACCCGCGTTACGGGACGCGGATCCCAGTCCGGGGTCCGGTTCACCACGAGGGCGGGGGAATTCTGCGTGGATGAGATAGAGAAGGTCAAGTTGGAGATAGTACAGGAAGACGAACGTATCGATACCGCCGTGGCCATCATACGCCGGGTGGCGGCCACCGACCATATAGGGGATGGAAGGATATTCATACTCCCCGTGGAGAGGTCCCTGAGGATACGCACCGGAGACTGACCTGAACATCCTCAAGGGCCGCGCCCGGCGCGGCCCGGTGATATTTTTCAATGGATCTTCGGAACAGCCGGCGAGGATTCGCCGTCGGGAATGCCCCCGGCGGAAAAGGAAAGGCGTGGGAAAAGATGGTAGCGAGGGGTCGATTTGAACGACCGGTCTCCGGGTTATGAGCCCGACGGGATATCCTGGCTACCCTACCTCGCTATGGAGCCATCTAATCAGGATGTTATATAAAAACTTTTCATAGAAGGGTTTTTTGCGTCGAGAACTCAGAACAGCTTCCTCAGATGCATTATGTCATCCAACTTTCCCTTGATCGCGACCTTCTTCGTCACGTAGGCCTTCATCGGCCTCAGCGTGCCGTCGATCAGGGCCCGCATGCTCTCAGGAGTGGAAACCACGGTTATGTCGGCCCCTTCCATTAGATGGTCGTTGAAATCGGTTATCCTGCCCTTGTCGAGTATCATGGAGAAGCCCTCGGACCCGAGGTCTATGTTCAGGGTCTTGTGTATCTTCTCCACCTCGGCCCTGGTCCTTTCATCGCCCTCGACCTTCCTGTGGAATTTGTCGATCATCTTCTGGATCTGGTCGTGCATATCCGTCATTTGCTCACCAATCCGTAAGCTTCGTGTTGGAATTCAGGGACATCATGTGCCTGACAGGTTCCCACGAGCACCGGGTATGCTTCGGGGGACTTCCGTTATCTTTTATCCACTTTTCTATGAAACCCATTGTGCATGTGTCGCTGGGGTATCCGCTCCCGATTTCTGTCCCGAACTCCTCGGATATGTCCCTTATCATCCTGTCCCTCGTGACCTTGGCGATTATCGACGCCGCGGAGACCACGGGGAAGGTGTCGTCCGCCCGGTGCCTGGCCACGACGGCCGTGTTCTTCAGTCTGACCGACAGCGAATTGGAGAAGGATGTCTCGTTGACGTCCGGGCAGTCCGCATAGACCCTCAGAACGGGGACCTTGGAGGCGGCCTCCTCGAACATGTCCATCTCTATCTCGTTCAGGGACCTCCTGTTACGCAGTAGGTCGATCTCCTCCGCGGAGACGATGACGGTGCACCAATCGGGCGCCGCCGAGGATATCTCCTCGTAAAGGGCCTCCCTCCTCCTGGGACTGAGCCTCTTCGAGTCCCTGACCCCCATGGACACCAGCGGGGAATCGTCCTCTACGAAAACCGCCCCCACCACCAGAGGGCCCATCACCGACCCTCTGCCTGCCTCGTCCACACCGCAGAACACGACAGGGACATAGGAATGAGGTTAATTGATTTTACGCAGACCAACCAATAAATACGTTGGTAAACACGTTTTAAGTTAGATTCTCCCTAACATTCCGCCATCATGATACTCAAGTGCGATGTCCAGTACCGCAAGGTCGACAGCGGATTCAAACTTACGAAGGTCGGCGTGACGGGTGTGCGCAAACCCGTGCTCGTCAAGAGGGAAGGGCTGTCCGATCTCAACGGCGCCCTGAACTGCAACATAGACGTTTTCGTGGACCTCCCCGCCACCCAGAAGGGTTCTCATCTGTCCAGGAACGTCGAGGTCCTCAGGGAGGTCGTGGACGAGAGCCTGACCGAACCCATCTCCGGTCTGGAGAACCTCGCGGCGGATATCTGCAACAGGCTGCTGGTTCACCACGAGTACGCCGTCACGGCCAATGTATGCATATCTGCGGAGTATTTCAGGAACAACACGACCCCTAACGGGAAACAGACCCTGGAGATGTACGAGCTGATCGCCCGGGGGAGGGTCTTACGCGGCTCCCCCGTCAGGAAGACCATCGGGGTCAAGGTCATGGGTATGACCGCCTGCCCCTGCGCCCAGCAGACCGTGAAGGAGATGCTGGAATGCGGTGATGAGTTCCCCGTCATATCCCACAATCAGAGGAACCTGTGCACCGTGACCCTGGAGATGGACGAGGATGTGAACGTCGAGGCCGACGACCTGATAGACCTGGTGGAGGATTCGTTCTCGTCCCCGACCTTCGAGCTTCTGAAAAGGGACGACGAGGGTGCAGTGGTTCTGAACGCCCACAGGAACCCCAAGTTCGTGGAGGATGTGGTCAGGGGGGTCCTGAAACGGGTAACCGCCAGATACCCTTCCATACCCGACGACGTGGAGATAGTCGCGCGCAGCGAGTCGCAGGAGTCCATCCACAAGCACAACGCCTTCGCGGAGAGGACAGCCACCTTCGGCGAGCTTAGGGAAGAGCTCCTGCAGTGAGGGAACGGGACATCCGAGCTCCCGGGTACCGGGGGCTCAGAGAAGGCTCTTGGCCTCTGCCGGCTCCAGATCAAGCGCCTTGAGCATGTACTCGAGGGCCTTCTTGGCGTAGGGGGCCCTCGCCTTCGGATCCTCCATTATATCCCCGTAGGTGGCCATCACGTTATTGAAGTATTCGATGGCGAACTCGGAATAAAGACTGGGGGAGAGAGAGGGGTCAATCTCCGCGGCCTCGCAGTACGCCTTCTCGGCCTCCTCGTACTTGTTGACGGATATGCAGAAGGAGCCGTACGATTGGTAGTAGTCGGCCCTGCCGTCCTTGTCAAGCTCTATGGCCTTCTTGTACGCCTCCATTATCTCATCTATGGAGACCTTGGCTCCGAACATGCCCGAAGCATAGTTGCCGCACTCCGCCTTGAGATACCAGACCTCCGGGTCGTCCGGGGCCTCTTCCGCGAGTTTCTTGAACGTGCTGTAGGCCTTCTTGAAATCCCCCTCGTCCATGGACTTCATCCCTGCAGCCATCTTCTTCTCCATGCTTGCTTCGGCCATAACTATCAGACCGTATTACGAGCACTGGGTTCATAAATCTTTTTGACAGTAGGCCCGTAAGGTTGAAGTCCGCGCAGGCCGCTCCCCCATTCATGGATCGCGGACGCGTAGAGGACGAGCTGAGAGGAAGAGGGTGCGACATCCTGTTCGGAGCTGTCCCTCCGCGGACGTGCCAAGGCACCCTGGAGAGGAACAGGGAGCTCTGCGCCAGTAACGTGTGCGGATCGTACGGCACCAATTGGGGGTGCCCCCCGGGATCCGGCACGGCCGAGGAATGCATCGGGAACTTGAGATCCTACGGGAGCGCCGCGATAGTTATCAAAAGATTCCCGGAAACCGATCCCGGCGACCCTGATCTGATGGCCTCCTTCGGAAAGGACTTCCAGGATGCGTGCAGGGCGGCTAAGCATATGATGGAGGAATACGGCCACCGGTGTCTGGTACTGTCGGACGGCGGATGCATGTACTGTGACGTCTGCAGATATCCCGACCCGTGTCCGCACCCCGGGGAGATCACGCCGTCGGTCAGCGGATACGGCATCGACGTGGAATCCTACCTGCGTGAGCTGGGTGTCGGATTCCGTTTCGAAGAGGACGCGGTCACCCTGTACGGCATAGTCCTTTATGATGGCGTGAGTTAGAAAGTATATAACGGAGCCCGTTAATCCCGCCACGGTCATTGAAATGGACAGAGAGACAGTCGAACGGGTGGCGCGCATAGCCCACCTGAAACTCACCGAAGAGGAACTGGAGGGATACAGCAGGGACCTCAGCGAGATACTGGAGTACTTCAAGGTCCTGGACGAGGCTCCCGGCTCTGAGGAGTTCGGCTTCAACCCGGTGGAGATATCCGATGTCCTGAGGGAGGACGAGCCCCGCATGGAGACCGATCCCGCAGACCTACTTAGGGACATGAGGACCTATGAGGACTACGTCAGGGGGCCGAGGCTGACATGACATCCCTTGCATCCGTCAACGGGAGGTACCGTATGTTCCGCAGCTTCATCGAGAGCATCGACGAGGATGCGCCCTTCCATTTCTCCGCCAAGGACAACCTTACCTCCTCGGCCTTCGAGACCTGCGCCGGATCCAGGGTGCTGGAGGGGTACCGCCCCGCCTTCGACGCCGCACCCATCAGCAGGCTGTCGGATATCGGCGGGCAGCTGCTTGGGAAGACCAACATGGACGAATTCGGATTCGGCACTTTCTCGGCCAATTCCGCTTACGGGATCCCCCTTAACCCCTTCGACACCGAGCGCGCCTGCGGGGGCTCCTCCGGGGGCGCCGCTTGCGCGGCCGCCGTGCTGGACGGCCACGTGGCCCTGGGCGTTTCCACCGGGGGATCCATATCCTGCCCCGCCAGCTTCTGCGGCGTGTTCGGCATCACGCCCACTTACGGTCGCGTCTCCAGATACGGACTGATCGACTACGCCAACTCACTTGACAAACCCGGCATACTGTCGGCCCGGGCCGCCGACCTGTCAAGGTATCTGCCTGTGATATCAGGCAGGGACCCCCGGGACCCGACCTCCTGCATGCAGCCCGATCTTGTGCTGACCGGGAGGAAACTCCGTTCCGTGGCCGTCCCCGAAACAGCCCTGGAGGGGCTAAGCAGGGACGTGGAAAGCGCATTCCGGACCGCCATCGGCACCTTGGAGGGGATGGGTGTGGAGGTCGAGACGGTCGACATGCCGACACTCAGGTACGCAATGCCTGCATACTACATCCTAGCGACCTCCGAGGCCTCTACGAACCTCGCCAGATACGGGGGCATGAGGTACGGCCCCCAGGACGGGGACCTCGCGCTGAGGTTCGACGACTACTTCACGGACTTCCGTTCCAGGTATTTCGGTGACGAGGCGAAGCGCAGGATACTCCTGGGCACCTTCACCAGGATGGTGGGCTTCAGGGACCGCTACTACACCAAGGCCCTGCAGGTCAGGGAGGTCGTGATAAACGACTACAGGAGGGTGCTCGATGACCACGATGCCGTGCTGGCGCCGACCATGCCCTTCGTGGCCCCCCGGTTCGATGACATAAGCAGGATGTCCGCACTCGACTCCTACAAGGCGGACTACCTTACCGTGCCCGCCAACCTGGCGGGCATGCCCCATCTTTCCGTGCCCTGCGGTTATGACGGGGGCGGCATGCCGATCGGTATGCAGCTTGTGGCGGACCACTGGTGCGAGGATGTGCTGCTCTCAGCCGCACTGGATTGGGAGAAGGGGTTCGATGTCAGACGTCCGGAGGTGATGGAATGAGAATCGGACTGGAGATACACGTTCAACTGCCCACCAGGTCCAAGATGTTCTGCTCCTGCCCGACGACCAGTGCCGAGTCGCCGAACACCCATGTGTGCCCGACCTGCCTGGGCATGCCGGGGTCCAGACCTGTTCTCAACAGAAGGGCCTTGGAGCTGGGGCTTACCATAGCCAAGATGCTGGGATGTTCCATACCGGATACCACGTGGTTCTCCAGGAAGACCTATTTCTACCCCGACCTGTGCAAGCACTTCCAGATAACCCAATATGACACCCCCATAGGGGAGAAGGGGGTGTACTACCTAGGCAAGAAGCCGATAAGGATCACCCGCGTTCATCTGGAGGAGGACCCCGGCAAGACGAAGAGGGTCGGGGACCAATCCTCCCTGGTCGACTACAACAGGTCCGGCATACCTTTGGTGGAGATAGTCACCGAGCCCGACATGTCCACCCCTGCGGAGGCCAGGGAGTTCCTCTCCTCGCTCATAGCGGATATCAGGCACGCGATAGGCCTGCAGGAATGCGACGAGCGCAGCATACGCTGCGACTGCAACATATCCGTGAAGGAGGAGAGGTGCGAGGTCAAGAACGTGACCGGCCTCAAGAACTGCGAGAGGGCCCTGATGTACGAAGCCGTCAGACAGACCAAGGTCCTGAAGGCCGGAGGGCGTGTGGAGAGGGAGACCCGGCGCTTCGACGAGGAGCGTAAGGTGACCCTCCCGGCCAGGAAGAAGGAGTTAGAGGCCGATTACGGTTACATTGGCGAGCCCGATCTGGGAGTCTACCATATCGGCAAGATGGCCGAGGGCATCAAGGTCAGGGAGAGCCCGCAGAACATGATACGCAGGCTCGCCCAGGAGTACGGTATAGAGACGGCGACGGCCAGACAGCTGGTGTCGACCTCGGTCCCCCTGGCCGAGTTCTTCGAGACCCTGGCCGAGGAGACGGACGTTCCCACGGCGGTCACCTGGACCGCCGGGGTGATAAGCGCCAACTGGAAATCCTACGACAGGTCCGAGGAGTCGGACCGGCGGATGGTGTCGGCGGTCAAGCGCCTGTTCGCAGGGGAGATCACGGACACTGAATGCTCCATCATCCTGAAAGCCGTCATGACCGGGACCGATCCCGAGGAGGCTGGAAGATCCTCCGAGGACCTGGACGCCATGATCGGCTCCTTCCTGGACGCCAACCCCTCCATCGTCGAGGATTACCGGAAGAACGAGAAGGCCGCGAACAGGATCATAGGACACGTTATGAAGGAGACCGGAGGAGCGCACCCCTCCTCGGACATAGTGGCCGCCGCCAAGAGGATCCTGGAATCCCGGCTCTGAGATGCCGCGGTTATTTCCGGGAGGGCCGTTGGCAGACCCTCCCGGCGCGCCGAACCCAACGGCTTCGCTGTGTATCCCTATGCACGGACAGTATATAATTTAGTCTGTCCTAAAAAAGATTTAGGATAGGTGAAAATATTTACCGGAGACTCATTCCCCTTCCTCGTCGGACTCGTCGAAGAAATCGTCTATGGCCACCGACATTATCTGGAGCTCCTCCAGCTTCTCGTCGTCCACCTTCGACGGGGCCTCGTCCAGAAGGGACTGGGCCTTCTTGTTCTTGGGGAACGCTATGACCTCGCGTATCGTATCCTTGCCAAGGAGTATGGAGACGAAACGGTCGATTCCTATGGCGATCCCCCCATGGGGCGGCGCCCCGTAGCTGAGGGCCTCGAGGAAGTATCCGAAGTCCCGCTCGATCTTCTCCTCGGACATGCCCAGGATCCTGAACACCTCCCTCTGGACCGCGGGGTCGTGAATCCTGAGGGAGCCCGACCCGAGCTCGTTCCCGTCCATGACTATGTCGAAGCAGGCCCCTCCGACGTTTTCCGAGCCCGGCGGCCCCGTCGGAAGAACGAAGGGGTGATGGAAGGCATCGTGCTTGCCGGAGACGGGATCTATCTCGAACATCGGACAATCGACGATCCAGAGGAAGCTGTGCCTGCCCTCCGGTATCATATCCAGATCCTCCGCGATCTTCCTCCTGAGAAGGCCACCGCCCTCGAGCGTCGGTTTCCAGGGGCCGGCGATGAGGAAGACCAGGTCCCCCTCCTCTGCCCCGAGATTCCGCTTTATGCCCTCGAGTATCTCGGGCGTGAAGTATTTGGTTATGTTGCTCTTGAGGACACCGTCCTCGCACCTCATCCAGGTGAGACCGCCCAGACCCGCCTTCTTGGCGTACTGTATGTAGCGGTCGACCTCGTTCCTGCCCACGGCGCGATCGCCGGCGAGCGAGGCCTTGACGTTGATGCCGGAGACTATGCCCCCGCTGGAGATTATCTTCCGGAATATCTCGTAGGGCGCGTCCCTGACCGTGTCCGTCAGCGACACGAACTCGAGCCCGTACCTGGTGTCCGGTTTGTCCGAGCCGAACCTCTCCATTGCCTCTCTGTAGCCGATCCTCTGGAACGGGATGTCCAGCTCCTCGGAGTAAATCCCCATCCATATGTGGGCCATCAGGGCCTCCACCGTGTCCTGTATGTCCTTCTCGTCCACGAAGGACATCTCCATGTCCAGCTGGGTGAACTCCGGCTGGCGGTCCTTGCGGGAGTCCTCGTCGCGGAAGCACCTGGCCACCTGGTAGTAGCGGTCCATGCTGGCGACCATCAGCATCTGCTTGAACAGCTGGGGGGACTGGGGCAGAGCGTAGAACGCGCCGGGGTGAACCCTGGACGGCACTATGTAGTCCCTGGCGCCCTCGGGGGAGGTCCTGGCCAGGACCGGGGTCTCGATATCCAGGAACCCGGACTTCTCCAGATACTGCCTGGCCAGATGCACAAGCCTGCTCCTGAACTCCATGGACCTCACCATCTCTGTCCTCCTGAGATCGAGGTACCTGTACTTCAGACGGGTCTCCTCGTTCGGCAGGACCCCTTCCTTCTGGTCCCCGAGTTCGAAGGGCGGCGACCTGGACCTGTTCAGCAGCTCGGCGGAGGTTATCAGAACCTCCACCCGGCCGGTTGGGTTCCTCGAATCCTCGGTACCTTCGACCCTCTCCCTGACCGTACCCGAGATGGACACGACGGACTCTCTGGTGAAGGTCCTCATCGCCCCGGAGACGCTCTCGGCATCCGTCCCTTCGGGAAGGTCCTCGGGATCGAAGACGACCTGGGTGATACCGTATCTATCGGCAAGGTCTATGAATGCGACCCCGCCGTGGTCCCTGGAGAACCTTACCCAGCCTTGCAGACATACCTCTCTGCCGAGATCCGATGACCTCAGCTCCCCACAGGTGTGCGTTCTTTTCATCACAAATGCCTCTAGAGCTACTGGGTTTCGTTAAGAACGGTTCCGTATAAAATCTATTTGCTTTCCCTATAAAGAAGGACGGCCGTCAGAGTATGTCGGGTATGAAATCGAAGGGATCCTTGACCATGTTCAGGACCACCAGTGTGTTGGTCTTGGCCACCCCCTCCATGGCCAGTATCGACTTCAGAACACGGGAGAACTCGTCACGGTCCTTGCAGGCGACCCAGGCCACGGAATCGCACTCCCCGGTGACGTCGAACACCGCGACCACCTGCAGGATCTTCCTGATGTCCTCCTGGACCTTTATGGCGTCCCCGTCGACGTATATCTGCACCAGGCCCATGTAGTCGAAGCCCAGCTTCATGTAGTCGATGTTGGCGCGGTAGCCGTTGATGACCCCTTTGGACTCCAGGGCCTTCACTCTCTGGATGAGCGTCGTCGGGTGGACCCCGAGCTGTTTGGCGATCTGCCTGTAGGAGCCTTGGCTGGAATTGCAAAGCAGCTCGATTATCCTTCTGTCGAGTTCGTCGAAGTCGCGCAGATCCGCCATCCATGACACCTTTAAAGCGTTCGCCTATCGATTATCGCATATTTATTAAGTCTGACGGGCATTAGCGGCCATCCCGTGGTAGCGATGACAGAGGAGATTTTCAGACAGGACGGATACATTTTCGAGTTCGAGGCCCGTGTCGTGAGGGTGTCCGGCGACAAGGTGGAGCTTGACAGCACGGCATTCTACCCCGGCGGCGGCGGACAGGTCTGCGACACGGGGAGCATCAGGGGCCACGCCGTGAGGGAGGTACGCTACGAGGGGAAGGATATCGTCCACATCGTCCCCGGCCACGATCTGAAGGTGGGAGACGCGGTATGGTGCAGCGTGGACTGGGACAGACGCTACGACCTGATGATGGGACATACGGGCGAGCACATACTGTTCAGCTCTCTGAAGCGCCAGGACCCCGATATTTCGATAGTCAAGATATACATATCGCCGGAGAGCAAATACGTTATCGTCGACCGTCCCGTCGGCTGGGAAGCGGCACGCGGCGCGGTGGAGTTCGCCAACCGTGTGATAAGGGATAACCACAGGGTCGTCAGGAGCATGATGGAACGGGACGACCCCGAGATGGAAAGGATAAGGTCGAACATGGAGAGGATAGGGGAGGGCGAGCAGATATCCGTGGTGGAGATAGGCGACGTGGATATCGCAGCCTGCAGCGGCATACATGTGATGGAGACGTCCGAGCTGTCCTGCCTTTTCGTGGACAGGATCGTGTCCGCCGGCAGGGAGGGATACGCCGTGCACTTCAGGATCGGGGCGCAGGCCGTGGATTCCGCCATGGCGCTTGCGAACACCTGCCTGCAGGCCGCGGAGGCCGCCGACAGCAAGCCCGAGGACATGGTCAGGGCAGTATCCAACATGAAGCGCGAGCTGGACGTCTCGAGGGGGTCTCTGAAGGCCATGGCCGAGAGGGAGCTCGCGGAACTTGTGCCTGAGGAAGTGTCGGGAATCCGTGTTTACTCGGGCATCTTCCCCGGCGCGGACAGGACGGTCCTCACCGGAGCCGCCGAATCGTTCAGGTCCGGCGGCGGCGTGGCCATACTGGTATCATCGGGGGACGGGGCCGCCGCGGTGCTCGCCTCCGGTAACGAGAGGATCGATTGCCGGAAGGTGCTGGCGGAAACACTGGAACCTTTCGGCGGAAGGGGCGGGGGAAAAACAGGATTCGCCCAGGGCGGCATACCGGACGCGGGTGACGCAGAGGCGCTGCTGGCATCGCTCAGAGCCTCTGTCGTCAACAGCCTCGTACCAAGGTAAACATAATTAACGACGTTGCGCATGCGGGTCCATCATGTCGGGAATGAGAGGCGTCAATCCGCGTCAGATGAAGCAGGCCATGAAGAAGATGGGCATCACCAACACCGATGTAAAGGGTGTGACGGAGGTTGTGATCAGGACCCACGATGAGGAGATAGTCATAAGGGGCGCCCAGGTATCCTGCATGGAGGTCCAGGGGACCAAGAACTATCAGATAACGGGAACGGAGGAGCGCAGGCCCCTGGGATCGGAAGTGCCCGCCGCCGCCCACTTCCCAGAGGAGGATATCGAACTCGTGATGGCCCAGGCGGGCTGCGACCGCGAGGCCGCCGTATCCGCCCTGAAGGCATGCGAAGGGCAGCCCGCAGAGGCTATAATAAGGATAATATCGGGGTGAGAGTGAAATGTGTCTGGCAGTACCCGGGAAGATAATCAGGATAGACGGCGACAACGGCGATATAGACTTCGGCGGGGTGGTCAAGCAGGCCAACATATCCATGGTCGAGGCCAACGTAGGAGACTGGGCGGTGATTCATGCCGGCTTCGCCATAGAGATAATGGACGAGGAGGAGGCCCAGGAGACCCTGAAGCTATGGAATGAGGTCCTGGACCACGAAGGGACCCGCTTCTGCTGAGGGACATCGGAAAAAGTTATATACCGCCTCGGCATGGCTGGAATCGGTATGACGGCCATAGCGGCGGGGAGACACCCGGTCCCATCCCGAACCCGGAAGTAAAGTCCGCCTGCGTCTCTGCCTGTACTGTACTGCGCAAGCGTACGGGAACGCAGAAACGCTGTCAACCACTTTTCCCATTCCATCCTTGCAGCTTCGCCTCCGCACACTCCTGGTCCGTGTGGACAAACAAAGTATTAATGCCGAAGCGCTATCATCGGGAAGATGATCCTCATCAAACTGGGCGGCAGCGTGATCACGGACAAGTCCAGATACCGCACCTTCGACGGACAGCGCGTATCCAGGCTCCTTGACGAGATAAAGCGCTCGGGCCAGAGGGCCGTGGTCGTCCACGGGGCGGGCTCCTTCGGACACGTTCTTGCGAAGGAGCACTCCCTGCAGGACGGTCTCTGCGATGACACCCAGATACCTGCGGTCGCACGCGTGCAGCACGACGTCAGGGAGCTGAGCTCCATGGTCGTGGGGAAGATGCTGGAGAAGGGGATTCCCGCCGTATCCGTTGCTCCTGGGTCGTGCTTCGTAATGGATGATGGCAGGTTGCTTATAAACGACTCCGAGGCCCTGACGGGGCTCTACGGACTGGGCATAATGCCCGTTCTCTTCGGGGACGTGGTCCTGGACCGCCGGAAGGGTTTCGGCATATGTTCAGGCGATCAGATAATGGAGGCCCTGTCAGGCATATTCAAACCCGAGAGGGTGGTTTTCGTCTCGGATGTGGACGGACTCTACGACAGGGACCCCAAGACCCACAAGAATGCCGGTCTGATATGCGAGGTCACGGCGGAAGGGCTTGCGAACATCGCCCGGGAGACCACGGTGGCTGACGTCACAGGAGGTGTCTGCTCCAAGATGGAGACCATGCTGAGGATGTGCGGGCCGGGTCGCGACTGCGTCCTGGTGAACGGCACGGTGGAGAACAGACTGTGCAGCCTCCTGAAGGGGGAGACGGTCATATGCACAACTGCGAGAGGCGATATCCGATGACACAGATGAAAGAGAGAAAAGCCGATCACATAGAGATATGCCTGAACGAGAGGGTCGCGCCCGGATATTGCTACTGGGACGATGTCAGGCTGATACATGAGGCACTGCCGGAACTGGATCCCGACGACATAGACACCGGGGTGAGCTTCCTCGGGAAGAGGTTGGAGTTCCCGTTCATCGTCACCGCCATCACGGGTGGTTTCTCCGGGGCGAAGAGGATCAACGCCAACATCGCAGAGGCCTGCTCCGAGCTCGGGATAGGGATGGGTGTGGGCAGCCAGAGGGCCGCCGTGGAGGGTCTGGACACCGACAGCTACTCCGTCATAAAGGATTACGACATCCCCCTGGTCATAGGCAACGTAGGGGCCCCTCAGCTAATATCACAGAACGGCAAAGAAAGCTTCACGGCAGAGAAGGTCGGGATAGCCAGAGACCTCATCGGCGCGGATGTCATGGCCGTGCATATGAACTTCCTCCAGGAGGTTGTCCAACCCGAGGGCGACACCAAATCCAGAGGATGCCTGGATGCAATAAGGGAACTCGCGGGGGAGTTCCCCCTGATGGTCAAGGAGACCGGAGCCGGCATTTCCCGCCGCACCGCTCAGAGGCTGCGCGGAACGGGGGTCCTGGCCCTGGACATAGCAGGGATGGGCGGTACGAGCTTCTCCGCCGTGGAGCTCTACCGTGCGATGAAGACCGACGACAGCCTCAGGACCGGCCTCGGGGACACGTTCCTGGACTGGGGCATACCCTCGCCCGTCTCCCTGAGGATGGCCGACGTCGGTCTGCCTATGATAGCCAGCGGAGGCATACTCACGGGACTTCACGCGGCTTGCTCCATAGCCATGGGGGCAGCCTGCGCAGGCGGAGCCAATCTCGTTCTCAGAGAGGCGACAGAGTCCGCCGAGGCCGTCAAGAACAAGCTAATGCTCATAAGAGAGGAGATCCGGGTGGCGATGATGCTGACCGGATCCGCGGACGTGGAACAGCTCTCCCGGGCGGGATACATACTGCTGGGGGACACAAAGGAATGGATGGATGGATTACATTGACTGATATAGTACAGGTGCTGAAGAAGATGTCCGCGGAGATCGACGGACCCATAAGAAGCTACATCGGCGACGAGGAACCGGCTAAACTCGTGGAGGCCTCACGCCAGTACCCCTATGCGGGAGGCAAGAGGATGCGCCCGGCCATGGTCATCGCCTCGGCGGGCGCGGCCGGAGGGGACCGTGACAAAGCCGTCCCCCTGGCCGTCGCCATCGAGTACATACACAACTTCACGCTCATACACGACGACCTGATGGACGGGGATGAGAAGCGCAGGGGCATGACCACCATTCACGTCGGCTACGGCATGCCCACCGCCGTCCTGGCGGGGGATGCCCTGTTCGCCAAGGCCTTCGAGATCATCTCCACATTGGACGTCCCGGATTCCGTCCTGAGGCCGATACTGCGCATAGTCACGAAGGCAGTCTGGGACCTGGCCAGGGGACAGCAGATGGACATCGACAACGAGGGCAGGATAGTCTCGATGGAGGAGTACATAGAGACCATCAGGCTCAAGACCAGCGTCCTCTTCGCCGCCGGAGCGGCGGGCGGGGCGCTCTGCGGAGGGGGCGACGAGAGGACGGTCGAGGCCGTGCACGAGTACGCCATGCTCCTTGGCGTGGGATTCCAGATGTTCGATGACTACCTGGGCATAATGGGGGACCCGGCCAAGACCGGCAAATCCGCGGGCAACGACATCCGCAAGGGCAAGAGCACTGTAATGGTGACCCACGCCCTGAAGAGCATAGATGACCCCGCGGTCCTGGAGGAGTTCAAGGCGATACTCGGGAAACAGGATGCCTCGGAGGACGAGATCCAGCGCGCTAGGCGGATAATGACGGATTCCGGAAGCATAGGGTACGCAAAGGACCTGGCCGACGAATACGCCCGGATGGCCGTTGAGAAGATCGCCTTCCTGCCTCCCGGAGAGGACAGGGACTTCATGATCGCCCTGGCCCGTTTCTCCGTGGACAGGGATGTTTAAACGCTCTCTATGCCGCACTCTATGATGCGGTAATCCGCAGACCTGCCCTCGGGGAGGCTGCGGTGCTTTATTATTACCGCTGTGCGCCGACCGTTGTTCCTCTTGTCCAGGCGTATTATGGTCTTCGCGTTGTGATGCAGGGCGTGACCGCCCAGGAATTCCACCGAACCCGTGTTTATGTTGGAGTACACCTGGGAGGTCAGCAGGACGGCTATGTCGTTCTTCCTGGCCAGATCCAGAAGCGCCTCCGTCTGCCTGACGAAATCGTTCCTGACGGCGGGGTCGTCATGGTTGAGACGATAATACATGGTGAAGGAGTCGACTATAACCAGCCCTATCGAATCATTGGCCCCGGCCAACCTCACGATCTTGTCCACCCTGTCGGACTGCTCGTCGAAGCTATGCACCTGGAACACCAGCAGGTTCTTCATGTGTGAGGGGTCGGTGAAAATCTGGTATATGCGGTCCGGGGAGAGCCCTTCAGCATCCACATAGGCCACCTTCTTCCCCGTCTTGGCCATGTTGTACGCCATCTGCAGGCAGATGTTCGTCTTGCCCGCCCCGGCCTCGCCGTAAAGCAGGGTAACGCTTCCCCCTTCGATGCCCCCGCCCAATAGCTTATCGAAGGACTCGCAGCAGGTCGGTATCCTGTTCACGCGGCAAAAAGGCGAAGGGGGTTGATAAAGGGTTTGATTGGCAGGTCAGATCCTGCCAGGGTAGTCATCACCGTTGTCCGCGGTCTCCTCTTCCTCCGCTTCCTTGGCGCTGTCCTTCTCCTTCACGCTCTCGACATCGTCGAGACTGTAATCGACGTTCTCCTGGTACTGCTCCCCCCTCATGGCGTACATGGGGATGGCCAGCAGAGCCATGGCGATCCATACTACGATGGCGATCACGACTATTGCCGCTATCACTATCAGCAGTATCCAAAGCAGGTTCTGGAGTACGTCCGGGTTGTAGAAAAGGAAAAGGGCCACCGCGGCTATCACCGCGATCGTGCCCACGGCTATCAGCAGCAGGCCCGCCGCGCTCAGCTTCGTGCCCGCCTTCTTAACATTCTTTGCTTCTGCCATAATAACACCTCACTTCTTGCTGTCGGGCAGGAAAGGCACCAGAGATGCTGCCAGATCCGCCAGAGTCATGGACTGTATAACGATCTTGCCTGGTCCGGTTAGGGTCGTCACGAACAGGCCCTCGCCGCCGAACATCGCCGTCTTTATACCTCCAGCCGCAGAGATGTCATAGGAGACCGTCTCCTCCCATGCCACCGCGTTGGAGGTGGACACCTTGTACTGCTCTCCGGGGGCGAGTTCCACGACGTTGAAGTCTCCGCAAGCGGAGATGAACGCCGTCCCCGTGCCGGACAGCTTCTGGAGGACCAGCCCCTCGCCGCCGAACATTATGGCACCCAGCTTCTTCTGGAAGGCCATCTCCACCTTGACCGTGGGCTGGGATCCCAGATATCCTGTCTTCTGTACGAGCCAGCTTCCTTTTCCAACGTCTATGTCGTAGATCTTTCCCGGTACGCCGCCACCCAGGCCGACCACCGCGGATCCGCCCTGCGGGGAGTACTTCACCAGGAACAGGGAGGCTCCTGAGAGCGATCTCTTCAGACCGCTCATAAGACCGCCTTCCATCTTCGCTTCCATCCTCATGTTGCCGGTCATGTACGCCATGGCGCCTGCGTTGGAGAAGAACTCCTCGTTCGGCTCCAGCTGTACATTTACGAACTGAAGGTTGTCACCTGTTATCGAGTATCTCATTGGTAGCCTCCTGTGGATTATCACGACGGTATCATCAGGAAAGTATAAAATATATCACCGACCAGGATAGTATAAAATATATTACCAGGCAGGTTATCGGAGGAGCATGGAATACGGCGAGGTGTTGGCCGTCGGCGCGGAGGCCGAGGTCTACGAGACGGAATTCATCGGAAGACGGGCCGTCTGCAAGGTGCGCCCGCCCAAGGCCTACAGGCACCCCGACCTGGACTCCCGCCTCAGAGCCTCCCGCACCAGGAACGAGGTGCGCGTCACGAAGGATGCCAGGGGCAGCGGTGTCAGGACCCCGGTGATATACGACGTGGACCTCGGAGGATGCCGGATAACCATGGAATACGTCCGCGGCAGGAAGGTCAGGGACGTACTTGATGACGCCCCCGGCATGGCACACCGGGTCTGCCGCATGATCGGCAGGACGGTCGCCGGTCTGCATGGGGCAGGGATATGCCACGGCGACCTCACCACCTCCAACATGATACTGACACCGGATGACGAGATGTGCCTCATCGATTTCTCCCTCGGCGCCACGAGGGTGGACATCGAGGAGATGGGAGTGGACATGCACCTCCTGGAAAGGGCCTTCGCATCCTCTCATTCGGAGATCGCCGATGCCTACGGAAGCGTGGTGGACTCGTACATGGGCTCCATGGAGGATGCACACGCGGTAATGGACAGGGTGGACGACATAAAAAGCAGGGGAAGATACACATGATACTGAAGATAATAACCTCCAACCCGGGGAAGGTGGAGGAGTTCCGCCGGGCCCTCGGCGGACTGGGCATAGACACCGAGCACGTCAGGCTGCCTTACGACGAGGTACAGACCTCGGACCTGGAGGAGGTCGTACGCAAAGGCATGGAGGAGATACGGAGCAGAGGGATCAGGGACTTCATAATCGACGACTCCGGGCTCTTCGTGGACTCCCTGAGGGGGTTCCCGGGCGTATGGTCGGCTTACGCCCAGAAGACGATCGGCAACCGGGGGATACTCAGGCTGCTGGAGGGGGAGACGGACAGACGCGGCAGATTCGGATGCTGCATAGGGTGCGACATAGGTGGGGAGACCATCATCGTCATGGGGATATCCGAGGGAAGCATCCTCCATGAGGAGAGGGGACTGGGCGGATTCGGCTTCGACCCCATCTTCAGCCACGACGGAGTCAGCTCCTTCGCCGAGCTGTCTCCCGAGGAGAAGGATGCCGTCTCCCACCGCGGGAACGCCGTCAGGCTCCTGAGGGAAGAGCTTGCCAAGAGGCTCCTGGTCTGACAGCATCCTTTAAATCATACACCGATAATCACCGTCGGGGGCCCGTGGGCTAGCTTGGTATACTTGTGGCTTTGGGAGCCATTGACTCCGGTTCAAATCCGGGCGGGCCCACTCACTCCTGTTGATTCCCGCTGGGAAGCTGAGACACGCGACCGGACCTCATGCCGCCACGGATCCTCGGCTGCCGCACGCCGGCGGTCCCGGAAGGCAATCGATTTCTATCCTCGACGCATACCCAGAGACGGATGATCGTATATTCGAGCACGAAGACTGGGTTCACGCAGGACACCCTCACCGGCGTCATCGACGAGAAGATCAGGGATTCCTTGTTCGAGAAGATGGGGAGGTGCACGGGGAGCGGGGAGATGCGTTCCTGGCAGAGCTCCCTCCACTACATGAGCGAGGTGCTGTACGATCCCCAGATACCCGATGACGTGGGCGTATCGGTCGAATACAACATACCCTACACGTCGAAAAGGGTGGACATGATCATATCCGGCAGAACAGAGGAGGACCGGGAATCCGCGGTGGTAGTGGAGCTCAAACAGTGGGATTCCGTCGAGAAGGTCCCGGACAAGGATGCCATAGTCCGCACCCTGCTTGGCGGCAGCATGAGGGAGACGGCCCATCCTTCCTACCAGGCATGGTCTTACGTGCAGCTCCTGCAGGATTTCAACCGGAGGGTGCAGGATGGACGGATCGTCCTTTCGCCCTGCGCCTACCTCCACAACTACCGGGCGAGGGAGAGCGACCCGCTCACAGACGGGATATACACGGAATATCTGAAGAAAGCCCCGGTCTTCCTCAAACACGATGCTCTGAAGTTGCGCGACTTCATAAAAAGGTACATAAAGTACGGTGACAGCGGGAAGACGATATTCGAGATCGACAGCGGAAGTCTCAGACCTTCCAAGTCCCTGCAGGACTGTCTCTCCTCGATGATAAGGGGGAATCCCGAATTCACCATGATAGACGAGCAGAAGGTCGTGTACGAGTCCGTTCTGCATGCGTCCAACACCGTGAACACCGCCGAAGACAAGAGGACGATCATAGTGCGCGGGGGACCGGGCACCGGCAAATCGGTGGTCGCCGTAAACCTGCTGGTCGAACTAACGTCCCGCGGACTCGCGTGCACGTACGTATCGAAGAACAGCGCACCCAGGAACGTGTATTCCGCCAAGCTGAAGGGCACTCTGTCCAATAGCAGGACAGACGCCCTCTTCAGAGGTTCCGGCAGCTTCACGGAATGCGCACGCGACATGTTCGACGTCCTGATAGTGGACGAGGCCCACCGCCTCAACAGTAAGAGTGGGCTCTTCGGCAATCTGGGTGAGAACCAGGTCAAGGAGATAATCAACGCCTCCAGACTCTCGGTCTTCTTCATCGACGAGGACCAGAGGGTTATGCTAAAGGACATAGGCACCGAGGAGGAGATACGCAGATGGGCCGGGGATCTCGGCTCTTCTGTGCAGGACTACGATCTGACCTCCCAGTTCAGATGCGACGGGTCCGACGGGTACCTGTCCTGGCTGGACGACGTTCTGCAGATAAGGGAGACGGCCAACTTCGACAGCACTCACGGCACGGGCTATGACGTCCGCCTCTTCGACGATCCGAACGAGCTTCGCGCGGAGATCGAGAGGCTTAACGCGGACAACCGCTCCCGTATGGTGGCGGGGTACTGTTGGGATTGGATATCGGAAGGAAAGAACGACCCCGATGTGTGCGACATATCCATACCCGGAACCGGTTTCAGGATGAGCTGGAACCTCGGGAACACGGGCACCTGGGCCATAGACCCCTATTCTGTCAGGGAGGCTGGATGCATACACACGTGCCAGGGATTGGAATTCGACTATGTCGGGGTAATCATCGGGGACGACATGGACTACAGGGACGGAGCCGTCTGCACAGACCATACGAAACGTGCAAGGACGGACCAGTCCCTCAGAGGCCTGCACAAGGCTCACCCCGACAGGGAGGAGGCCGAGAGGGTCGCGGACCGCTTGATCAGGAACACCTACCGCACCCTTATGAGCAGGGGGATGAAGGGTTGCTACGTGTACTGCACCCGGCCCGGACTCGGGGAATACCTTGGAAGAAGAATAGAGGGTTTCCGGGATAGGGGCGTCTGATTGGTCTGTAGCATGACGTATCCGGAGCCCGGGTGCCCTTCGTGCGGTGTTCTGGTCCCTCCGACCCCTGAGCCTTTAATAGTACATACACGGATGGTAATATACCGCTCTCACGGGCGGGCCCAAGGAGGCGAGTTATTGCTATCGGAAGTCAGAAATGCCGAGAGGCACGAAATGGACATCCTGATCGAGGCCGCGAGGTCCGAAGGTTGGAACCCGGGACTGTACGATGCGGAGAGTTTCTATGCCTGTGATCCCAGAGGATTCTGGTTGGGCATCGATGAGGAGGGCAGGACGGTCAGTACCCTGAGCTTCGTCAACTACCCAGGATCGGATTTCTCATTCGTGGGATTCTACGTGGTCAAACCTGGCCACAGGCACCGCGGCAACGGTCGCGAACTCTGGAATCGCGTCTTCGACATGAACCCGGGGAGGAACATCGGACTCGACGGGGTTCCATCGCAGATGGAGAACTACATGAAGAGGGACTTCAAGCTCCACGGCAACAACCGCCGCTACTGCGGCCGGGACCTCGCCCTGATGGGGCACCTCGGCAACCTGGCAGAGGCGGACACCGTGCCCTTCGAGGACGTCTGCATGTACGACAGGTTGCACTTCCCGGCCCCCCGGGAATCTTTCCTGGAACCCTGGATAAGGAATTCCTATCGTTCCCTGGTGTATCTTGAGGCGGGAGTCGTCCGCGGTTTCGGAGTCGTGAGGGAATGCTTGGAGGGCTACAAGATAGGCCCGCTGTTCTGCGACAACCGGCATATCGCATACGATCTGGTATGCGGACTGGCAGAGGGCCTGAGGGGAGAGGACATCTATCTGGATGTGATGAACGAGAACCAGGAGGCCAAGATGCTGGTTGAGAAACTGGGCATGAAGCACGTCTTCTCCACCGCCAGGATGTACACCGGGAAGCGTCCCGACATCCGCTGGGACAATGTGTTCGGAATAACGACCTTCGAACTGGGCTGAACCGCCCCCTCCCGTCTGACGATGGCCCGGCTACGGATGGGGGGAACCGTAATATCCCTGAGGGGGATTCCGGGAGCATGGATTGCGATGTCCTTGTGGTCGGTGCGGGTCCGGCAGGATTGTCCGCGGCTTTCTTCCTGTCATCGCAGAGCCGGCTGGATGTGGTGGTCGCGGACCGTCTCGAAGGGGAAGCGTACCGGCGCTACCACCGCACCTGCGGCGCAGGTATCAGCAGGGCGGCGTTCAGGGAGATCCGTCCCTTGGAACCGGACCCGGTGCTCAACGAGATAAGCAGTTTGGATATTGTGTGGCCTGACGGGACCGAGATACGCCTGGGGACCGAAGGTTACATACTGGACAGACCGGCTTTCCTGACCGGGATCCGGGGCCGGGCGGTGGAGTCCGGTGCCAGTTTCGTTTCAGGAAGGGTCGCCGGCATAACGCGGAACGGCAGAGGGTACACGGCCCGCATGTCGTCGGGCGAGGAGATCGTGTGCCGATACGTCATAGGAGCGGACGGTGCCAACTCGGTTGTCCGCAAGGACCTGTTCGGGACCTCCGCCGCCGAGGTCGTCCCGGCCACGGAGTACATAGTGGACCGCGACCCGCCCGACGGTTTCGTCTTCAGGGTCGGAGAGAGATACAGAGGCGGGTACATGTGGGAGTTCCCCTGTGGAAGCATGACCTGCACCGGAGCCACCCGTGGAAGCCATCAGGAGACGGGATATGTTTTCAAAGGAGGCAGGATGATACCGATAGGGGGCGTCGGCAGGATCGTCGAAGGGAACGCGTTGCTTGCGGGTGATTCCGCGGGAATGGCCAACCCCGTCTCCTTCGGAGGCCTCAGAACCGCACTGGTGTCAGGCAGGAGGGCGGCGGAGGCTGTCATCGGTGGGGATCCGAGAAGATACGAAAGATGGTGGGCGCGTTCGCCGCTGTCATCGCCCAGGTTCATGAACTTCCATCGCAGGATGGCGTCCTGGACTGATGAGGAGATGAACCGGGCGGTGAAACCTTTCTCCCGTGGATACGTGTACCTTTCGGGCGCGTGGGCTTCTCTGACCCGGCCCCGCTACATCGACATGTACTGGGGCTGCCTCTTCTCCTTCAGATACTCATGGTGATCCGGAGGATCATCAGACCATATATAACATTTATAAAATGGTGAACAATATATTCAACCTAAGGCCTACCAGGAATACAATGAGCGTGCAGTGTCCCTGTTGTGGCGTAGAGAACCCTGACGGTTCCCCTTACTGCAGGCGTTGCGGAATGGCTTTGCTGGTAGACGGCAGACCGGCGAGGAGGCTATGCGCCTGCGTGGTTATGAAGTACGTGGTCGTAGTGGGATTGTTTGTGATGGCCGCCGTAGTGCTGGTCGCTTCCTTGTGACGCCCCCCAGGGGGCCGTGCCGGAAAACGGCTTAAATGCATCAGAACAGTTCTTTCAACACTATGCGAACCCCGACCCTTTCGCTGTTCTGCACCGGGACCTCTTTCAGGGACCATACGCCCATGCTCTCGAACCTCTCGAGTTTGGCTCCCAGTGTCTCTCCTTCGTCCGGCAGGATACAGCACTTTCCGAAATCGTAGGCGAATACCGTCCTTTCGATCTCTCCGTCCTTCAGATGGTACTTGGCGACCCTCCACTCCTTCGGGCCGAATTTCTCATCCGTTTCCAGGTATTCGATCTCGCCGTTCCTTATCCGCATTAGAAGTTCGTTGAAGTCCACAGGGTTCCTTATCACACTGTTAAATCAATATGTCGGTATTAAACTGTTCCCTCTGGGGTGAAAAAGGCCTGCGGAGGGCCCTGCAGGGAGCGACCGCGCCTCGGGGGGGGGGTTGCTAACTTCATCCTGAATCTCGGATCGAGCACCCTCATCTACATTCAACAGATGATCTCCCTGAAAGCCCCGTCCGGCTTCCCGACAGGATCTTCCATCCCCGGGTTCTCCGGATGTCGACACCTGATCACGGGACAGCCGAGTTTGCATACCATGAAAACGACGACATCGGGATCACGCATCTCGCATACTGGCTTGCAGCAGCCCCAGGCTCCGTACCCGCGGAATGGCTATTGGAAACATCGGAAGCCGGTTTCTTCTCCAGGGACCCGGCCATCTGGCTGTGGCAGGGGTTGCGGATGCAGACGAATATACATTCGGCATTCCCTCCGCATGGTGTCCCGGAAAGTCCGTCGGCGAGACGCCTCCGATGCGCGATTCGCCGAACGGGGGAAGTGTGGCCGCCCTACGCCGAGGGCAAAATGATCGGAGGGCTGTGCGGGCATCTGCGCAGGCGTCCGGATCCTGGCCCCGAAACGCGTCGTGGACAGGGATTGTCGGAGGATTCTGAGATTACTTAACCTTGTGTCGGTAACGGCGCTCCCCGCGTGTACTCGCGGCCGGGCCCCCTCCCACGAGACGTGATGGAGGCGCGTCACCGTGCCAGGTACGCGTACCGAGACGGGGCGTCGCCCCAAAATCTTAGACAGATGACATCTTGGAAGGTATCGGATAAAGCGATATGAAGGGGACTGGTGGGCCCGCCCAGATTTGAACTGGAGTTACTTGCACCCCAAGCAAGAAGGATACCAAGCTACCCCACGGGCCCATTGTTAATGTGTTTTGTTTAAGAGGTTTATCCGAGGGGGGCGATCTCCCCTATGAGATCCGCATGGGATATTATCATCCTGCGGCAGCAGTACCTGTCGAGACCGAGATCGTCGAGGACCTTCTGAGGATCCTCCCCCATACCTACGCGCCTGACGTATTCGGGGTAGGCGCTTCCGACGACTTTTCCGCAGGTGAAACATCTCACAGGTATGATCATTCCATCACCTCAACGGTAAGACTTCTGCTTCTTGGCACGAGCACCGTGTCCCAGAGGGTTCTTCGGCAGCTTCCTTCTGTCATCGTTGATGATGAGGGTCCTGTCGTAGGCTCTGAACATAGCCTCGAGCTCTTCGTCCTTGTAATAGTCCACGAGGCCCCTGGCTATCGCGGTCCTTACCGCGGTCGCCTGCCCCATGACCCCGCCGCCGTTCACGGTGACGCTGATATCGACCTTCGCCGCCATCTCGGGCGCCAGGCCCAGAGGCTCCTTTATCTTGAGCCTCGCGAGTTCGGGTCCGTATATGTCTATAGGGACCTTGTTGACGATGACCTTGCCGGTACCTTCCTTCACGACCGCCCTGGCGATCGCCGTCTTCCTCTTTCCGCTTGTGTTGACGCACTCCATGGGATCACCTCACGTTGGAACCCAGGAATTTGGCTACGGCTCCCAGGGTTGTGTATTTACCGGTAATCTCTCTGACCGCGTATTCGGGTCTCTCCATCTGGACGTCCGCGAACTGCTTCGGGACCCCCACGAAGACGTGGAGCCTCCTGTACGCCTCTCTCCCGCTGGTGCTCTTCCAGGGGATCATTCCCCTGACGCACCTCTTGAACATGAGATCCGCCCTGCGGGGGTAGAAGGGTCCTTTCCTCTTCGTCGCGTCCCCGCGGTCGACCTTTGCCTTGAATTCCCCGAATATCATCTCCCTCTCCCCGGTGATGATTATCGATTCGGAGTTGACCACGACGACGTCCTCGCCGTCCATGATCCTCTTGGCGACGATTCCCGCAAGCCTTCCGTGGATGAGTCCTTTCCCGTCGATTATAGTAACCATTCGGATCACCTCAGTATCCTGACGTTGGAACCCTTGGGGTTCTCCGCCGCGAGCTCACGTATTGTCATCGTCCTTCCGCCGGCCACCTGTATGGCCGCCTGCGAAGCTTCGGAGAAGCCGTAGGCCGCGACGGTTATCTTCTTGCTAATCGTGCCTGCTGCCAGGACCTTTCCGGGGACGACTATCACGTCCCCGTCCTGGGCATACCTTTCGAGTTTGCTGAGATTGGTCTCAGCCCAGTTGCGCCGGGGCTTCTCCAGCCTCAGCGCTATGTCTCGCCAGATAGCAGATCCGTTCTCTCTCCCGATCGCCTTCAGGTCCTGTACAAGGGCGATGAGACCAGGATTCGTTTTGGAACGTCCGTTCATTTTTCTGACTCTCCCGACATTGGGTTAACCGACCAATGGAGAGGTTGTTTATAAAATTATGCACAGGACTATGCTGCGCGCCCATGTCACCGCACACCCCCGAGATACCGTCCCGTATAATGGATAATTTAAATAAGGTTTACGCAATAGCCGACCCGGTGAACCCAATATGATCAGATTCGGCCCCGCTGGCATCCCCCTTTCGTGCAAAGGACGCACCCTCAAAGACGGAATCGAGGACGTACACAACCTCAGCCTCACCGCTCTGGAGATACAGATGGTCAGAGCCGGCACCATAATGGGATATCCTGAGGAAGAGGATGTCGGGCTCACCATAAAGGATATCCAGGATAGGTTCGTGATTGAGATCATAAGGGACGATGAGCCTGTCTGCGACACGGACGAGCCCATCATGGAGGATGATGTTCTCGTCTGGATGCCTTCCGGCATCTCGGAATCCTTCGGGGACCTCTACGACATCGGGAAGATGGCACGCAGGCTGGACGTCAGCCTGTCCATGCACACCCCGTACTACATGGACCTGGGCTCCAACAGCGAAATAACGGGCATCTGCTTCGACAGCATAAGGCACGCCGGACGGATGGTCAACGCTCTCGGAGGCGATATCGTGGTCACCAGTCTGGGCCTTTACGGAGGATCCCTCTCCAAGGAGGAGACGGATGCGAACATATCCGAGAACCTGGAGGCGCTCATGGACTGGTGGCAGGAGGCGGGCATCGAAACCCGTCTGGGCATAGAGGTCTCCGGCCATCAGAACGTCTTCGGCTCCCTGGATCAGATCCTGGAACTGTGCGATTCCATAGACGGACTGGTGCCGGTGATCAACTTCCCCCATCTTCACGCCCGCACAAACGGCTCCCTGATGGAACAGGAGGACTTCATGGACGTCCTCGGACAGGTGGAACCGTACTGCGCCGGCGGCAGGGTATACACCGCATTCGCCGGTGTGGAGCACGCGGACGGGAACGAGAGGAAACTCACACCGATAAAGAAGGGCGATCTGAGGTTCGAACCTCTGGCTGAGGCTCTGACGGAGATGAAGCCCGAGGCCACCGTGATATCCGGTTCCCCTCTTCTGGAGCATGACGCGGTCTACATGAGGGTGATACATGAAAGGGTCCTCACGAAAAGGGCCACCAAGGCCCTGAAGGCCAAGAAGAAGGAGGAGGCCGACAGCGTCCCCTCCGGCGGTGAATGATTTGGACAGAGGATCCGTGGACTTCCTTCTGCAGCGTACCCGCGATGCGATAGGGTCCATAGATTCCGAGTCTGAAGAGAGGCTCATATCCCTCATCCTGAGCAAGAAGAAGATCTTCGTGTACGGTTCGGGGAGATCCGGACTGGTGGGTCAGCTGTTCTCGGTACGTCTGGTCCAGATGGGGTTGGATGTGCATTTCGTCGGTGACATGACCACCCCCATAATAGGCAGGGACGACCTCACCATCATAATCTCCAACAGGGGAGAGACCGTCTCGGGCACTCAGACGGCGCAGATCGCCCGTCGCCTCGGCTCCCATGTGGTCACGATAACCTCGAGGGGCGGCAGCAAGCTCGCCAAGGCTTCGGACACCGTGATAACCCTTAAGATAGCGGATGATGAGGAGAGACACGAGCTGGCCCCCCTGGGCACCGTCTTCGAGGACGCGGTCATGCTGTTCTTCGACGCGATGGTACCGTCAATGATGGAGAGGCTGGGCGTTACCGAGATCGACATGCGCAACAGGCATGCCATATGGGTCTGATCAATCCCCGCCCATGACGATCATCTGGACCTCCTTCGGCGCGCGGGGCGTGCTGTCGAAGGCCTTTATCTCCATTCTTACGGGATCTATCACTATCGCGAATCCCGTCCCTCCGCCGAATATGCCATCCTGCGTCCTCACATCCGTCTCGGACATGAAACAGCCGAACCCCGGATGCGAATGATACCATCCAACCACCGATTGGTTTTCCTCCATCTCGTCCAGGGAATCGAAGAGGGGCTCCAGGGACCCGCCGTCGAACCTGACGCTGGTGCTGCTTGCTATGAGATCGGATGTGGCCGTGCCGGTGACCTCCGCGTAGGTCCCGGAGCCGTCATTGTAGAACATCCCAATCATCAGCCCCATGACCTCCTTCTTATCAATCAGGCCGGCTTCCGCGTGGTATATCATATCGTTCAGGGCGTCCTCCGAAACGAACAGCGATGCCGCCGCGACCGTTCTCCTCCTCGCCCGCGGAGGTTCTCCGGCCGCGGATATCACCTTGGGCATCGGCGCCCCCCGTAGCTTACGGACATCTCCATCCCCAGGGGGTTGTCGGAGAAGAACCTGGATGCCGCCAGGCAGGATTCGGTTCCGAAGGGGTTCTTGGGACGGGGGTCACCTATGAGGTGCTCAAGGCTCTTGACGAAGGCCAGCATGCTGGATCCGAAAGACCAGTCGTCAAGGGTCCTCAGGCAGACATACCCTCCGTCCTCGGGCATCATTATGTTGGGATGGAATATCGGTGTGATCCATCTAGCCTCGGGCTTCCTGAAAGGGTACTCCTCGGATATTATCAGCCTGCAGGCGTGCTTCCTCGACATGCGATCCTCGGACACATAGGCCGGATGGTTGACCAGGTCTATGCGGATCTCCAGCGGGAAGCGGGCGTCCTCGGGTATCGCGGGAAGGTCCGCTTCCAGATATTCGGAGCACTGCCCGAGCTCGTTGTTGATCCTCCTCACGAGGACCTGCTTAGGCAGTCCCATTGCCCCCGCCTTCGGGATCGGGTATCAGTTCCAGCACGTCATCGTTCACCAGGCCCGTCTCCTCTGCGGTCCTGTCTCCGCGGAGCATCGTCTTCCCCTTCTTGAGGATGTACGCTCCCGAATCCTTGCTCCAATACTCTGCGGCGCATTGGATCACGTCTGCCATCGTCTCCTGGGGCTCCACCTCCATCCTCATGGTTGCGTTCGCCGCTATGTTCTTCACAGTTATCCTGACCGTCATGCTATTGCCTCCCGGTCCCCGTGGTTGGGACATCCCGGGTCTACATCCAGCTCCACCTTCTCGATGGAGCCGGACATCCCGTCGTAGTACATCACCTCTCTTACGCAGAGGTCCTCCCTGCCGGAAGCGATCTTGAGGGCCTCCCTGACCTCCATGGCCGCCACCACCGAAGTGGTGGTTATCTCCGCGGCCAGAGGGCGGGAGTACAAAGTGGCCTCCCTGCCGGTGCAGGTGTACCTCCTCTCCAGAACCTTCATGTGGCTGCGGTTCATGGCGCACTGCAGGCAGGGTCCGTCCCGGAGCACCGTGTGGACTTTTCCCGACAGGCCGTCCGTGGCACCGTCCACATAGGGTGCGCCGTGATATCTGGCGTGGGAGTTCACGTGCAGTCTGGCGGATATGTTGTCCAGACACCCGAGCACGATGTCGAAGTCCCAATCCTCTGCATCCTGTATCCTGGATACCACCGGCCTTATGGTCACAGCGGAATCGAGGGATGAGGCCCGTTCCGCGAGCACCTGCGCCTTTGGGGCCCTTCCTACATCCTCCTCTCTGAAGAAAAGGCATCTGCTTAGGTTGGACGGAACGATTTCATCCATGTCCACGACTGTTATGTCCCGGAACCCGGATAGCACCAGGCACTTCAGGACCTCGTTGCCCAGGGCGCCGGCTCCGACCATCAGGCATCTCCTGAGCTGCACTGACTCCATATCCATCCATTCCACCCTCCTCATCCTGTCGAAACGGTCCCTGTCGGAAGGGCGGATCCTCATGCCGGGAAAGAGAACTTGATCATATTTAAATTGGGCAGTGGAAAATAAATAATCCGCCTCCCCGCTCAACGGTTAAGTACCCCCAGCCTCATGTCGTACCATGGCTGCGACAGCTAGGCTCCCCGAACATTCCCACTGCAGGAACTGCGACGATCCGCTCCCTGCGGGAGACGAGTTCTGCTCGGAGGAGTGCAGGGACGACTACAGGAGGGAGCGGGCCAGGGAATCCCGCGGGGACTATCTGTTCGCGGCGTTCGCCGTCGTCTCGGTCATCGCCATCGCCCTGCTCACATGGTTCGTAAAACACGGCGCGTGAGCGCTACATCGTGGACGCGGACCATGGCCGCTCCCGAATCCACCGCCATACGGGCCGCCCTGACGCTGGCCAACTCCCTGTCCATACCCGGGAAGAGCGTCCCGAGGAACCTTTTCCTAGAGGAGCCCGAAAGGACCGGGAATCCATGTGAGAACAGAGAGGAGCTCTGCAGTATCTCGATGTTCTGATCCGGGGTCTTGCCGAAACCTATGCCGGGATCCAGTATTATGCGGTCCCTGCGTATGCCGGCGTCCATGGCGGCCTCGGCCCTCTCCTTCAGGAACGCCGACACGGTTCCGACGGCGTCGCCCTCCATGCAGGACGAGTGGGTCGTCCCCGGGTTCCCGTGAACGTGCACTATGACCACGGGGGCCCCGGAGGAAGCGGCCAGCTCCGCCATGCCCTCCGCACGGAGGCCGTTAACGTCGTTTATGATGTGAGCGCCCGCTTCCAGACAGGCCGCCGCCACTTCGGTCTTCATGGTGTCGACCGACACCGGTATCCCTATGGACGGGGCCACCTCCCTGAGCAACGGGATAATCCTGCGCATCTCCTCCGCCGCACCCACGGGCGAGCTGCCCGGACGTGTGGACTCGCCGCCGATATCGAGGACGTCGGCCCCCTGGTCCTCTATCTCGAACGCACGACGTACGGCTGAGCGTACGTCCATGAGAACACCTCCGTCGGAGAACGAATCGGGGGTCACGTTGAGTATGCCCATGATCCTGGGCCGGTCGTACTCTACGCAACGGCCGCCGAACTCGGTCCTCATGGCAGCAGCAGGCTGTCGATCAGCTCGACGAGATCCACGACCTCCACCTTGGAGCCGCCCTTTCCGAGTTCCAGGTTGCTGACGCAGAACGGACAGGTCGTTATGATCATGTCGGCGAATGCCGCCTCCTCCATCCTGGTCTCCGCGATCTTCTTCGACGCCTCCGGGAAAGCGGACCTTACGCCTCCGCCCCCTCCGCAGCAGTGGCTCAGCTCGCGGCAGTACTCCATCTCCCTGAACGTGAGCTCGGGGATCTTGGCTATGACCTGACGGGGCGCATCGTAGACATTGCAGTGCCTCCCCAGATGACAGGGGTCGTGGTAGGTCGCAACCTTCCTGAGGGGCCTGAGGTTCAGCTCCTGGCCTGCCAGGAACTCGGAGATGTGCAGCACCTCGAAGGGCACCTCGACGTACTTGGGGTACTCGTGCTTGAACATCCTGTAGCAGCCGGCGCAGGAGAGGACCAGGGTCTCGACGCCAAGCGCCTTTATTGCGTCCACGTTCTTCCTCATCTGCTTCACGACATCGTCGTTGTCCCAGCCTATCCTCTGGAGGACGGACCCGCAGCATGTCTCGTCGAGCGTGGTGTAGTCCACACCCAGCTTGTCCAGTATGGAGAGGGTGGCCGCGGAGGTCTTCTTGGCCCTGTAGGTTGCGGTGCAGCCGGCGAAATACGCCACCTTGGCCTTCCTGGGGGCCCTCCCGATCGTCTCCGAGACCGACTTCTTCTCGCCGAAGGGGTTGCCGACGGTCATCACGTTCTCGGCTATCTCCTTATGCTTGGGGAGAATGTGACCGTTCTTGACGAGGTCCGCGCGGCAGGTCTCTATGATGCCGACTATGTCGACCTTGGATGGACACCTCCTCACGCAGTCGGCACAGGTTGTGCAGGTATACATGTTCTCCATGACCGAATCGTCGGGCTGTATGTCCCCGTTGAGGAGCCCGTAGGTCAGTATTATGCGTCCTCTTGAAAGGGCCGAATCCCATCCGATCGCCTTGAACGAGGGGCACACGCTCTTGCAGAAACCGCACATGGTGCAGACGTTGACGGCGTTCCTGACGGCCTCTAGACGATCGGTCCTGAAGGTGCTGCCGTCAACCCGGGGTATGGTCACGCTGCCGTCCATGAGCACTATGACCTTGCCGCCGGGTATCTGACGCAGGGCCTCGTCCAGGGCTTCGGCCACCGAGGGGAACGGCCTTATGTTGGCGCGCTCGAGTATCCCGGGGTCCAGATCTGTCACCGACCATATCTCGGCCCAGGTCGCGATCTCCGCCATCTTGGCCGCCTTGTGGTATCCCAGCTTGTACTCCTCCCTGAGATTCTCCAGAACCCGACATGGGTCCCTAGAGCAGGAAAGCTGATCGAGGAACGTGGGATGCCCTATGCCCTCCCGGCACTTGGACACCATTATTATCCTTCCGCCCTCCTTCAGGGCCCACTTCCCGTTGTCCAGCGCCTTCTGGGACTGATAGAGGTCCACATCCATTGGGTAGGGCGCCACGGATATCACTATGTCGGCCTTCTCGGGTATCGGCACCGAGAAGACCTCGTTGGCCCAGACCACGGCCCTTTCGAAGGCGGGGTTCAGCTTGCCCGCCGCCACCTTGTAGATGTTCTGGTGCCTGTCCAGCACCATCTGTATTGAGAATATCTCCTTGTCCTTGACCACCTCGAGGGCATCCATCATGTCCTCGTGTACCGGGTTACCCTCCAGGACCAGGGACTGTGCCTCCATGCACATGGCCATCCTGTGGTTGGCCTCTATGGTCCTGAATGAGGCCACTCCGGGAAGGAACGACTTCCTCCCCCCGGTGTATCCGGCGAAGTAATGCGGTTCGACGCTGGTTATTATCACCAGGCGGTCCGCGTCCACCGCTATCCTGTTGACCTCCATCGGGGTGCCGTTCTTGGAATCACCCAGATAAACGCATTCGGACTTCTTAGCGTCGTGGGCTATGATCCTGTCCTTCAGCTCACCGTAGTGGGAGCCGAAGACGTTGTCGTACTCCTCCTCGGTCATGTCCCTGTGTGTGCCCGTGGCTATAAGGTACCGGGCGGACCTCAGGTCCATCCTCTCGGACAGAGCGTCCAGCACCTTAGCGGTCGGGGTGGGGCGTGTTCCGTCGTTCACTATGAAGACGATGTCCTTGCCTCCCTTCAGGAAGTCTGCGAGAGAACTGTATCCTATGGGGTCTTCCAAGGCCTCGCCTATGAGCTCTTTCGCAGGTCTGCACTCGACTTCCTTGGGATAGAAGGTGCCGATGTAGTTCTCATCGGGGACTTCGATCTTCTGAACTCCATCCCTGCCGTACTTCAGGTCTACGATCATGTTTACCGCCAAGCCTAACGGAATCAGAGGTCTGCTAATTAAGGGTTTGTCCACTCAGGCCGCGCGAGGTAATAGACGGACGGGAGAGAGGGTTTTAAGAACGTCGCACGCGATTGGCCGTCATATGGCCTCTCTCAGAGAAGTAGGCGAGCGTGCCCTTGTGGCCAATCTGGCGAGGGTGATCCGTCCCTGCGGGCGTCACGGCCCTGGAGACGATGCCGTCGAGGTGGACGGCAGGGACGTCCTGGTATGCACGGACCTCATCACATTCGAAAGGCACTTCCCCCGGGGCATGAGTTTCGAGCAGTTCGGATGGACGGCCGCCGCTGTGAACCTGAGCGACATAGCCAGCATGGGCGCCAGACCACTGGGGGTTCTGATAGCGGCCGCCCTTCCGGGGGATTGCGACGAGTCGGACCTCTACGATCTCGTGAGTGGCGCCGACCAGTGCGCCGAGTTCTGCGAGACCCACATAATAGGCGGTGACACCAAGGAGGGACCGGGCGTGGTGGCCGGAACGGCCCTGGGCACCACCGACGGCAGGCCTCCGCTGACAAGGTACGGCGCCGCCCCCGGAGACATAGTCGCCGTGACCGGGGCCCTGGGGTCGGCCGCCGCCGGATACTTCGCGCTGAAGGACGGATTGGAGGATGACTCGACGTTCTCTCTTTACGTTCCGGTTCCGAGGATAAAGGAGGGTCTGGAACTGTCCTTTTCCGGGGCGGTGACGTCCTGCATAGACCTGTCAGACGGTCTGGCCGTGGCGGCGGGGGCCGTGTGCGCGTGCAGCCGCGTCGGCATGGACATACAGTGGGAGTTCCTCCCCGAGGGCGACGGGGTGGATAGGGTCAGCCGGAAGGTCGGCATACCGAAGAAGAGGATGATGCTCTACTGGGGAGGGGAATACGAGCTGATGTTCACTTTCAGGAAGGACATGGTGGACCGCCTGTATGAGAGGGGGCTGCAGTTCACGATCATCGGCATAGTGACCAACGACGACGGGCCATACCTTCTGGATGGCGAAAAGAGGGTGAGGATGGAAGATGGCGAGTATTAATCCCAGGAAGGAGGCTGCATATTACACCAGGGAGGAGGATTCCTACTCCTGCGGGCTCTGCCCCCACCGTTGCAGGATACCCGTGGACGGGTACGGCAGATGCGGATCGAGGAGGGGGGACGCGGACATCCTCGTGGCCTACTCCTACGGCAAGGTGTCCTCCATATGCGTGGACCCCATAGAGAAGAAGCCCCTGTACAACTTCCGTCCCAGGAGCCGCATATTCTCCGTGGGCGGGATCGGATGCAACATGTTCTGCAAACACTGCCAGAACTACGCCATATCGATGTCCCCGTCGGGGAAGAAACGCACGACTTACGAGTCCCCCGAGGAGCTGGTGGGCCTCTGCCGCAGCGAGAGGATGGACGCCATAGCTTTCACCTACAACGAGCCGATGATATGGTACGAGTACATCATGGACGTGGCGGAATGCGATCCGGACCTTACCTGCGTCCTGGTCACCAACGGGCTAGCGGAGGAGGGACCCCTCAGGGACCTCTGCAAGGTGTCCTCGGCCATGAACATAGATGTCAAAGGATTCACCGACGGATTCTACATGAAGGTCTGCGGGGCGCACCTGGAGGACGTCCTGTCCTCGGCGAAGACCGTTCACGAGGAGAAGGTGCATCTGGAACTCACCTACCTCGTTATACCGGGGTACAACGACTCGGAGGATGAGCTGACCCGCTTCTCCGAATGGGTGAGGGACGAGCTTTCCGGGGAGGTCCCCGTCCACTTCACGAGGTTCCATCCGGACAACGAGCTCACCGACATCCAGTGGACCCCCGTGGAGACCCTCATGCGGGCCCAGGACCTGGCCTTCGAAGCGGGCCTCAGCTATGTGTACGTGGGCAACGTGCTGAACCAGGGTGCGGCCGACACGTACTGCCCCGAATGCGGTAACGTCGTCATAAAGAGGCTCGGATACATGGTGGACATTGTGGGACTGGACGGGACCAGGTGCAGCAACTGCAGGAAGGCCCTCAACATAATCATATGAGGAAGACCGGATTCCCCAGCAGCGACACCGACAGGAAAGAGACGGTTATCGGTATGAGGAAAGGGACCATCGGGGTTGTCCACACCTCGGACACGCCGGCCGCCTCCAGCCGGTCGTAAACGGGCCCTGGGTCCCCGTCGGACACCCTCCTTGGAACCGTTCCGCCCCCTTCGGCGTCCTGCACCGGCCAGACTTTGGCCGAACGGGCCCGCTCCACAGTCATCCTGATACCGCCGAACATGTGCCTGCGGTGGATGTCCCCCCGTACGGCGTTCCTGGCGGTCAGGGCCGCCGCGACCAGTGCGGAGGCCAGGGCTGCGAACAGGAACACCGCCAGAGGGAAGATGAGTATCATCGAGATGGGGCCGGACGGCACATCGATCAGGGGGAACACGAGAAAGGATGGGTAGTTCTGGAAGACCATGGACAGCGTTATCAGGCATTTGACGTCGGCCCCTCCGACGACCGCTCCCGAGTAGAACAGAGCTGCGAAAAGGATGTAGCAGACCGGCACGACGAGGAAATCCAGTACTACCGGATCGTCCCGGAAGAACAACAGAGGTACGGCGAAGAGCACCGTCATAACCGAATAGAAGGCCGCCTCCGCGGCCATGGGCAAGTCCCTTTCCCAGAGTATGTCCGCCAGTATCATCGCGGACCCCGCGGCCATCATCAGATGCTCTATCCTGGGTCCTGCCAGCAGGGAATGGCACACCATAGACCCGATCCCGAAGGCTCCGGCGGCGGCCCATATCCTGTCGTCCGCCTCCCTCTCCCTCCAATCGCTGATGCAGGCCGGGATCAGCAGCGCCGACATCACGGCGAATCCCGTGAGGGAGAGGACCGACTGAGCTTCCATGACAAGGATACCGCGTTTGGGATATTATTTTATGGGGCCACTGTATCGGGAAAGAGGATGAGACCCCGCGACCTGACCTTCATCCTCTTGTCGGTGCTCCTAGCGGCATCGATGCTCACTGCCGCATTCTCGGAACCTTCAGATGGGTCCGCAGAGGAGTCCGATATCAGCATAATCTACAACCTGGATTACCTGGAGGTGAAGGCCGGTGGCACGTCCACCGCCCACATAGTGGTATTCAACATCCTGGACAAGGCCACCGAAGAAACCGAGGTGCGCGTGGTTTACATCTCGGCCATGGTCGACGACGGCCACGTCGAATCCTCCCTCGACAAGACCATGATTGTCGTGAACCCGGGTGAACATGAGGACATAACCCTGACCTTGCACGCCGACCCTTACAGCAGGGACACCACTGACAACCTGATGATGTCGTTCAAGGTTGTGGACCCCGACGACAAGACCTTCGTGATCATAGAGGATGAACTGCAGGTCAAAGTCTCGTCCTCGCTATCGTCGGGAAGCGCCTACAACAGGATAATGGGGGTATGGGAGAACCCTCTGCCCGCCCCCTTCAACGAACCGCTTTGGACCGCGGCCATATCCTTCGCAATATGCATACTGGCCGGGCTCATCGTGAGCTACGTGGTACTGCCGCTGGTGCTGCATGTGCCTTTCAGGAGGAAGGAGAGGAGGGCCGAAATCGTGGAGAGCGTCGGTAATCTGATACTCCTGTTCGTGGTCCTCTCGGGGGTCACTCTCTGTCTCAGGATCGGAGGGGGCGGCGAGTATCTGGTGAGCGTGTCCCAGACCGTTTCTGCCGTCATGTTCATAATGATAGGAGCCCTCGTGGCATGGCGCCTCTACAGAGTCGTCATAAGGTTCCTGCTCAGCGATCTGGCCAAGAACGTGGACCTCAAGGGGATCGACGAATCCCTCATACCCCTCTTCAAGATGCTGGGTAAGATAGGGATCGCGACCATCGCGGTGGCGGCGATACTGGCCACCCTGGGCTTCAACCTCTACGCCATAATAACCGGGGCGGGCATAGCGGGTCTGGCAGTATCACTTGGCGCCCAGAGCATGCTCCAGCAGTTCTTCAGCGGCGTCACGCTTCTCATAACCCGCCCGTTCAAACCGGGGGACATGATACGCCTGGGCACCGATGCGGCCATGCTCCGGGTGCGCAAGGTGGGCATGATGAACAGCCAGTTCGAGAACTGGGAGAACGCAGAGTTGTTCTGCCTGCCGAACAACATGGTCACCTCCTCCCGCATAATAAACATGACAGGGGAGAACCGGGCATACCGCACCCTGGTGTACATGAACGTCGCCTACGACACCGATCTGAAGAGGGCCCAGGACCTCATGATGGAGGCCGCCCTCGAGCACCCGCACGTGTTGAAGGACGGTAGTTTCGATAAACCCTCTACCCGCGTCACCGGCTTCCTGGACTCCTCCGTGGAGCTGAGGCTCGCAATCTACGTGGACGAGTTCGAGGACTACGCGTTCATAGCGGGGCAGCTCCGCTGGGCGATATTCGAGAAGTTCAAGGCCAACGGCATAAACGTTCCCTTCCCGCAGCGTGACGTGCACATATACAGGCACGAAGCCGGGAACGAGTGAGACCTTTGCGTCTCCGGCGTCTCCCGACGGAACGCGCTGGGAGACGCGGGGTGCGAAAACGGCGCCGGTGATGTTCCGGCGCCGACCTTTTTTATCGTTTTCCGTTAATCCCTTCCACAAATTATAAGGATATAAATAGTACGACTATGTTTATCGCCAACATCATTACGAAATCTGTTAATGAGGATCGTGATCAACGTGATAGACAATCTAGACAAGCGCATCATCGAGATAATGAGGAGGGATTCGAGGTGCCCGTTCGTCGAAATAGCGAGCCGCCTGGGAGTCTCCGAGGGCACGGTCCGCAGCAGGGTGCACAGGATGACCGAGGAGGGAATCATACGCGGATTCACGATAAAGACGAGCTCCAAGAACGTCAAGGCGCTTGTGGAGGTCCGGATTGACGTGAACACGGACACCCAGGAGATAGCACGGGAGCTGGCCAGCTACGACGGGGTCACCGAGGTCTTCGAGGTCACCGGCGACCAGGACATAATAGCCATCGTGGATGTCGAGTCCTCCCAGCACCTTAACGATATCATCGAGCGCGTCCGCCATTACGACAATATACTGAGTACGCGTACACGTCTCATCCTGAAAGAGCACTTCGGGGGGATGTAAATGTTTGCAGGAACGGCAACGGCACTGATAACGCCCTTCAAGAAGGACGGTTCGATAGACGAGGAATGCCTCAGGAGACTGGTCGATTTCCAGGAGGAGAACGGGGTCACCACCCTGGTGCCCTGCGGGTCCACCGGGGAGTCCGCCACCCTATCGCACGACGAGCACGTGGAAGTGGTGAAGATAGTGATAGACCAGGCACGCAAGGCCAGGATACTGGCCGGGGCGGGGAGCAACTCCACGGCGGAGGCTGTGATGCTCAGCAAGAAGGCCGCGGACCTGGGCGCGGACGGGATACTGTCCATATCTCCCTACTACAACAAGCCCACGCAGGAGGGCATATTCCAACACTTCAAGGCCATCTGCGACGCCATCGACATCCCTCTTGTGGTCTACAACGTGCCCGGGAGGACCGGGTCCAACATGGCGGCGGAGACCACGCTGAGGCTGGCGGCCGTGCAGGGGATTGCTGCGATCAAGGAGGCCAGTGGGAACCTGGAGCAGGTCCAGAGGATACTGGCCAACAAGCCCCGGGACTTCGAGGTGCTGTCCGGCGAGGATTCCCTCACCTTCCCGATGATGGCACTCGGGGCGTCCGGGACCATATCCGTGGCATCCAACTGCTGCCCGAAGCTGGTCTCCGACATGGTGGCCCTCAGCAGGAACGAGCGCTACATAGAGGCGGCCACCATACACTACAAGCTGGCGCCCCTCTTCAGCTGCCTGTTCTGCGAGTCGAACCCCATACCCATAAAGTACACCATGATGAGGATGGGTTACGGCAACGGAGTCCCCAGGCTCCCCCTGACGCCGCTGTCCGATTCGGGCAGGCTCGAAGTGGACCCCGTGCTGAAGGGACTGGGGCTTATCTAAGGGGGTGCGAGGCGTTGGACGTAGTCGTCGGAGGGGCCACCGGAAAGCTGGGGAGCATGGTCTGCGACCTGGTCACCGGATCCGATGACCTTACTCTGAGGGGCGCCGTGGTCTCGGAAGGCGGAGGTCATGTCGGAAGGGAGATCGCTCCCGGGGTCAGGACCTCGGGCCCGGGATCCCTCCGTGACCTCCTGGATGAGGACTGCATCTACGTGGACCTCACCACCCCCGAGGCCGCGACCGGGATCGTGTCCGAGATACCGTCCACCGGGGCGAACCTTATAGTAGGCACCACGGCGGTAGGGGCCGAAGCCCTGTCCAGGATGGAGTCGGAGGTTGAGAGGTGCGGCACGTCGGCACTGGTCTCAGCCAATTTCGCCACGGGCATGAACGTTTTCTGGAAGGTTAGCGAGATACTCGCGAGACACCTTCCGGATTACGACATAGAAATCATAGAGGCCCACCACAGCGCCAAGAGGGATGCGCCCTCCGGGACGACGGCCGAGACCGTGAGGAGACTGCAGTCGTCCACCGGCATAGAGGACGTGGTCTACAGCAGAGAAGGGGCCACCGGCCCGCGCAAGAGGGAGATCGGCGTCCATGCCCTCCGGGCCGGGGATATAATCGGGGATCACACCGTGATCCTCGCTAAGAACATGGAAATGATAGAGTTGACACACAGGACCGTGTCCCGGGAGGCCTTGGCAAGAGGATGCCTTGAATCCATCAGATGGATGGATGACAGGCGCGACGGGAAGGTCCACAGTATGGATGAGGTGCTTGGTTTATGATCACGGTTCTGAAGTTCGGGGGAACCAGCGTTGGGTCCCCCGAGGCTCTTACCAGAGTAGCGAATATAATTGTGAACGGAGAAGGCTCGAAGGCCGTGGTGGTATCGGCCATGTCGGGGATAACGAATTTCCTCGAGAGCATCGTCGACGACCCCAATCTCAAGGCCGACGATGCCCTGGCCTCTTTTGAGAAGAAGCATGAGGACGTGGCCAAGCAGCTCTTCGACGACAAGACGCTGGCCCTCTTCATGGCGGAGTTCAGGGAGCGCATCAACTCGTTCGCAGATCTCCTGAACAGACCTGATGCCAGGAAGGACCCTTACTTCAAGGACGCCGTGGTGTCCCAGGGGGAGCGCTTCTCCTCGCTGCTGCTGGCGCACCTCCTTAACAAGATGGGCTACAAGGCCGTGGCCCTGACCTCCGAGATGGCGGGCATAGTGGCCGTCGGGAAGCCCCAGTCGGGGTGCGCGGACCTGCTTGGCACGGCCAGCGGGATGACTATAAACGTCAAGCCGCTGTTCGACTCGGGAACCGTGCCCGTGATAACCGGCTTCTACGGCATCGAGAAGGAGGGGCGGCCTCTGACCTTCGGCAGGGGAGGATCAGACTACTCGGCGGCGATCGTCGCCAATGCCCTCGACGCGGACATGCTGGAGATATGGACCGACGTCGACGGTTTCATGTCCGCCGATCCCAGGATCATACCCGACGCGGTGAAGGTGGACGAGATGAACTTCGGCGAGGCGGCGGAGCTGGCCTACTTCGGGGCCAAGGTCCTGCACCCCCGCACCATAGAGCCAGTAAGGATGAAGCATATACCCCTGAAGGTGAGGAACTCCTTCAAGCCAGAGGAGCCTGGGACCCTCATACATCATCTGAGGAAGCCCAGGAACGACCTGCTTAGGTCCGTGGCCGTCAAGACCGACCTGTCCATAATAACCGTCAGCTCCGCGGAGATAGCGTACAGGCCGGCGATGGTGGCCAGGATAATCGAGAAGATAGCGGAGATAAACGTCATAGTCTACGCCATATCCACCTCGCTGTCCACCATAGCCCTGCTCGTACACAACCTCGACGTGAAGCAGACCCTGATGAAGCTCAACACCCTGCACGCGGCGGACATAGAGAGGATAGACGTCAAGAGCAACGTGGCCCTGATATGCGCCGTGGGGGACAACCTGCTGAACAAGTGCGGGGTCTCCGGCGACATATTCTCCGTGGTGAAGGATGCGGAGGCCAATGTGGAGATGATTTCCGAGGGCGCCTCGGACGTGTCCCTGAACTTCGTGGTTCCCATGGACCGGATGATGGATGTCGTAAGGAAGCTTCACGACAGGTATGTGGGGGCGGCATGATGAGGGATTTCGACAACGACGGCGGCCGGATGGTCTTCGGCGGAATGCATGCGTGCGACATCGCCGACGAGTTCGGAACTCCCGTGTACGTCACCGACGAGAGCATACTCAGGGAGAACTACCGCAGGATCTGGGAGGCCTTCAACAGGCACATGGAGACCGACATACACTACGCCTGCAAGGCCAACACCAATCTGGCCGTACTTAGGATATTGGAGCAGGAGGGCAGCGGCATCGATGCTGTGTCCATAGGGGAGGTCCTCACCTGCCTGCGGGCGGGGTACTCGCCGGACAGGATAATCTTCACCGGCGTGAACGTGGGAGACCAGGAGCTCAGGGAGGTCGCCGAGACGGGCGTCATGATAAACATAGACTCCTTCTCCGAGATGGAGCGTCTGGCAGAGCTCTGCCCGAACGCCTCCGAGCAGAAGGTTTCGATCCGCATAACCCCCGGAGTGGGTTCTGGCCATGGGGCCAAGGTCATCACCGGCAACAAGGGATCCAAGTTCGGCATACCGATGAACGAGGTCCTCAACGCATACATTAGGGCGAACGACCTGGGGTTCGACATAAGGGGCATACACGCCCACATCGGATCCGGAGGCCAGACGGTGGAGCCGTTCATAGACCTGATGCAGATCCTGATAGACACATCCAATGCCGTAAGCGATGCCATAGGCGTCGGCCTGGAGTTCATAGACATGGGCGGAGGCATAGGCGTTCCCTACAAGCCCAACGAAGAGGAGATGGACGTGGAAGAGCTCTCCATGACCCTGACCGACATGATAGCCGAGGAGTCGGAAGTGTCCAGGCTGATCGTGGAACCTGGCAGGTACATAGTCTGCGACAGCACGATACTCCTCACCAGATGCGTGGACGTCAAGGACGCCGGTACCAAGAAGTACGTTGGGGTCGACGCGGGGTTCAACACCCTCGTCCGTCCGGCCTTCTATGATTCATATCATCATGTGGCCATAGCGAACAAATTCAACCGGGCCTGCACCGGCAGATACGACATCGTGGGTCCGGTTTGCGAGACCGGGGATTATCTGGCACATGACCGTGTGCTTCCTGATCCCGAGGAGGGGGACCTGATTGCGGTGTACGATGCCGGCGCATACGGGTTCTCGATGTCGAGCCGCTACAACTCCCGTCCTCTTTGCGGGGAGGTGCTGGTGAACGAAGGCCGCGCCGAGCTGATAAGGGAGGCCGAGAACATGGAGGACCTGTGGAGGCATCAGATCGTACCAGGGAGGCTGGAGAGATGAGGTTCTGGAAGTATCATGGACTGGGAAACGACTTCGTACTGCTGGATGGCCACGACGGCTCCCTGGGGATCGATGGGGAGTGGTGCAGGCGCGTCTGCGACAGGAACTTCGGCATAGGCGCCGATGGTGTGCTCTACATAATGCCGGGGGAGGAGGGCGCGGAGATAACCATGCGCATAATAAACGCCGACGGAACCGAGGCGGAGATGTGCGGCAACGGGATAAGATGCGTCGCCAAGCACGCCTTCGACTTCGGCTTGGTGAACAGGACCCAGTTCTCTATACACACCCTATCGGGCAACATGGAGGCCACTCTGACGGTGAAGGATGCCCGGGTCGTGTCCGTGAGGATAAACATGGGGGCGCCCATACTTGACTGCGCGCTGATACCCATGAACGACAAGGGGACCTTCGTGTCCAACCCGCTGGTCGCCGGACACGTGTCTCTCACCGGGACGGCCGTGTCCATGGGTAACCCGCACTTCGTGACCTTTGACGAGCTATCGGAAGACGAGGTCCGCAGACTGGGTCCGATACTGGAGAGTCACTGCGCCTTCCCGAAGAAGACCAACGTGGAGTTCGCCCAGGTACGGGACGGAAGGATGGAGATAAAGGTCTACGAGAGGGGCGCCGGATGGACCCTCGCCTGCGGCACGGGGGCCTGCGCCGCGGCTACCGCGGCCGCCCTGAGCGGGATGATCCAGTACAACACGCCCGTGGAGGTGCGCCTCCCAGGAGGCTGGCTCAGGATAACCGTGGACAGGGAGCTGAGATACGTCCTGATGGAGGGGCCCGCCGAGCGCGTCTTCGAAGGAAACATCGCTGTGTGATAAAATGGCACTAAAGAGATACACATACTCGGATAGGCTGCAGAAGCTGCCCCCGTACCTCTTCGTCAGGCTGGAGGAGCTTACCGCCAAGAAGAGAGCAGAGGGCCTCGACATCATAGATTTCGGCATAGGGGACCCGGACCTACCAACTCCGGAGCCGATCGTGGAGGCCCTGCGGGAGGCCGTGAGCGTCAATGACTACCAGAAGTACTCCTCGTCAGCGGGCGAGAGGGACCTCAGGGTAGCCGTCGCCGAATGGTACGGAAAGAGGTTCGGCCTCGATATCGACCCGGACACCCAGGTCTGCGTCACGATAGGCTCGAAGGAGGGGATATTCAATATAGCCCAGGCCTTCGTGAACCCGGGGGAGCTCATAATAGCTCCTAGCCCCGGATACCCTGTCTACTCCGGTGCAGGCACCCTGTTCAACGAGGCCCGCTGCGTGAAAATCCCCCTCAGAGAGGAGAAGGACTGGCTTCTGGACGTGGACGAGTGCCCCACGGACGCCAGGATGCTCTACATCAACTATCCTAACAACCCCACCGGCGCCACCTGCGACCTGGCATACCTGAAGCGGGTGCACGACTGGTGCGAGGATACGGACACGATACTCTGCTACGATAACGCCTACTCGGAGATGTGCTACGACGGTTACTTGGGGCCGTCGGTCCTGGAGGCGGGGCCCAACGCCATAGAGTTCGGCTCGTTCTCCAAGACATTCAACATGACGGGGTACAGGCTGGGATACGCCGTGGGCAACCCCGACCTGGTGGCCGGACTCAAGAAATGCAAGGGTCAGACCGATTCGGGCGCACCCATATTCACACAGAAGGCCGGCATAGCCGCCCTCCGCATGTACGACGGGCGGAGACTGCCTGATGCCGTGTCCCGGAACATGGCGGTCTACGCCGAGAGGAGGAAGGTACTGGTGGAGGGCCTCCGGGAACTGGGTTTCAACGTAAAGATGCCGCGGGGAACATTCTACGTATGGTTCAACTGCGGCATGTCCTCGGAGAGGTTCACCGAGAAGATGCTGGATCTGGGCATAGTGGTCACCCCCGGCACGGGCTTCGGCGAATCCGCCGAAGGGTACATCCGCATGACGGTCACCGAACCCGTTGAGAGGATAAGAGAGGCCCTGGACCGCATTAAGCGGGGCCACGTCTGACCGGCCGGGGCCTAAACCCCTTTATCATTTTCTGTCGAAGAACACCCTGCGGGAGTGTTTGAGGGCCTCCACCACGGGAAGGGACCCCCCCAGGAGGAACGTCTCCAGGGCCCCGCCGCCGGTGCTGACGTAGGAGAACCTGTCCGTGAAGTCGAACATGTCCGCCGCCCCCACTGTATGGCCGCCTCCTATGACGGACTGGCTCTTACTGTCGATCATGGCGCCCATCATTATCTTCGTGCCCACTTCGAACCCGGGCTTCTCGTACATGCCCGCGGGCCCCGACATGAATGTCGTCTTGGCCGAAAGCAGGACCTTCCTGAACTTCTCGGCCGAGTCGTCGCCTATGTCCAGAGCGGGCTCCGGAGTGGGCATGTCCCCGATAAGAACGCTCACTCTCCCCCCCTGCCTCTCGACGGCCACATCGACGGGCAGCAGCACCCTGTGACCGTACTTCTGAAGCACCTCCCGGGCCGCCTTCAGGTTTTCTGGAGTCAGCTCGTCCTTGAGGACCGCGGAGCTCGCCTCGCCTATGTCCACGCCCCTGGCGAGAAGGAAGGCGTTGCCTGCGAGCCCGGCCAGTATAACGGTGTCCGCTGTCCCGGATCCCAGCACGTGGTCTATCATGGCGGACACCTCCCCGAACTTGGCCCCTCCCAATATGAACACCGAGGGGCGCTTGGGGGTCTCGAAGACCGCCCTGAGGGCGAATATCTCCTTCGTCATCAGCCTGCCGGACGCCGACGGGACCTTGGCCGGGAATCCGACCAGAGAGCACTGGGAGCGGTGGGCCGCCCCGAATGCGTCGCATACATAGAAATCGATCATCGGCGCCAGCGTCCTGACCAGCTCCGACTCGGAGTGCTCGTCCATGTCCTTCTCCTCGGACTCGTAGTCCAGCTCCCTCACGTTGCCCAGCAGGAGGACCTCCCCGGGTCTGAGCTCCCTTATGGCTGACAGGGCCCTGTCCCCCAGTATGTCGTCCACATACCTAACCGGGGCGTTGAGGTTGCGGGACAGCAGCCTGGCATGCTGCTCCAGGCGTATGAAGTCCCACTTGCCCTTCCTGCTCTGGTGGGCCAGCATGACCACCTTGGCCCTCTTGCCCATGAGCTCCCTGACGGTCGGGACTATGCGCCTTATCCTGGAATCGTTGATTATCTCCAGGGTGCCTTTGTCCAGAGGACAGTTTATGTCCACCCTCAGCAGGACGGTCCTGTCTCTGAAGTTGAAATCCTCGAGCGTGCAGAAGTCCTTCGTATGACTCACCTTAGTTCGGTATGCCCATGGCCTTGTTCGTCTTCCTGACTGACTCCCGCGCGTCCTCCTCGAGCTTGCACATGGACCTTATGCAGTCCACGTTCTCAGGTATGACGTCGCTCTCCTGATGGACCGCCTGATAATAGTACAGCATGTTGCCGACCGCACGGACGCCGTCCTCCCAGACGACTATCTCGTACATGTCCCCCCTGGACCTGCCCAGATCCCTGGAGAGCTCCATGATCTCCGCGGTGGATTTTATCCCGCTCCCGTTTCTGACCAGCCTCACCCTGGGGGAGGCCTTCATGACCTCGAGGACGTCCTCGGTGGAGACTTCCCTCTCCAGCTGGGCGGCCACCGTGTGAACGTGCATAAGGGTGGTCGAGGCTTTTATGGCCATCGTGCTCACGTCCATCCAGGGCATTATGCTCTGCACGTCCGGGCCGTGGTGGGTGGGCAGGTCCACCGAGGGCTCCAGGCCGTTTATTGGGCCGCCTTTGCTGTCCCCTGGGTCCGCCGCCCTCCTGACCAGGGTGACGAAGGCCTTCTGCACCCTGAACCTCCTGTCGATGGGGTACAGGGTCCTTATTATCCCGGTCGTGTTGCAGGACACCACGCGGGAGAACTGGACTCCCCAGGACTCCCTGTAGTTGGCTGTGGAGTTGAAGGATATGCCGGTGAGGCTGTGGTCCTCCCCGCCCTGGAATATCGCTTTGACCCCGGCATCGGCATACTCCTCCCTGTATTGTGCTCCGACGTTTCCGGGAGTGCAGTCCACGATGATGTCCGCCTCCCCGTACAGGTCCCTCAGGGTTCCCGCCGCCGGCATGCCAGCGTCAGCGAAGGCCTTTACGCTCGAATCGGGGACATAGACGTCGAGGCCTTTGTCCATGGCGACCTTGGCCTCGTAGTTGGGCCTGGTCTTGGTGACGCCGACCACTTCCATGTCGTCCTGCGCACAGACCGCCGTTGCCACTCTCTTCCCGATGGTACCGTAACCGTTTATCCCGACTTTCACCTTCGACATAGGTCAATCCCCTGTTTCCGTAGGTAGATACGGCCTCCCCATAAAATATGTTTACCGTGCGCCGACGCCCGCCCCCCACATCCCCAGAGCAACGTTCGGGCTGCCTAAATGCTGGGTGTACCAACGCTTATTTACCGCGACCCCATACGAGCACGCGAAGGTATCTCTATGAAAGGATCAAGAGCACTTCTCAAGATGTTGGAGGACAAGGGGGTCGAGACAATGTTCGGTTACCCCGGCGGAGCGGTAATACCCATTTACGATGAAATTCTCGGCTCTTCCGTAAGGCACATCCTTACACGTCACGAGCAGTGCGCGGCCCACATGGCTGACGGATATGCCAGGGCCACCGGCAGGCCCGGCGTCTGCCTGGCCACCAGCGGCCCCGGTGCCACGAACCTGGTCACCGGCGTCGGCACCGCTTATGCCGATTCGATACCCATGATCGCCCTAACGGGGCAGGTCGGCACGGGATCGATGGGGCTCGGGGCGTTCCAGGAGGTGGATGCCTTCAGCCTGATGATGCCCGTCACCAAGTACAACTATCGCGTCCTGGACCTGAACCAGCTGCCGTTCGCGATAACGCAGGGCTGGAAGCTCTGCCAGGAGGGGCGGCCGGGGCCTGTCCACATAGACCTGCCGGTCGACCAGATGAACGCGGAGATCGACGAGTCCCTGCTGTACCAGGACTACAGCCCCAAGGAGAGGTTCGACGACCTCTCGCAGATATACCGCGCGGTCTCCTGGATAAGGGAATCGAGAAGACCGGTCATACTGGCGGGAGGAGGGGCGATAAGCTCGGGATGCTCCGAGGAGGTCATAAAACTGGCCGAGCTCATAGGGGCGCCCGTCGTCACCCCGCTCATGGGCATAGGCATCATGCCTTACGAACACCCGCTCTACCTGGGTCCGCTGGGTATGCACGGGAGGGTCCGCAGCCTCACGGCCATGAAGGAGACCGACCTGGTCATAGCCATCGGCAGCAAGTTCTCCGACAGGACGTACAGCGCCCATACCCGCATGGGATCCTGCTGCAGAGTCATCCAGATCGACATCGACAGTGCGGTCTTCGACAAACACGACAACACCTCGGTCAACATACTCTGCGACGCGAAGAAGGGACTCGATGCGATACTCCAGTGCCTGACGTCTGATGACCGCCCGGAATGGCGGGCGAGGATAGCCGAGCTCAGATCCAGGTGCGACTGCACCTGCTCGGACGACTCTACCCCCATCATACCCCAGAGGGTCATGAGCGAGATAAACGCACTGATCGACGACGACACCGTGATAACCACGGACGTCGGCCAGAACCAGATGTGGGCTATGCACTACCTTAGGATAAAACGCCCCAGGCAGCTCATATCCTCCGGAAGCTTCGGCACAATGGGTTTCGGCCTCCCTTCGGCGCTCGGCGTCAAGGCCGCCCTGCCGGAAAAGAACGTCATGACCATAACCGGCGACGGAGGCCTGCTGATGGTGGTCCAGGAACTGGCCACCGCGGTCTCGGAGGACCTCCCGGTCACCATATGCCTGCTGAACAACGGCTGGCTGGGAATGGTCAAGCAATGGCAGAAGCTGTTCTGGAACGAACACTACTGTGGCACCAAGCTCAGGGCCGATCCCGACTTCGTCAAGCTGGCCGAGTCGTTCGGCGCAGAAGGCATAAGGGTCGACCGCCCCTCGGAGATACGGGAATCCCTGATAAGGGCCCGGGAATGCGGCAAGGCCTGCATAGTCGAGATCATGGTGGATCCCGAGGAGGACTGCCTGCCGATGCTGCCGTCGAACCCGACCATACCGATGGTCAGAGGACGCTGCGTGTTCTGACGTCCCTGAAGGGTCGGAGGGATAGGTATTAAAGATAGCAGAAAATGAACAAGGAGAAGAAGGTGTAACCTAATGCACATCTATCACGATTCGGACGTTGACATAAACGTCCTCAAGGACAAGAAGGTAGCGGTTCTGGGCTATGGTGCCCAGGGGAGGGCGCAGGCCCTCTGTTTCCACGACTCCGGTCTCGACGTGACGGTCGGGGTCAGGAAGGATGGGAAATCCTGGAACAAGGCGAAGGAGGACGGTCTCAAAGTCGCCGACATACCGGACGCGGTAAAGGGGGCCGACGTGGTGCTCATGCTCCTCCCGGACGAGGTCCAGCCCGACATATACAAGAGATACGTGGAGCCCAACCTGAAGAAGGGGGCGGCTCTCGAGTTCGCCCACGGTTTCGCCATAACCTACGGTCTCATCGAGCCCCCGGAAGGCGTGGACGTCATAATGATGGCCCCCAAGGCCCCCGGTGACATGGAGAGGCTCGTGTTCCTGGAAGGTTTCGGCGTGCCCGCCCTGGTCTGCGTCCACCGCGACGCCACCGGCAACGCCAAGAATATCGCCTTGGCCCTGGCCAAGGGTCTCGGCGCCACCCGTGCCGGGGTCTTCGAGACCACCTTCGACAACGAGACCAAGACCGATCTCTTCGGAGAGCAGGCCGTCCTCTGCGGCGGACTCACCGCGATGATAAAGGCTGGGTTCCAAACCCTCGTGGAAGCCGGATACCCGCCGGAGATGGCGTACTTCGAGGTGCTCCATGAGACGAAGCTCATAACCGACCTGATAAACGCAGGCGGTTTCGAGAAGATGTGGTACGTGGTCTCCAACACCGCCGAGTACGGCGGACTCACCCGGAGGGACAGGGTCATAACCCCCGAGTCCTACGCAGGTATGAGGTCCGTCCTCGATGACATAGAGTCCGGGAAGTTCAAGGACGAGTGGAGGGCGGAGTGGAACAACGGCCTTAAGGAGCTCAAGAGGATGGAGGCCGAGGAATCCGCGCTCCTTCTCGAGACCACCGGCCGGGAGATAAGGGCGCTGTTCGAGAGGAAGAGGCAGTGAGACAAACGGGAGGGCCGGAATGAGCAGGCTGATCGTCAGGACCAGGTTAGACACCTTCGAGGCCGAGATTGACGGATCCGACATCTCCAACGCCATCTGGCTCTCCCTTCCCTTCACCGCCACCACAAACATGCTGGGGTCCGAGATATACTTCGAGATGCCCCTGGACGTCTCCATGGCCGGGGACCTCGTCACGGTGCTCGAAGCGGGCGACATAGCCTACTGGCCCAAAGCCCGCGCCCTCTGCATCTTCTTCGGTCCCACTCCCCTCAGCGGGGAGGACGGACGCCCCGTCTCCCCCTACCCCGTGATACGGATAGGGAAGGTCCTCGGCGAACTCTCCCGCCTGGAGGATGCCGGGGACCGCTCCAGGATCGTTCTGGAACGCGCTTTCCGATCACCTGATCACGGTTAACCCGCGATCGAAGTCTGTCAGGACCTCCACGCCGTCCCGGGTTATCAGGCAGGTGTCCTCTATCCTTATGCCGCCCACTCCCGGCAGGTATATGCCGGGCTCGGCGGAGACCACGTTCCCCGCCCTCAGGATCTGCTCAGATTTCGGATACACCGAGATGGCCTGGTGGACATCCATGCCTATCCCGTGTCCGTAGGAGTGTATGAAGCGCCCCTTGAACTCCGTGGAGTCGATGAGCTCCCTGGCGGCGATGTCGGCGTCCTTGGCGGGCGCCCCGTCATAATAGTGCTCAAGACCGGCCAGCTGCGCCCTCCTTACCACGTCGTAAGCCCTGATCAAAACATCTGGAGGGTCTCCGAAGAACACTGTCCGGGTCATGTCCGAGCAGTACATTTCATACTTGGTTCCGAAGTCGAAAAGGGCCGTGTCGCCCTTTCCGAGCCTGCGGTCGGTGGGGGAATGGTGCGGCTTGGAAGAGTTGGGCCCGAATGCCGCTATGGTCTCGAAGGCCAGGCCCGTACCGCCCAGCTCCCGCATGCGGTTCTCCATCCTGGCCGCGACCTCCTTCTCGGTCACTCCCTCGAAAAGATACTCCGGGATCTCGCGGGCGACCGTCGAGGATATCCTGCAGGCCTCCCGGGTGGCCGCGATCTCCTTCTCGTCCTTGACGGACACGGTGGCGGCTATGCTGTTCGTGGCATCGACGACCTCGATGTCCCCGGCCATCTTCATGAAGCCCGTCACCGAGGCGTAGGATGCGGCCCCGGTGTTGAAACCAACCCTCCGGGCCCCTTTCAGGGCCTCCCGGATGAGCTTCTCCTTCTCGGAGCGGTCACGGTACACTGCGACCTCTCCCATTCCCGAACGGGCCGTCTCCTCCTCCAGGGTGCTCACCAGGACTGTGAGTCCGTCCTTCGTCACGATGGCGGCCGCGCCCTCGAAGGAGCCCGAGGTCTGCTCCGTGAGATACCAGAATGTCGAGTCGAGGAACGGCTCCCCGCCGTTGACTATGACCACGGCGTCTAGGCCGGTAGCGTTGGATATGAGCCTTTCGGCCCTGGAAGTCATCATGCCTGCGGTTAGGGCGCGGTACCGAGAAATATGTTTCCCCGGGAGAACTTCCCGGGACTCAGATCCCGACCCATTCGTTCCTGATTATGCGCTTGAGGGCGGAGATCGCCGACAGGGCCGCCAGATGGGACGTCTTGGGGTTGTCCGGAGCCGGCACGTTGTAGGTATGGCAGGTCATCTCCCCGAAGGCCCCCGTGACCCTCAGCTCGTGTGAGTTGCTGTGAGCCTCCGGATCCACCACGATCGTCACCAGTGTCCTGTCGAAGCCCACCCCCAGCAGGCTCACGGTGGCGGCCACGTTCACGTTCCTGGGGAAGAGCGCCACAGCCTCCCTGGCCGGACCTGAGTACACCGTGGTGACCTCCTTGAGGTCTTCCACGATTATTCCGTGCTCTATGAGGTACGGGACGTCCTCCAGGCTCTTGGGCCCCTTGGTCGTCACGAGCTCCACACGGTCCAGGCTCTCGAGGGATGCCGCCCTCAGCCCGTCCGTGCCGCAGACCGCCCCCGAGGGTATGAACACCCTGGACTCGTATGTCTTGGCCTTCTCCAGTATGCTGTTCCGGAACTCGTCCTCCACCAGGGCGCCCACGGACATTATCATCATGTCCACGCCTCTGGACACGACCGCCGGAAGAATCTGCCTGGCCGCCTCCTGAGAGGCCGCCTCTATGACCAGGTCGCAGTGGTAGAGCTCCTCCTCCACCGAATCTATGACTATGGCCTTCTTCAGCTGGGATGCGAGCATATCCGCAAGGTGCCTGTCCTTGTCCAAGAGGTAGATCCTCTTTACCTCGTTCATGTTGTCCGCGGCATGTGCCAATGTGGTGCCTATGGACCCGCAACCGACGATCGTGATACGCATATCCCTCCGCACGGCACGGATTGTATTAAGAATTTGTCACACGACGGCAGTTCCTTTAACCAGCAGGTGCATGGGGCCTCCATGAGATACGAGCTCGTGGACCACACCGCGGACGTTATGGTCAGATGCACCGGGGGGACGCTGGAAGAGTGCTTCGGGAACGCCGCCTACGCATTGATCGATCAGATGGTCGACGCCTCCCTCGTGGAGGAGAAGGTAACGGTGCGCATCGAGGCCGAGGGCGGGGACTGGGAGGAGAGGCTGTACTCCTTCCTGTCCGAGGTCCTGTTCGTGCAGGACTCGGAGGGCATGGTGTTCCGTGTGTTCGACGTCTCCTTCGAAGGCGACAGGGTCGTCTGCGAGGCCCGCGGCGAGCCCCTTGACAGGACCAAGCACAGAGCCAAGACCGAGATCAAGGCGATCACATACCATATGCTGTCGGTCCACCCCGAGGTACCGGGACTGACCGTCATATTCGACGCGTAAATATACTGAAAAGAGCATAGCCGGGGCGTATCATGTTGAAGATAGGATGGTTCTCCAGCGGACGCGGACCAGGCTCCCGCGACCTCCTCAGAGCGGTCATGGAAGAGAGGGGCAGAGGATCCCTTGACGTTGAAATCTCCTTCGTTTTCTGCAACTGGGACAACACCGAGGAGCCCAACCCTCGGAAGGAACAGCGCAGGTTGTTCTTCGATATGGTGGAAGGGTACGGGATCCCCCTGATCACTCTGTCCTGGAAGGGCTTCAGGCCGGATCTATGGGATTCGGATCAGAGGGCCTGGCGTGACGAGTACGGCACCGAGCTCAGGAGACTGACCTCCGCCCAAGACATGGACCTGGGCATACTGGCAGGATACATGCTGTGGATGGACGACGAGACCTGTCGGCGGTACGACATGCTGAACCTGCACCCCGCCCTGCCGGACGGACCCAAGGGGACCTGGCAGGAGGTCATATGGAAGCTCATAGAGGAGAGAGCGGACAGACAGGGGGCGATGATGCACATCTGCACTCCCGAATGGGACCGGGGCGAGCCCCTGACGTACTGCAGCTTCCCGATACGCGGAGGGGGATACGATATACTGTGGGCCGGCATGGAGGAGAAGCTCCGGACCCGCGGCCTGAACGAGATAGCCGCGGAAGAGGGCACGGAAGAGCCCCTCTTCAGGAGGATAAGGGAGGACGGATCCAGGAGGGAGCTGCCCCTTATCGTGGAGACGATAAGGGAGTTCGCGGAGGGTAAGGCTCGCATAAAGGGGAAGAGGCTCTACCGCGGGGACCTGGCCGTTGACGGGCCCCGGGACCTCTCCGCGCAGGTTGACGCGGCGCTGAGGGGATGAGATGGCGGAATACGACCCCTTCGAAGAGATGGGTCTGACCCTGGACAAGCAGCTGGTCTGCAACTGCCACGGCCTTATAAGCAGGAACGACAGCCTGAGGGGCCTCTGCATCAGGTACATCAGGAACGGGGACCGCTTCTACGACACGGTCTCGAGATACGACGACCTCACGGCCCACCTTCTTGGCAGGAACGACAGTCAGGCGGGCAACGTGTCGAAGTTCGCTGCACCCTTCCTGAAGGCCTTCGGAGCCACGGACCACGATGTGTACGGGTTCTTCAAGGAGGACCTCGCCCTCATGCCGGGGGCCGCCACGGCCGTCAGGTACGTCTACGGCCTGCTACCGACCTTCCTGGCCACAACCTCCTACGAGCACCATATGATGAACGTCTGCGACGCGATAGACTTCCCTATGGGCAACGTGAGCTGCACGAAGGTGGAGTTCGACTCCTGCGAAATTAGAAGGCAGGAGGCCAAGGAGCTCAGGGACATGGCCGCCGAGATAACCGCTCTGAGGATCCCCAAGACAGAGTACTCCCCGCACACCCCCATGGAGATGGATCCCGGAGATGTGAATATAGTGAGCGTGCTGGACAGGATTCTCGCGGACAGGCTTCCCCGCATGGATGCGGGCGATATCGTCAACTCGGTCTCCACCATGGGGGAGGATGAGAAGGCCTACTCCCTGCTGGAGATAAGGAGGAAGACGGAGATAGACCTGGACTCGACGGCCTGCATAGGAGGGGACTCCACCGACTACCGGGCCCTGGACCTCGTCAGGGACAGCAACGGGCTCGCCATGTCTTTCAACGGCACGGAATCCGCGGTGAGGGGATGCAACGTCGCGGTCATGGCCAAGGACAGCACCGTCGCCGCCGTGCTCGTGCAGGAGTTCTACAACGAAGGGATAGAGGCCGTCTACGACCTAATATCCTGCTGGGACCGCGCGACCCTGAGGGAGAAGGACTGCCCGGACCGCCATCTGATGGATGCCATGCTGTCCGCCAACCCCCGCAGGCTGCCGGAGGTGTTCATCGTCGACAGGGACAACGTGGACGAAATCTCCTCGAAGAGTGGCGAGTACCGCCGCAGGGTCCTGCGGCCGCAGGGGTACGGAGGTCCGCCCTCCCGGGATGGGGCAGGCGGGCGCACCGCTGTTTTTTAATCCGATAAAGCTTACGGCGTCGCATCATGGGTAGCGATGTCAAATCTGCGTCCGACTCAAAGGAGAGGCTGATCGTGGCCTCCATAGTCCTAGGTATGTTCATGACCTCCTTGGACGCCACCATCGTCAGCGTGGCCCTGCCCTCGATGGCGGAATACTTCTTCGGCAGCGGCTCGACGGACACCGGCACCATATCCTGGATCCTGCTCGCCTACACACTGACTGTGTGCTCCTTCGTCATGCTCTGGGGGAAGATCGGCACCAACGTGGGGTACAAGAGGGTCTTCATCCTCGGCATAGCCATATTCACATTCACCTCGCTGGTCATCGGGCTGACCGGACTGATGCCCTCCTTCAAATCCATCGGCCTCGTCATCGCCATGCGGGCCGTGCAGGGCCTGGGAGCCGGCATGGCCATGGGCATGAGCATGGCCATGGTCTCATCCTATCTGAAGAGGAACCGCGGCCTGGCCATGAGCAAGGTCTCCCTCGCGGCGGCCCTGGGAACGGCCTGCGGGCCCGCCGTCGGAGGCATACTCACACACTTCGACTGGTCGTACATATTCTTCATCAATGTGCCCATCGGCATATTCTGCATCCTCCTCTCCTCACGGGCCATGTCCGGCGTGGAGACACCGTCGGAGAGAAAGGGCATAGATGCTTTCGGGGCCCTTCTGCTGTTCGTGATGCTTTTCTCGTTCATACTCTACCTCAACCGGGGCGGGGACATGGGATGGGGCTCGGCCGCCGGCATCGGCCTGGTCGCCCTGACCGTTCTTGCCGCGGCGGGCCTCTTCCTATGGGAGAGGAGGTCCTCGGACCCGATAGTCCCACCTTCCCTGATCAGGAACCGCAGCATAATATCGGCTAACCTGGCCTGCCTGTCGCTTTTCGGGGCGATGGCGGGCAGCTATCTGCTGGTCCCCTACTACCTGGAGTACGTGATGGGATACTCCCAGCTCGAATACGGCGTGGCCCTGGTGGGAATCATAATGATAGCGAACTCCCTGGGCATGCTGGCCGTCAGCCCCTTCGTGGGGAAGGTGGCTGACAGGACGGGCAGGAACCGGCCGCTTATATCGGCCGGATGCCTCGTGGCCGCACTGGGCTTCTTCATGCTGAGCCGCCTGGATCAGAACTCCGAGATCTGGCTCGTGCTGGCCTCGCTGTTCGTGATGGGTGTGGGGGTCGGCATGGCCCTGGTCGCCTCCACCAACCTGGCTTTCTCTCATATCAAGGAGGGGGAGGACGGGCAGGTGTCGGGCCTCATCAACACGTTCAGGCAGGCCGGCAGTTCGCTGGGGGTCAGCATAATGCAGCTAGTGTTCGTGTCCTCCATAACCGCCGCGGGAGTCGCCCTGGCCGTCCACCCCCTGTTCCCCGGTTTCGGGCCCGCTTTCCTGGCCGCGACGGGAATGGCCGTGCTGGCGTTCCTTATATCCCTGTTCGCCAAGGACGGGCCCCGGCGGACCTCGGACGAGGTATGAGATGCCATCACTGCTCCCCGATGGTGCGCGAAGGGTCCCGTCGAGGGTAAAACTATTTTAACCAAATCAAGTATGGATGCCCCGAAGGCTCATGTAGTGTAGCGGCCAATCATTCGGCCCTTTCGAGGCCGACACCCGGGTTCGAATCCCGGCATGAGCACTCCTTTCCAATCACATCCCGCCGCTGGCGGCCCCTGTCGGCCGCATCCATAATGGAACAAGGGAAACTATTAATACCAGGGTTGTTCCATTGGAGGGGCACAGGGAGCAGAATCATGACAGACGGTCAGCCATTCGAGAGTATGGAGGAGGACGTAACACGCGTACGCCTCCCCAACATAAAGGAAGGAGAGATGTTCGGGATAGCTGATCAGCTGCTCGGAGCCTCCAAGATAAAAGTGATGTGCGAGGACGGCGTCTCCCGCATGGGACGCATCCCCGGCAAGATCAAGAAGAGGATGTGGATAAGGGAGGGGGACCTCCTGATCATCTCCATATGGGACTTCCAGCCCGACAAATGCGACGTAAGGTTCAGGTACACCAAGACCCAGGCGGTCAACCTCAGCAAGAGGAACAGGGTGCCCAAGAACCTGGACATATTCTGAGCAGGCAGAGAGCACATGGCTTCGTACGATGAGGTCTACTCCTATCTGGAGAGGCGCGTGGACGCTCTCAAGACCGACCGCACCGGCGACGAGCGCCAGACGGAAGGCGAGGTGTTCGACAAACAGACCCTGCTCGTCATATACGACATGATGACGGGAGGGCTTATAGAATCCGTCCACTACCCCATATCCACCGGCAAGGAGGGGAACGTCTTCTACGCCACGGACGAGGACGGGGAGGGCCTGGCCCTGAAGATCTTCAGGACCTCCACCTCCACATTCAAGAGGATCTCCGGATACATAGAGGGCGATCCGAGATTCAAAGGCGTCACGGGAAACCGCAGGAAGATGATATACGCCTGGACCAACAAGGAGTACAGGAACCTGCAGAGATACTTCGAGGCCGACATACCTGTGCCCGAACCCATAGCCTTCGACAAGAACTGCCTGCTGATGGAGTTCATAGGGGACGATAACGGCCCGTCCCCCCAGTTGAAGGACGTGATCCTGGAGGACCCGACGGACATGTACGACGAGGTCCTTTCCTTCATAATAGACGGCTACAGGGACGCCCACCTGGTGCATGGGGACCTGAGCGAGTACAACGTGCTGGTCCAGGACGGCCAACCCGTGCTTATAGACTGCGGACAGGCCATGACCGCGGACTTCCACAACGCCAGGGACCTTCTTGAGAGGGACATAAGGAACGTGAACCGTTTCTTCGGAAACAGAGGGGCGGAAATTATAGATGCCGCCAAGGTCCTGGAAGAGACGATAAACGGCAGCGACGACGATGACGGAGAGGATGAGGAATGAGGTCCATAAGGATACCCCAGGACAGGGTCGGCACGCTGATAGGCGTCAAGGGAGAGACCAAGAAGATGCTCCAGAAGATATCCGGCATCAAATTGGATATAGACACCGAAGGAGAGGTGGTCATGCATGACGAGGCCAACGGCACGGACCCGCTCATGGCACTCAAGATAATGGACGTGGTAAAGGCAGTGGGGCGGGGGTTCTCCCCCGACAAGGCCTGCCGTCTTTTCGAGGACGACGAATACCTCGAGGTCGTGGACCTGAAGGAGTTCGTGGGAGACCGGAGCAACCAGCTGACCAGGATAAGGGGCCGTCTGATAGGCAAGGACGGGAAGACCCGCTCCATAATAGAGGAACTGACCAGGTGCAGTATGACGGTCTACGGGAACACCGTGGCCCTGATCGGGAACTCCGTCAGCCTGCCCGTGGCCAAGCACGCCATAGAGCTCATACTGAACGGCAGCGAGCACTCCACCGTGTACCACTATCTGGAGAGCCAACGCCCCAAGCTGAGGATAGCGGAGATGGGTTTCGACCTCTGAGGTGCTTAACATGGACGATTGGATCATCGATATCATAGGGAAGGCCCGCCCGCTTGCGGGCATGGGGCTCTGCGACCACTGCCTGGGAAGGATGTTCGGAAAGGTCGGCACCGGCATGACCAACGACGACCGCGGCGCCGCGATACGCCGGGCGCTCGAAGAGGAAGGGTGTGCCGCGGCAGCACCGGAGATGTGCCCGCTTTGCGAGAACGTGTTCGATATGATGCCCCGCTTTGCGGAGGCTGTGGCCGACGCCGTCAACGGAGTGGAGTCCGACAACTTCCTGGTGGGCTGCAGGGTGGAGCCCTCGGTCGTCAGCAGGGAGAAGGATATATGGGAGCGCTTCGGCCTCGAAACCCCCGAGTCCATAAAGACAGAGCTGAACCGGGAGATAGGCAAGCTCGCCCTCCCCCTCATACACAGGGCGGTGGAGTTCAAGAGCCCGCAGGTGGTGGCCTGCATCGACACCCGCTTCGCGGATGTGGAGCTGGACATAGCCCCGGTGTTCATAGCCGGACGCTACAACAAACTCAGCAGGGAGATCCCCCAGACCATCTGGCCCTGCCGCGCCTGCAAGGGCCGCGGATGCGCCAGGTGCGGGGACACCGGGAAGATGTACCAGACCTCCGTCCAGGAGATCATAGGAGACATAGCCCTGGAGATGACCGGAGGCAAGGAGCATTTCTTCCATGGCATGGGGCGCGAGGACATAGACGCCTGCATGCTCGGCGACGGCCGGCCTTTCGTGCTGGAGATCTCCTCCCCCCGCCTGAGGGACATCGACCTGGACGAGCTGGAGAGACAGGCGAACGTATCCGAGCTCGCCCAGTACCGCTTCCTGCGCTTCGTGCCGAGGGATGAGGTCCAGAGGACCAAGACCGCCACCCCGACCAAGACATACAGCGTAAGGGTCAGGGCAGAGGGTAAAGTTAATAAAGAAAGATTAGATAAGGTCGCCTTGTCATTCAAGGACACCCCTATCGATCAGAGGACTCCACAAAGGGTCGAGCACCGCCGTGCGGACCTGGTTAGGAAGAGGAGGATCTTCTGGGTCGAGGTGGGCGCGTGCGAGGACGATACCTTCGAACTCACGTTGGAGACGGAATCCGGAACATATGTTAAGGAGTTCGTATCCGGCGATGACGGCCGCAGCGTACCGAATTTCTCCGAGGCCCTCGGCATGCAGTGCCGTGTGGAGGTCCTTGACGTCTTGGCGATAAACGACCGAGAACCAATGAGGGATTAACAATGCAGGCATCCAGAGGAACCAGAACAAAGACGCGTAACGTCCTGAAGAAGAAACCCAGGGCACGCGGCCTCTCTCCCATAACCAAAGGGCTCCAGGAATTCGAGTCCGGTGAGAAGGTCAACATAATAATCGACCCCAGCGAACACAAGGGGATGCCGTTCTCCAGGTTCCACGGACTCACGGGAGTCGTCGTGGGAAGAAGGGGCACGGCCTTCGAGGTAAGCGTCAAGGACGGTAACAAGACCAAGATGGTCGTGGCCCGCCCCGAGCACCTCGTGAAGAACAACAGCTGAAACCATAACATTGGAGAGTGAGCGCATATGTCCGAGAGATACGTCAGTTTGGCGGAGGTCAGAGACCTCCTCACCGCAGAAGGCGAGAAGAGGGAACTCCTAGTCACCCAGAAGGCCTCCAGGGACCACGCCCAGGCAGTATGCGCGCTCTCCGTCGAGGATGCAGAGGCCTTGGCCAAAGAGGTCAAGGTCTCCCCCGACATAACGGATGCCGTCGCATACAAGATAGCGGACCTCCTTCCTCAGTACCCCGAGGACATCCGTGCGATCCTCGCCAAGGAGAGGCTGAACCTCGAACCGGCCAAGGTCGAACAGATAATCCAAATAGTCGGTAAGTACATCTGAGCTTCGGCCCGGAGGTGTGACTGTGGAGGAGTACGCGTATATTCTAGATTATTTACCTCAGGGCATGCCCGGGGGAGGCAGTTTCGGAAAGAGGGAACCTCTCTGCTACGCAGTGGGGGAGGAGGAGTTCAAGCTCTTCGAACTGGTACCTAAAACCAATGCCGTCATCAACATAGGCGACCGCACGTACATAGGCAAGGATCCCGCCAAGCGCCTGCAGATAGACCATGTCAAGAGACGCGTCGGCCCCGGCGATCTGACCAACTCGGCCCTCGCCGAACTGGAATACGTGGCGGTGGACATCGTCATGGCCCATCAGGACAGGTTCGTCAGGTTCTACAACGAGGCCCAGCCCATCTCCGTGCGCAAGCACCTGCTGGAAGAGCTCCCGGGACTCGGCAAGAAGACCATGAGCGCCATCATCGAGGAGAGGAAGAAGGGCGAATTCAAGGACTTCGCCGATCTGACAAGGAGGGTGCCCGTCCTTAAGACCCCCGAGAAGCTCATAGCCGCGCGCATAGTGCTCGAGATCACCGATCCCGATAGGAAGCACTACATTTTCGTGTCGAGATGAGCCGCGGCGAGACCTCGAGACTCATGTCCGAGACGGGCATAGTTCCGAAAAGGAGCAAAGGCCAGAACTTCCTGACCGACACACGCGTTGCCGACCGGCACGTGGCCTTCGCGGAGATAGAGAAGGGCGACAGGGTCCTCGAGGTCGGACCAGGGCTGGGCATCCTCACGGAAAGGCTCCTGGAGGCCTCGGATGACCTCGCCTGCATAGAGCTCGACGACACCCTCGCCGAGTTCATAGAGGGACGTTACGGGGACCGCCTGAAGCTGATACGCGGAGATGCCGTCAGGATCCCTTTCCCCCCCTTCGATGTCTTCGTCAGCAACCTTCCGTACAGCGTTTCGACGCCGATCATCTTCAAACTCCTGGGATGCGATTTCAGGAAAGCGGTCGTCATGGTGCAGAAGGAGTTCGCCGAGAGGATGAACGCCGACGTGGGCAGTCCCGAGTACTCCCGACTGACCGTCAACCTGTTCTACAGGGCCGAATGCAGGATACTCGAGACGGTTCCCGCATCCAGGTTCAAGCCCAGGCCGAAGGTCGACTCCGCCCTTGTGGAGATCGTCCCCCGTCCTGCGCCCTTCGATATTCTTGACGAGGACACCTTCTTCCGGGTCACCGAGGCCGCATTCAACCACAGGAGGAAGAAGATAGGCACGTCTCTCAGGACCGCGGGTCTCGTGTCCCGTGCAGAGGGTCTGCCTTACGCCGATGAGAGGATAGAGATGCTCCGGCCCGCCGAGATCGGAGAGCTCGCCGACGCCGTCTTCCTTCGGTCGAAGGAATGACGGGCGCTCCCCCTTCATCCGCTTCCTTCACCTGAACCTGTATATGAGGTAGCCCACACCGGACACCGCGAAGATGACCAGCAGGGCTCTGAGGACCAGACCCACGTATCTTCCCAGGTCGTTGTCTCCTGTGGATGCGGGGGGTGTATCCCCGCCAGAGTCGGCCACCCATGCGGCGTAGTATGTCCTGTCGCCGAACTCGGACTCTGATATCGAGTTCACCTCGGAACCCGTCAGAGAGGCGCTGGCGTACCAGCCGGCGAAGGCGTATCCGTCCCTGATGACGTCGGAAGGCAGCTGGACTCCCGTTCCGTAGGTGTAGGTCGTCACCGCTCCGGAACCCACGGTTCCTCCGTTGGTCACCAGAGTGACGTTGTAGGAACGGGGCTCGGCATCGAACACAGCCACGTAGGTGGCGGGACCGGAGACGGCGGACCGCTCCGGAGACCAGCCGGCGAAGGTGTAGGTGTACATGTGATCCTGGGCCTTTTCAGGCGTTCCCCCGTATGCAGGCATCTCCCCGTATGCCACTCTGGAGATCGAAGCCGTGCCGTCGACGTTCCAGGTCACGGTGTAGACGTTGACCGTCGAGGAGTACTGTGCCGTGTAGGCGGCGTCGCCGGTGACCTGGGAGACCTCGGGGTCCCAGCCGGTGAAGGCGTAGGTGTACTGGGCGGTGGCGGCCTTGTCGGTGGATCCGCCGAACTCGGGGGTCTGGCCGTACTCGTACTGGGCGGTGGTCTGGGTGCCGTCGACGTTCCAGGTCACGGTGTAGACGTTGACCGTCGAGGAGTACTGTGCAGTGTAGGCGGCGTCGCCGGTGACCTGGGAGACCCCGGGGTCCCATCCGCTGAATGCGTAGGTGTATTGCGCATCAGCGGCCTTGGTCGGGGCTACTCCGGCGTATACCGGGGCGGCGCCGTAGTCCAGGACCTGGGTGTCCGTGGTGACCCCTTCTACGGTCCAGGTTATGGTGTACTGTCTGGGCACGGAGGAGTACTGTGCCGTGTATGTCACGTCAGCGTCCACCGGGACGATCGTTCCCCAGCTCGTGAAGGTGAAGACCTGGGACGCCGTCTGGTATCCCGGGGCGTCCGCCCTGGCGGGGGTCGTTCCGTAATCCAGCTGCTCCGATGCGGTCTGGGGGCCCAGCTCCGTGGTCCAGTTCCATGTTACGGTGTACTGGTTGACGGCGGAGGTGAAGACCGCCGCATAGGTCTGGTGTCCCGTCACCGTGGAGATGACGGGGTCCCATCCGCTGAATGCGTAGGTGTATTGCGCATCAGCGGCCTTGGTCGGGGCTACTCCGGCGTATACCGGGGCGGCGCCGTAGTCCAGGACCTGGGTGTCCGTGGTGACCCCTTCTACGGT